>Ga0208179_1000946_pt1 | contig 16195 bp, 17 predicted proteins | sample Malvired_Geostar_FD_184238 | JGI IMG/M metagenome (GOLD analysis project Ga0208179, IMG submission 184238) | Marine viral communities from the Global Malaspina Expedition - Malaspina viral metaG DeepMed_Geostar (SPAdes) (version 2) | ecosystem: Environmental > Aquatic > Marine > Oceanic | place...
CACCACTGACGCAACTAGTAAAACTGATGGTTCACTTCAGACAGACGGCGGATTAAGTGTTGCTAAGGCAATATATAATGGAACAGCGGCTACCTTTGCTGCGGATTCCGGCATTGTGACAATAGGCTCTACCACCGCTGCTACTTTTTCAGCCGCTGGTTTACTAAATATTAATAATGCAACTGACGCAACTTCAACTACTGACGGCTCTTTACAGACCGATGGTGGCTTGAGCGTTGCTAAAGACGGTATCTTTGGCAACGACGTAAAACTATTGACTGATAGCTCCGTTTTCGCCATGGGGGTCGGTAGTGATTTTACTATCACGCATGATAATGCAACTGGGGCAGCTATTGCCGCAGGAGCTTCAGGTTTAGCAATTAATACTGATACGGTTACATTTGGCTCTGCAAACGCTAGCGACCCTCTCGTTATTATTCAGAACACCACAAACGACGCCTCTTCCGCTCGCCTTCGCTTTGTTAAAGACAAGGGGGCCGCAGGAGCCGCTGGCGATGATATTGGTGTTATCGAATTCTATGGTGATGATGCTGCTCAAACTCAAACCGTGTTTGCTAAGATTGTCGCTGAAGTTTCAACGGCAACCGATACTGACGAAGCAGGTAAACTTTCATTCTATGTAGCCGAGAGTGATGGAACAACCACAGCATTAGCTGCTGGTTTGGTATTAGAAGGAGAGCATGACACTAATGGTGAAGTGGATGTGACTATTGGTGCGGGTACAGCGTCAACTACAACCGTTGCCGGTAATCTTACTGTAACTGGTGATGTGACAATTAGCGGTGATGACCTGACAATGGGAACAAACACCGATAAATACATATTGGTGGCAGACGGTACGAATTTCAACTCGGTATTATCTACTGGCGATGTAATCATATCTAATGATGGTTCATCCGCCATACAAGCAAATGCTGTAGATGGTACTCATATTGCTCTTGGCTCAGACGAGCAGGGCGACATTATGTACTACGATGGCACAAACTGGGCAAGACTTGTTCATGGGACAAGCGGACAGTTCTTAAAGACGCAGGGTGATAGTAATAATCCGATGTGGGATGATGCTACTGTTAGTAGCCTTGCTGCTGATGACCTTAGTGCTGGCGATGCGGCTGTTACCCTTACTACATCTACTGGGAATATTACTATAGATGCTGCGGCAAATGATTCAGATATCATATTTAAGGGCACTGATAACACCTCTGATATTACAATGCTTACCCTTGATGGTAGCGAAGCTGGTGCGGCCACCTTTAATAGTACAGTTACAGCTACTACTTCTGTAAAGGCTACAACCGTCTTTGTTGTTGGGGTAGAAAATGCCTCTGCCGACGTTAATCCGGCAAGTAAAGGATTTACTGACGTTGACGCTAGCGGAGGCAATAGAACTGTGACCCTACCTACTGGTGCAGCAGGGTCTATTGGTAATATGTATACAATCAAGAAAATAGATAGTGGTACTAATACCGTTACTATTACTACAGAGTCAAGTGATAAAATTGATGGTGGTGATAGCATGCTCCTTTATCATCAATACGAAAGTCTTACGGTGATTTATGCCGATACGAATAAATATTACGTCATGTAGTAATTAGGAATTTAGAACATGGTACATTCTATAACGTTACAAACGTATGACGGCACTGTTACCGATAACGATATATTGGGGCAGATTTGTTTTGCCGCTCCCAATGAGGAGGCTTTTGCTGCGGGAGCAGTAACTGCGTCTATTTTTGCTAGGTCGGAAACATCGTTTGATGACGATGATAATAATGAAACTGAATTAGTGTTTGCAACGGCTTCTGGGGGCGCGACAGGTGCGCGTCCCGCCTCCGACCTTACTGGTGACATGACCCTTAGTTCTGCTGGTCTTCTTACGCTTGCTGGCAATCTGGTTATTCCTGATGGTGGAAATATAGGCACTACTGATACAGACGCTATTGCTATAGCAAGTGATGGTGTAGTTACTATGAACCAAATACCAGTGTTTAGTGCTGGTATCAATGTTTCAGGTGGGACAATCGCAGGGACAATAGCAACAGCCACACAGAATAGTATTACTACTATGACAGGCTTAGTTACTGTTGGAACTATTGGTACTGGAGTTTGGCAAGGAACAGACGTAGCGGTTGCTCATGGTGGTACTGGAGCATCTTCTCTTACTGATGGTGGTATTCTTTTAGGCAGTGGGACTGGTGCTATTACAGCTATGTCGGTTTTGGGCGATGGTGTTATCGTAGTTGGCGACAACTCCACCGACCCCACGACAATTACCGCATTCACTGCCTCAGATGGAGTTCTTAAACATGAAGTTGGCGGGCTGGAACTCAACATATCCGCCATTGCTATTGGCGACGTACTGGCGGGTACGGGCACTGGGGCGGTTGGTATTGTCACCTCCACCGGGCATAGCGACGGTGACGTTCTTACCCTACAGGCCGATGGAACCGCTGACTGGGAATCCGCTGGCGGTGGCAGTGCAAGGTCTGTTGCCGGTGATACCAACAATGGAATTGTTACATGGGTTACTAGTGATAATACATTCGCTGTCGAATCTAATCTTAGCTATACTGGTGGAGACCTTCTTGTTGGGGGTTCTACTCCTTCCGTCACTATCGGAGATGCCGGTACAGAAGACACTAAGTTGGTATTCGATGGCGCTGCTCAAGATTTTTATATCGGTCTAGATGATACAGACGATGACCTCAAGATTGGTCTTGGGTCTGCTGTTGGGACAACGCCTGTTATAACTATGGCGGGTACTGGCGCTGTCAGCGTTGGGGTAGATGATACCGGATACGATGTCACCATGTATGGGGCTACGGCCAGCAGTTATCTACGATGGGACGAAAGTGAAGACCGTCTAAATATATTCGCCGGTTCATTCAGAATAGAACAGGTTCCTGCATCTAACGCTGGAACTGCTGTTAGTGACGACAGCGATGCTACTATCAATATAGATTGGTCAAGAGGGAACTACCACTGGATAGTTCTTGCGGAGGCTAACGTAACAAAGATTATCTTCCAGAATATGAAGAGGGGCGGAAGATACATTCTAAGAATTGAACAACACGCAAGCTCTGCAAAAACCGTAGCTTGGACAAACGTGGATTCAGACGAAAGCAACACGGCTTTCACCGAGGTCAGGTGGGTCGGGGGAACGGCCCCTACAATGTCAACCGGAACTGGAAGAGTGGATGTGTACGGATTCCTTTGCACTAGGAGTAATGGCAGGGGCGTGGACGGCTTCGTTATCGCTCAGAACTTGGCAGAAGATGGAACTCACTAAGGATTAGTTATGACACAATACGCAAGACCAAACGAAGACCGCACTGACGCCGAGTGGAAAAACGCCAGCGATAGCAATACCGATTTGTTTGCTAGCATAGATGAATCAACTACTGATGATAGTGATTATATAAAGGCGTCCTATACCGGCGCAACGCCCGCGTGGTGTAAAATTAAATTGAGCACTGTTGATGACCCAGACGACGAATTTGATGACCACAAGATAAAATATCGTGCCGTGGGCTATGATTCGACGATGATGGGAGTTCCTACGTTGATTGTTGCTTTGTATGAAGGTGACTCAGTAATAGCCACCCATAACAACACCTCGCTTGAAGATGAATCCATGATGGGCATGGGAACTTGGGCTAATTTCACCGTTTCTTTAAGCGCCAGCCCCGGAGGGGAGGCTCAATCGATTGATGATTATAGCGATTTGGAGCTATGGTTTAAAATATCTACGTCAAATATGGGAGATTATGTTAAAATCTCTGAAGCGTGGTTTGAGTGTGCAGATGCACCAGCAGCAGCAACTACAGGTTCACCGTTTATATTATTCGTGGAGTAAATCATGGCGGAATTAACAGCAAATTTTAACGGTAAGGATATTACTGTAACATATCCAGACTCCATGGTTGGAAAGGCTCAAGAAGCTTTTCCTGTTATGAACGCTAACTTATGGTCTTCATTCTATCAAGATAAACTAGACCCTTTAGATGAAGACGAGCCGAGTGAAGAACAATTAAGTGAATGGAAATATGAGTTTACAGTTGGTTGTATAATAAATATTATAAAACGAACAGTAAAATCTTATGAAATACAACAGGCGGTCAAAACTGTTGAGGACCAAGCAAAAGCTGCCGCTGATGAGGCGCTAGACCAAATTAATGTAGATATTCAATAAATCAAATTGACATAGGTATTCAGTAAATGGGTAGTAAAATATATACGATTCCGTGTACTTGGGCAGTTAATGGGACTGTTGAGGTTACGGCTAATAGTCTAAGCGAAGCTATAGCCACAGCAGAAGAATTCTGGCAATCTGAAGGCGGCACGCATAACTGGCGATTCTGTCCTGATGATGCGGATTATACTGCGGATACTTTTGCCGTTTCGGCAGAAGACTCTGCGGCGTTGAACGACCCAGAAGGTGTTGCTAATTTACAAGCTTATGCGAGCTTAGTTGCGGACGCCACTATTATACCACCATCATAAACGACAACAACAATTTAATACTCTAAGGTAATAATAAGATAGGAGAAAACTAATGGCAGATGCAATGTCTAACCATATGGAGTCGGGGGTTCTTAACTTAATGTTGAGAGCTAACAGCAATAGCTTTGCTGCTCCCACAAATGTCTCGGTTGCCCTGTTAAGGAACCACGACAGCAACTGGCCGATAGAAGACGGTGCTGGCGACTCGATGCCAGAAGTTGCATCAGCCGGTTCTTATTCAAGGAAAAGCCTAGGCGCACCAGCAAATGCCACTTGGGACGAGATTAGTACTGGTGGAGCCACCGCTAATTCCTCTGCAATTACCTTTGACGCCGCAACAGCAGACTGGGGCTACGTATCTGGCGTTGCCTTGATGACAAGCTTAACACATGGGGCGGGTAGCATCTTATTCCACGGTGCTTTGACTACGCCAAGAATCGTTACGAACGGTGATACTTTCAGATTTAGTGCCGGTGACCTTGATATAACGTTGACATAATATGTTAGGTTTTAGTTCTATATCAGCGACTCCTTTGTCCACAGTCCCAGTTATTGGTGACACACTGTCGGGAGAAGTTTCTATTGCGGCCATATCAACATTGGCCTCAAACGGTGTATTAGTAATAATAGAGGGCGGCGACCTTATACCGATAACAGCGTATATAAACCAAGAAGAGCCGATTGTTGGATACATATATAAGATTTCGGGTACTAATCAGTACATTTTGAAGACGCTAGAACAAAATCTTAATATAGACCAGTTGATTGAACAAGACTTAGAATTAGACCAGCAACGAAGTATTACGCTGGAGAGATAATATGGCAGCAAACGAAATCCGAGTTGGTGATATTGGCACAAAATTTCAGGTCACCATAAAAGATGGGGCGTCCGTAGTAGATATTTCAAGCGCAACCAGTACTAAGCAGATTATACTTAAGAAGCCTGATGGAACCAAGTTGACAAATTCCGCTACATTTTCTTCGGACGGTACAAACGGCGTTATGTATTACACCACGGTAGATGGTGATTTAGACGTTCCCGGCGTGTGGAAATTGCAAGGCAAGATTGTTATTACCGCAGGAACATTTAGCACTGACATATATTCATTTAAGGTTCATAGAAACCTATAAGGGGTAAGAATGGTTTGGCAAACTGAAATGGTGCGCGTTGTAAGACATTTGATTAATGATATAGACGCCGTTAGTTACGCCGACGACAGACTAGAAGAAACGGTGCTCGTATCAGCACAGCTAATACTGAACTATGTAGATTTTGATAATACTTTTACCGTTGATGTAGATAGTTTAAGCCTATCTCCCGACCCAACCGAATTGGGAACTAAAGATAATTCTTTTATCAACATCGTATGTATGAAAGCGGCTTGCGTTATTCTTAGTAGCGAACTTAGAACTCATGGCTTAAATTCTGTGAGCATAAGCGACGGTCCATCTAGAATAGACATGACGGGGATTGTTAAAAACTTGCAGATTGCACAGCAAGACATGTGTGCTAGAAGTGAGGACGCTATCGTGCAACACAAGGCTGGAAACAGCATAGCTGGACAGGCAATACTGGGTCCATACTCGCCGGGTGCAGACGGTATAGCGAGAACCACCCTTACCCACAGAGAAGGATATTTTAGATAAGAGTTTAATATGACCGAAAGAAAAGACAAAGATATAAAAGCCAGTCTAATCAGCTTGCTCGCTGACAATAATCAGGGCGACATTTCTGCCGCTGATATCAGAAGCAACCTGTTGGATATGGTGGATTCTGTTATTCCAATCATGGGAAGCGGCGCTAGTCAGACGCCGTTTTTTAATGGCCCTTCCGGTATCCATTTTAGAGATAACAGCGTAGGAACTAACGATACTGTATTTAACTATATTTATGGAAACTGGAACAGAAACAAAGTATCGGCAATCGGTTTTGGCACAGGCTCCGACACCACCAACAAGGATGACGGAAGCCTGTGTTTTTATACCGCTGCTTCTGGTGTGACATCCAGCACTGGCGGTCACGGCATAGTTAAAAGACTACAGATACAGTCCAACGGTGAAGTAGACGTATATGCTAGCGGAATTGGAAACGTTGGCTTGCATGTCCAATCCATCACTCCAAAGAGAAGCACTGTAAAAGACCCCTTGCTTCTCCTGCTGCAAAGTTCAAACAACAGCATTGGCGCAGTTAGTGGCGAAAAGATAAATATGGGCCAGTGGGATGCCGTCAACAAGACGTTGCACCCAACCCTCACCATTCATGAATCTGGTCAGGTGATGATTTCTAGAGAGGGTAAGGGCGTGGGCATGAACCCTATTCCCGCCGTATCTGGCATCCACTATGGGTGGGCTGAATTACAATTAATAAACACCCATCATATGAACCAGCCCAATAATTTTAATCATTCTATTGGTTCTAGAATGCTGTTTAAAGGACATAAAGACCAGTGGGACCAGTCTAATCACCCCAGTGGTCAAGCCCAGAATTTGTTTGCTGTGGGAACCGATGTTTATGCGAATAACTACAACACAGAAGATAAAAACAACTTCTTTATTCAGGATGTATACACTTCTGGAAGCCCCGTAAGACTATTCATTAATCGTTGGGGTAACACCGGGATAGATGTCGTAAAACCAAGCGGAAAGATGCATGTCCACGCTCGTGGAGCTTCATTGTCTACAGTAGGGTTGAATAATCCTGCAAGTGGCGTTGCCATGACGCTCTCTGCTGAGAATGCTGACACGCTGTTTGACTTGAGAATAAGAGAAAGGGTCAATTCTGCTCAGTCCGTAGCTACCTTTACGGCTCCTGATGCTGACATGGAGGGTAACGAGGGGCGAGCAAGGGCCGACATGCAATTCTCAGCAACAGCCTTTGATGATTCTAATGATGAAACCATTACACTTATTGATACCGCTGGAACCAGCAAGACATATACTATAAAGAATGACTATAGTGGCGTTGACGCAAGTCAAGAATTTAACGCTGGGTCAAGTAGAGAGACGGCTGCGGAGAATCTAGCGGCTCTGGTAGAGAGTTCTAATGGGCATAACGGAACAATCATTGTATACGATAGTTCCAGTAATAAGTTTTCTTCCGGGTCATATGATTTCTCGGACGGTATTATGCGCTTCACTCAAGCCGTCTTCTCATCTACTGGCGACGACCTAAGCACGATTAGTCATAGTTCCGGTTGGGACGCATTGACAGACGATAATCTTCCAGACGCTTTTGAAGAAGAAAACCGCTTGGTTATTACAGATGCTAACGGCGTATCTTTAAAGCTCTACTGTAATTCTGATGTTGCTTATAACGCCAGCACTGCTACCGCTATAGGAACTAGCTCTGCCGATAGCACCACCAGAGTAGCGGAAGCCGTTTGGAGAGCGCTTGATGCCGCCAGAATTGCTGGAACCATCAATATAACCCTTAGTGCAAACCCCGGACTTAGCCTTGCCTCCTCGTTTACTGTTACTCAGGTAGCTTACGGTCTAAGCGGAAATACTACCGTAACCGGTGGGTTAATCAGTGATGGTACGATAACTGTAAGCGGTTTTGCTGGTGGCAGCTTAGGCAACGGCGATGCCCTAGAATTTTCTACTAGGGAACCTAGACATAATCGAATTTTAGGAATTAGTACGGTTGGTCATGTTGGAATTGGAACTCTAGCGCCCATTGACATGCTACATGTAGACCACGACTCAACTGCTCCGTCTGGTGTCACAATATCAAACATGCATGGTAGAAGCTACAAAATATTCTCAGGCCACAGTCAAGGAACCGTAGGAAGTGGTCAGTTAGTTATTCAGGATTTCTATGGCAACAATTCTCCAACAAGGCTTGCCGTTGGGCCATCTGGAAATATTGCTATTGGTACAAACGTAATGCCTGTGCCGGGCACGTCAACAAAGGCTTTGGTCTTTGGAGACAACTCTGCTCATGCCAAGGCGTTTGATGGAAGTTCTGGAAACAATACCGCTGGTATTTATGCAAAGGATACCGGAGGTACTGTAAAGTTATATGCGTTTGACGAGGGTAATAATCAAACTACATTAAGCCCTCACGTGTTTAAATATTTCGAATCGCCAGACCCCATGGCTTGGTCGTTCTACTCTAGAAATGAGGACGTTGGGGAAGAAATAAATGTTGATATGTTTGGAGCTATACAGGCTCTTGAAGAAATTACTGGCAAAAAATTCATCCATAAAAGAAAGCTGAATGGAGATTAATAATGGCTATAGTCGCAAAAGTTATTAGCGCTAATAGTGTAAAGAATGGCGATGCCGTCATTCACCCTGCCAAGGGTTTGGATAATAGCAGTAAGATTGACAGCAACCATGTGCTCAGTCCTAATGTAAATTCCAATGGTGTAAACGCTATTGCTACGCTAAATGATAGATATGATGCGTACTTCGATGCTCCTCGTTATTATAGTGGTGATGCAATAACATAGGCGTAAAAATATGGCTATAAGCATTCCTAGCGGTGCATTTGATAAGTATAACGAAGGCGCAGACGAAATGATTAGTTCGTTTGGCGTTACTTGTCAGCTTGTATATCCAGAGAAAAGAACCCGTTGTGAAAACTGTATTACTAACACAATGGGGGGGCGTTCTTCTAATATATACAGGGCTGGTGGGCCAATCTCGTTTCCTAGGGGCATGCCTTGTCCTTGGTGTAATGGGAAGGGCTTCTCCATTACAGAGAATACCGAAGACATAGTTTTAAGAGTCTATTGGCGAACAAAAGACTGGATTGATGTAGGCTTTCAGGTGGATGTTCCAGCCAACTATGTTCAGACAATAGGCTACATAAAAGACCTCCCCAAGATAGATAAAGCCAAACAGCTTATCACTAATAAGGATATCAAGGGGTATGAAACGTGGAGATTTCAGCGTGCGGGCGAGGGTTATCCCCATGGCTTTAAGCAAAACAGATATATCATAAACTTTTGGGAGAGGGTGTGATGAAAGATATATCTGTGAGCCTATCGCTCGTCGAGGGCGAAAGAGCAATACAGCAAATGATAAAGCGTGCAATGTCAGAAAAATTAAACAAGTCATTTGGAGGTAAAGTCGCTGGTACGTTACGCCAACAGATATTAGATAATGTACTTGAATGGTTAATGGAATCTCCTGAGATTCGAGCAGTAGCGTATGGCCCCTTAAAAGGAGATTTTGGAATTCCCAAGGGTCAGTCAGTAACCGAAGCTAATAACATCATTGATGCCGTTTTGAGGACTATTCACGTTGAAGTAGTACCATTTGACAACCGTTTAAACGGCGGCTTAGTAATTAGAATTCAGCCAGCAGATTTTAAGAACATTTTTGCTCGTATTAAGCCGGTTATGACAGAAAAAGGCGAGCAGCTTGATTGGATAAGATGGCTGCTCGAAAGAGGTGACGATATAGTGATAGCAAAATATCACGTCGTGCCCTCTTCGTCGACAAGAAGTCGTAGTGGTGACGCACTTATGAAAGACGGAGGAATGTTTAGGGTTAGGCCAGAATATTCGGGAACTCTTGATAACAATGCTATCACAAGAGTTTTTAAAGGAAAAGAAAAGGAAATACTAAGTATTATACGCTCCCACTTTGCCTTATAACACAGCACAGATAAAGATATGGCAGAATACACAAACCTAAAAGGCTTCGATTATGTTGGAGATGCTGGTCTAAGTGAACAGCTTAAGACCAATCTAATCGAATTCTTTGACTGGGCCTTAATGGAGAAAGGAAACTTTTTTAGCGTCAATATTCCAAGTAGCGGACAATATGGAGGGGCGAGACATAAACTAAGACTAGTAGATGACCCTAATTACAACAGTGGACAAGTATGGGAATCGTATAGGGGTAACTGGGTTTGGCAAAGCGGATTGGCTTTTACGAATCAAGCTGATGTCGTACAAAAAGCTTTAGAAGACCCAACCTACCCTAATCGCAAAAGATTGCCCGGTGTTTCTGGAGTTTTTGTAGGAAGTACGTTTGCTCCCACATCCGGGGTAGGAACATATGCGCACCATGTTGATTATACCAGAGGTAGGGTAATTTTTGATTCTGCTATAGCTACGACCAGCACTGTCAGTGCTGATTATAGCTTTAAGTGGATTAATGTTGTTTCCGCTAATGATTCACCTTGGTTCAGAGAGTTACAACACAGGTCGCTGCGCAGAGATAATTCTGATTTTGATTTGACCGGTTCAGGAGATTGGTCCCAGTTGGGTCAAACTAGAGTACAACTTCCCGCAATTGCTGTAGAAGTTGTCCCAAGAAGAAAAATGGACCCCTATCAACTGGGGGGTGGCCAATATGTCGCAACAGACGTTTTGTTTCATATTATGACTGAAGATGGACACACGAGAGATTCTCTTGTAGACGCGATAACTTTTCAGAAAGAAAAGAGCATCTACATGTTCGATGTCAACAGGATGGCTAGGAAAAATGTATACCCGTTAGATTACAGGGGAACTGCTGTATCTGGAGCTTTAAGATATCCAGATTTGGTGGCCCCCAGCGCTGACGGAGGTTACAGATGGGACGGTATTCAGTCAGGAAAGTTAAGATTTCTTGATACAAGCAGTCAAGAAGTCAGCATGCTTAACCCATCCCTGTATACTGGCGTTGTCAGGACATCTATGGAAGTTGTTCTTCCGGGTATATAGCATTTTTGGTGTATAATTACATAACTCATAGTTCCTTAAGTTAGGAGAGACAATAATGGCCGTTAATATGAGAATTTTCTGGGCCACTCAAGGTCTGGTTATCATGACAGATGGAAAAGACCCCAGCGGCTCAACCGCAAAGGCGATTCCTACCCAAATAGACGACCACGATTTTACGGCAACGGATGGTACAGGTACTGCCGTTATCATGAATGGTGTTCAGAGCGTTGGTATTACTACAACATTCAATCTAGAGCAAGTATTCGAACTAGGTCAACTTTCAATTTATGAAAACCTAGAAAACGTACCTGATATCGAAGTAACCGTTGAGAGAGTACTTGATGGTACTACTCTAACATACGCCGCAGCATCACCCAACTCGTTTACCCGTGCTAACGGTGCAGCAGTTGCCAGTCAGGGTGGCTTGGTTGCTGGAGCAAACGACAGATGCGACGTGTTGCTTGCTGTTTATTCAGATACAGCTACCAAGGCCGGTGCTGTAGTACCGAAGAGTCAGGTCTTCATGTCTGGCATGTATGTATCTTCAGTTTCTTATACCGTACCAGTTGATGGCAACGCCACTGAATCAGTTACGCTGGTTGGTAACGCCAAAGCTTGGTTAAACCACACCGAATACGGGTGGCAAGGCGCAGCCGATGGTACTGATGGCATATTAAACAAAGACCTTGGTTTTGGTTCAGACAGCCCTGCTGCTAGTGATGGTGTTCAGCGTCGTCAAGAATTTGACCTTGATAATTGCAAGATTCCCGGCGATATCCCCGGTACGACTGCCGATTCGTCTATTGCCAACGCTATCACCGCCGGTATTCCCGATGTTCATATGCAAAACTGGACGATGAGTGCCGACTTTGGTCGTGAGCAAATCTTTGAGCTAGGACGAAAAGGTCCGTATCACAGATACGTTACTTTCCCGGTTGAAATTACCTCAGAATTCGAAGTTCTTTCTACTTCTGGTGATTTGGTTGGCGCCGACGAACAGGCCGACAACCTTACCAACCGTAATATTCTCATCGCATTGAGTGATGGTACTAAGTTTGACTTGGGTGGTAAGAATAAGCTTCAGAGTGTTGGATATACCGGTGGTGACACTGGTGGTGGAAACGTGAGTATGACATTCTCATACATAACGTTTAATGACCTGAGTGTGAAAACTCCTTCTATTGCTGATAATGCTCCGTAATAGTTAAATAAATTGGCGTGTGTTGCGATAGCCTTTTGAGACCCATAGACATTGTAAGGGATAGGCGAGTAAGCGCGCCGCGTATAGTGTGGATAAGAGGATGGAACCATGACAGTACAAGTATTCCCGTTGGTAAAGTTACATGGAGCTTTATGAGCGGGAATATTTTATAGCTAGAATCTTCTCTGGCTATTTAAGACATAGGGTCAATGCAGACTTAGCGATAAGAATATATGCCCCAAACATGGAGCAGAACTACGAGGCTCAGGAAATTTTCAAGGAAGCTCGTCAAGAGGCAAGAAAAAACGAGGTGATGACCGCTGATGAAATTCTTGAGACAATGATAGAACTTGGGGTTTGGACTGATATAGATGAAGAGTTGATTGAAAAACTTCCAAAAGATTTGGATAACTTTAAAGCTGAACTATATAACAACAGACATAAATTGAGTCAAGTTGAAAAAATTCGAAAGTATATTGAAAAAGCCAAAAAAGAGTATTTGAAAATAATGACCAAGAGGCATGAATACGACCATGTAACCAGTGAGGGATATGCGGTTTTTTGTCGATGGCATTGGCTTATAGAACAATGTACTTTTTATGAAAACGGAGACCCCTACGATTGGAAACACCTAGATAGTTCTCAAGTATTAAAATTCTATAGAAAACAAGATATATATGAAGAAATCTATAGGGAATTGGCAAGGACAGACCCCTTCAGAACAACATGGTCTCTAGGAGGGTCTTTTCAGGGGGTTTTTGGAATTTCAACTTCTTCTGCAACGATTGAACAAAAAACCATTTCAATGTATTCGAGGATGTATGATAATGTTCAAGAATCCATGGAAACACCGCCAAATGAAGTAATTGAAGATGATGATATGCTGGATGGCTGGTTTGTTGTTCAGAAAAGAAAAAGAGACGAAGAAAAGAAAAAAAGCGGAACGGCTGATGTCGGCCATGGTGGTGCTCAGGAAGTATATCTTATGGCGGATGGAAAAGAGGAGATTGAAAAAATTCAAGACATGAATACGTTACAGGGTAAAATGGTAGCAAAACAAAGACATAGGGTTGTAGAAGAGAAGGGTAAAGTAAAACACGAAGAATTGCCCGATGTAAAACGGGATATACAAATGCAATCAACTCAAATGCAGGCACAAAAGAAGGGATAAAATATGGACGATTATGCCAATCTGATACAACAGGCTAGGGGTTTCAAAGCCGAAAAAGAGGAGCAATACAAGGAGTCTTCCAAGGATAGGCTTGTCAAAATTGCCAAGAAGAAAATACAAACAACGATGATTGGTGCTCTTAGCACCGTAGAGAAGAGTTTTGGGTTTCTGTGGGGGCACGAGAGCGATGAAGCCTTAAGCCCTGAGCAGGAACATATGAAAGCCTTATATGAGGAGGTGAGGTCCGAGATACTTGACCGAGGAAACAACCAAGCAAGAAACCTTGAAGCGGAACTTAACCAATATGAAGTTAAATGGTTGAGATATCAACTTAATCTACCAGCAATTCCTAGGAACGAAACCGAAGAAGGAGAATAAAATGCCAGACAAGAAGAACCCCAAAAACAAGGAAGTTATCAAGTCAGAAGATTCTGATGGCAAGGCTGTAAGTGTTGCTGTCGTAAAGCCCAATTCAAACAAAATCAAGCAAGCTCAATTGGCATACAACAAGGCTTTTAGAGCGGCTCTGGAATCCGGGGCATTGCTAAGACAAAAGCTTGATAACTATATGCGCGAGCAAGAGATTTGGGACGACAAGAAAGAAAAGGAATACGCCGAGCTTCTTGAAAAGATAAATGAGTCAGAAAAATCTTTAGCTAAGGGCGGTATTAAATTATCAGAAGCAAAGGACGTTGCCATTCAAATGAGGGTGGATAGAGGGGAGTTTAGAGATTTGATATCCGAAAGAACTTATCTTGACACCAATACCGCTGAAGGACAGGCTGATAACGCCCGGTTTAATCACCTGATTTATCTGTCTATTTTAGATGAGAAGACCGGAAAGCCTTTCTTTGAGAGCGTCGAAGATTACGAAGAAAAGGCGACCGAACCGTATGCCGCTGCCGCTGCATCCGAGTTAGCCCGAATGATGTACGACCTAGACCCTGACTATGACAAGAACCTTCCAGAAAATCAATTCCTTAGTGATTATGGTTTTGTTAATGAAGACATGAGGCTTGTCAATAAAGAGGGACAGTTTGTTACCGCAGATGGACAGTTGGTAAACGAGGAAGGTCGTCTAGTTGACGAAGAGGGAAATATGATTGATAAAGATGGAAACCCTCTCGATGAAGATTTTAATTACAAACTGGACCAGAAGCCATTTCTCGATGACTCCGGTAAGGATGTTCCCATACCGAAGTCTGAAGAGGAGGAGGAAGAGGAAAAGGCTGAAGCTAAGAAAGAGAAAGCTCCAGTGGCTAAGAAATCGACAAAAACGAAAGCAAAAACAACCACAGAAGATGCCGATAGCGCATCATAATCTGTAACGGAAAGCGGGTATGTTGATAGTGTTGCAAAGCGCTACCAATATATCCGTTTTTTTTGAGGTATACAATGGCAGAAAAATTTGTCCTAACAGCGCAGTTAAACACGCAGCTAAATGTTGCTAGTGTTCAAGCGACCATAAGACAACTGCGAAGCCAATTGCAAAGCGTTACCGTTAATTTAAATGTAACGGGGGCCTCTCAAGTAAACAAGCAGATGCAGCAAGTGGCCGCTTCGACCGAAAAGGTTAATACGAATGTCAAAAAGGGCCGGGACATTATGGGGGACTTTGGTAAGGCGGGAGCCTTGGCCGCTAAGAGATTCGCCGCATTCAGCATTGCGACAGCCGGATTTATCGCCTTTGTTTCTGCTATAAGAAATGGTGCTAAAGCTGCTATTGATTTTGAAAGACAGATGATACGGATAAGCCAAGTTACCGGCGTATCTATGGGTGGCCTGAAAGACTTGAAGGACACAATAACAGACCTTTCTAAAGGTCTCGGCGTGTCTTCTGAAAAGCTTGTCGATATCAGTAGGGTGTTGTCTCAGACAGGGATGAGCGCCAGAGATACAAAGATTGCCTTGGAAGCCTTGGCCAAGACAGAACTTGCCCCTACGTTTACTAATATACAAAAAACCACCGAAGCTGCTATTGCTGCCATGCGCCAGTTCAATATCGAGGCTGGAAAGCTTGAGCAAACGTTAGGTCAAATGAACGCATTGGCGGCAAACTTTGCTGTTGAAGCCGACGACCTAGGGGTTGTTATCAGAAGGGCTGGCGGCGCTTTCAAATCTGCCGGTGGCGACTTGCTCGAATTAGAATCCCTGTTCACCTCGGTTCGAAGCACCACGCGAGAATCTGCCGAAACTATCGCTACGGGTTTCAGAACCATTTTCACCAGACTGCGACGGCCTAAGACCATTGGATATTTAAAAGAGCTAGGGATTAACTTAGAGGATATGACGGGTAAGTTCGTTGGTCCTTATGAGGCTGTTCGAAGATTAAATACAGCATTATCTGACTTAGACCCAAGGGATACCAGATATGCAGCCATTATCGAAGAACTTGGTGGTTTTAGACAAGTTTCAAAAGTAATCCCCCTAATTCAGCAATTTGAGAAAGCCGAGCTTGCTAGAGCTACCGCCATGAGAGGAAGCGCCTCTCTTACCAAAGATGCGTTGTCAGCGCAAGACGCCTTGGCTGTTAGATTAATAAAGGTAAAAGAGTCATTTGCTGACCTCATGCGACAAATGATGGATAGCAAGGGTATACAGTTATTCATAGATATGTCTCTTAGGTTGGCTGAAGCT
>Ga0208179_1000947_pt1 | contig 16190 bp, 13 predicted proteins | sample Malvired_Geostar_FD_184238 | JGI IMG/M metagenome (GOLD analysis project Ga0208179, IMG submission 184238) | Marine viral communities from the Global Malaspina Expedition - Malaspina viral metaG DeepMed_Geostar (SPAdes) (version 2) | ecosystem: Environmental > Aquatic > Marine > Oceanic | place...
TGCTCTGCGGCGCCTATCTCTGTCTGGCGCTGATCATCGCCCTTTCGCTCTGGCGAAACGGCGGCGGTTGGGGTGCGGGCGTCGCCGCCCTGGTCGGCGGCCTGGGCCTGGCCTTCGCCTTCCACGGCCTGATCGAGCACGCCCTCACGGCCACGGGCATCCGGGCCGAGATCGCCGCCATCCGTGACGCCCACCGCATCCTGATCGACCAGGTCGAGCGGGTCGACGCCCGCCTCTCCGAAGTGGTGGAGACCGTCACCGACGACGCCCTGCGCCGCTCCGAGGAGCTGTCGGGCGAGGTGCACATGCTGGAGGATCTGGTCCAGCGCATGGGCCAGCGTCTGGAGGAACGGATGACCTCCGCCCCGCTCCAGACCCGCCCCGGCCACGACCCCCGCCGCGAAGCCGTCCTGCTGGAGACCGTCCGCGGCGCCCTGGCCGACAATCGCGTGGATCTCTACCTGCAGCCGGTGGTCGCCCTGCCCCAGCGCAAGACCATCTTCTATGAAAGCTTCTCGCGCCTGCGCGACGAGAGCGGCCGGGTTCTGATGCCGGCCGAATATATCAGCGTCGCCGAGGCCGAGGGCCTGATGACGGCCATCGACAACCTGCTGCTGTTCCGCTGCGTGCAGATCGTCCGGCGGCTGGCCAAGCAGGACCGCAAGGTCGGCATCTTCTGCAATGTCGCCCCCACCAGCCTCGGGGATGAGAGCTTCTTCCCGCAGTTCCTGGACATGCTGGCGGCCAATCGCGACCTGGCCGGGGCGCTGATCTTCGAACTGGGCCAGGGCGCCTTCGAGGCCCGCGGCTCGGTGGAGGCGCGCAACATGGCCAAGCTGGCCGACCTCGGCTTCCGCTTCTCCCTCGACAAGGTCACCGACCTGGACTTCGACCTGCAGGACCTGGCGCGCTCGGACGTGAAGTTCGTCCGGGTCGGGGCCCAGATGCTGCTGGACGAGATGATCGAGCTGGATGGCCGCCTGGTGCTGAAATCCCTGCCCGACCTGGCCGCCGAGGACTTCTGCCAGCTGACCCGCCGCTATGGGGTCGAGGTCATCGTCGAGAAGGTCGAGAGCGAGCGGCAGATCGTCGACCTGCTGGAGCTCGAGGTCGGCTACGGCCAGGGCCACCTGTTCGGCGAGCCGCGGCCGATCCGGGAGGCCGTCCTGGCCGAGGCCGATCCCCCCGCCGACTTCCTGCGCCAGGGCCTGCGCCGTCGGGCCGGCGGCCGGATCTAGGCCAGCCCGGCCACGCGCCGATTGACCGCAGGGGCTGCGACCTTTACCGCCGCGCCTCATGACCGCGCCGCAGACGCCCCAGGGCCTATCCGACCTCGCCGACCACTATGACGTGCTGCTGAGCGACGTCTGGGGGGTGATCCACAATGGCCGCGAGAGCTTCCTGGCCGCCTGCGCGGCGCTCGCCCGCTGGCGGGCCGAGCGGGGGCCGGTGATCCTGATCTCCAATTCGCCGCGGCCCTCGGCCGATGTGGTGGCCCAGCTCGACGCCCTGGGGGTGCCGCGCGAGGCCTGGTCGGCCTTCGTCACCTCCGGCGACGCCACCCGCCTGCTGCTGGCTGAACGCGCGCCGGGCCCCGCCTGGCGGCTCGGCCCCGATCGCGACGCGCCGCTCTATTCGGGCCTGGGCCTGTCCTTCGAGAGCCTCGACAAGGCCGCCTTCATCGCCTGCACCGGGCCGATGGACGACGAGACCGAAGGCCCCGGCGACTATCAGGCCCGGTTCGAGGACGCGGCGGCCCGCGGCCTGGAGATGGTCTGCGCCAATCCCGACATCGTCGTCCAGCGGGGCGACCGGCTGATCTATTGCGGCGGCGCGCTGGCCCAGCTCTACGAGACCCTCGGCGGCAAGGTGGTGATGGCCGGCAAGCCCCATGCGCCGATCTATGACCTCTGTGTCGCCGAGGCCGAGCGCCTGAGCGGCGGCCCGGTCGCGCGGTCCCGGATGCTGTGCATCGGCGATGGGGTGGCCACTGACGTCAAGGGCGCCAACGCCCAGGGCCTGGACGTCCTGTTCATCGCCGCCGGCATCCACGGCGCGGAGACCATCACGCCCGAGGGTCTGGACGCCGCCGCCGTCGAGGCCCTGCTCCGCCAGGAGGGCGCGCAGGCCCGCTTCGCCATGGCCGACCTCGCCTGGTAGCGCGGCCCAGCCCCTACGACGCGTCCGCGGCCACCGGCGTCTGCGGCGGCGGCGGGGTCGGATCGGCCGGCGTCTGGTCGCATCCCGCCACAAGAATGACGGCGACCACCGCAGCCAGGCCCGGCTTGAACATTCTCATTGCTCACCCCATTGGAAGTCTGAAGGCGTCATAATCGGCGCCGATCGGGCCTCGCGTCCAGCGCAAGCGCCTTCGCTTTGCGCCGGCTTGCGTCTATGCAGGCCCAAAAGGGAGCGTTTCGTTGCCGGGACTATTCTTCGAGGACCTTACCCTGGACCAGAGCGCACAGATCGCCCGCACCGTGAGCGCCGCCGATGTGGAGGCCTTCGCCGCCGTGTCCGGCGACGACAATCCCCTGCACCTGGATGAGGCCTATGCCGCGACCACGCCGTTCAAGCGGCGCATCGCGCACGGGATGCTGGCCGGCGCCTATATCTCGGCGGTGCTGGGCTCGCGCCTGCCGGGGCCGGGCTCGGTCTATGTCTCCCAGAACCTGCGGTTTCGCCGGCCCGTCGGCCTCGGCGACGAGGTGACCACCACCGTCACCGTCCGCGCCCTGGACGCCCGCCGCGGCCAGGTGACCCTGGCCACGGTCTGCAGCGTGGCCGGCAAGACCGTGGTCGATGGCGAGGCCGTGGTCGTCCTGCCCAAGCGGGAGGCCTGACATGCGTGTGATCAAGGGATGGAAGGGCCTGATGGCCCGCGACCGCGGCGCCTCCATCGCGCTCGGCAATTTCGACGGCGTCCATCGCGGCCATCAGCAGGTGATCGCGCTGGCCGCCAAGGCCGCCCACGAGACGGGCGCGCCGCTGGGGGTCATCAGCTTCGATCCGCATCCGCGGCAGATCTTTGCGCCCAATGCGCCGGCATTTCGCCTGATGCGACCGGGCCAGCAGGCCCGCGCCCTTGAGGCCCTGGGGGTGGACCTGTTCTACATCCTGCCCTTCGACCAGGAGATGGCGAGCCTGACCGATCGCGACTTCGCCCAGCAGGTCCTGCACGACGGCCTGGGGGTGGCGCACGTGGCCGTCGGCTTCGACATCTCCTTCGGCAAGGGCCGGACAGGGAGCCCCGCGACCATGAAGGACTATGGGCAGGAATTCGGCTTCGGCGTGTCGGTCGCCGGCGCGGTGGCCGACGACAGCGGCGAGAAGTATTCCTCCACCGGCGTGCGTGACGCCCTTCGGGACGGCCATCCCGAGGCCGCCGCGGCCATCCTCGGCCGGCCCTTCGCCATCGAGGGCGTGGTCCAGCGGGGCCGCCAGCTGGGCCGCGAACTCGGCTTCCCCACCGCCAATGTGCAGGTGGACGACTATGTCCAGCCGCGCTTCGGCGTCTACGCCACCCGCACCCGCCTGCCCGATGGCCGCGAAGTGCCGGGCGTGGCCAATATCGGGGTCAATCCCACCGTCGGCGAAGTGGCCCCGGTGCTGGAGGTCTGGCTGTTCGACTTCGACGAGGACATCTACGACCAGACCATCGAGACCGATCTGATCACCTTCCTGCGGCCCGAGCTGAAGTTCACCAGCCTGGAGGCCATGGTCGAACAGGTGATGCGCGACGCCGCCCAGGCCCGCCAGATCCTGATGCCGGACTTCTGAGGCCAGCCTCTGAGCGCCTGAGGGAGCCTAAAGGGCTCGCTCGCGCCGCGGCGGTCTGCTAGGACGCCCCCATGACGAGGGGCCGCAAATCCTTGCGAATTACACGCCCGGCGTGACGCCGCCGGAGCCTATGATCCAGCGCGCGCCGGGACCTGTTCCGCCCTCCTCCGCCTCCGACTTGGATGAAAAATCCCATGGCCGACGACGCTGAAAAGCGCACCGATTCCTCCGAACAGGCGGGGCGCGACTATCGCGAGACCGTCTTTCTGCCCCAGACCGACTTCCCCATGCGCGCAGGCCTGCCGCAGAAGGAGCCGCAGATCCTGGCCCGGTGGGACGAGATCGACCTCTACAACGCCGCCCGCAAGGCCCGCCAGGCGGCCGGCGCGCCGCTCTTCGTGCTGCACGACGGCCCGCCCTACGCCAACGGGGCCATCCATATCGGCCACGCCCTGCAGAAGACCCTGAAGGACTTCGTGGTCCGCTCGCGCTTCGCCATGGGCTACGACGTGGACTATGTGCCCGGCTGGGACTGCCACGGCCTGCCGATCGAGTGGAAGATCGAGGAGGAGCTGCGCAGCAAGGGCCGCCGCAAGGACGAGGTCTCCAAGGCCGAATTCCGCGAGAAGTGCCGCGCCTATGCCGGCCAGTGGATCGACGTCCAGAGGGACGGCTTCAAGCGCCTGGGGGTCCTGGGCGACTGGGAGAACCGCTACGCCACCATGGACTATGGCAGCGAGGCGGCCATCGTCGCGGAGTTCCACAAGTTCGTGGCCTCGGGCCAGCTCTATCGCGGCTCAAAGCCGGTGATGTGGAGCCCGGTGGAGCGCACCGCGCTGGCCGACGCCGAGGTCGAGTACCACGACCACGTCTCGCCCACGATCTGGGTGAAGTTCCCGGTGACCCAAGGGTCCGACGCCGCCCGCGGCGCCAGCGTGGTGATCTGGACCACCACGCCCTGGACCATCCCCGCCAACCGGGCGATCGCCTACAACGAATCCATCGCCTATGGCGCCTATCTGGTCGAGGCGATGGAGGAGGGGCTGGAGTTCGAGCCCTGGGCCAAGGCCGGCGACCGGCTGATCCTGGCCGACAAGCTGGCCGAAGAGGTTTTCAAGGCCGCCAAGGTGGCCAGGTGGCGCCGGGTCGAGACGGTCGACTGCCAGGGCATGGTCTGCGAGCATCCGCTGGCGGCGCTGGACACCCACTACGCCTTCTCCGTGCCCCTGCTGGCCGGCGATCACGTGACCGAGGAGGCCGGCACGGGCTTTGTCCATACCGCGCCCGGCCATGGCGCCGACGACTATGTGGTGTGGCTGGCCCATGGCCATCGGGAGATCCCCGACACGGTGGACGCCGACGGCGCCTATTATCCGCACGTCCCCCTGTTCGGCGGCCTCAAGGTGCTGGAGACCGAGGGCAAGAAGGCCGGCAAGTTCGGCCCGGCTAACACCGCCGTCATCGACAAGCTGATCGAGGCCGGCGGCCTGCTGGCCCGCGGGCGGCTGGAGCATTCCTATCCGCACTCCTGGCGCTCCAAGGCGCCGGTGATCTTCCGCAACACGCCCCAGTGGTTCATCCGCATGGACGAGCCCCTGGACACGCCGCAGCACGGGGGCCGCACCCTGCGCGAGACCGCCCTGGAGGCCATCGAGGCCACCGCCTTCTATCCGGAAGCCGGGCGCAACCGCATCCGCACCATGGTCGAGAGCCGCCCTGACTGGCTGATCAGCCGTCAGCGCGCCTGGGGCGCGCCGCTGGCCATGTTCGTCGACAAGGAGACGAACCAGCCCCTGCACGATCCCGACGTGGACGCCCGCATCATCGCGGCCATCGCCGCCGAAGGCGCCGACGCCTGGTTCACCCGGCCGGTCAGCGACTTCCTCGGCGCCCATGACCCCGAGCGCTACGAGAAGGTCGAGGACATCCTGGATGTCTGGTTCGATTCCGGCTCGACCCACGCCTTCACCCTGGAGGGGCGCGAAAACACCCGCTGGCCCGCCGACCTCTATCTGGAGGGCTCCGACCAGCACCGCGGCTGGTTCCAGTCCTCGCTGCTGGAGAGCTCCGGCACCCGGGGCCGCGCGCCCTATAACGGCGTCCTCACCCATGGCTTCACCATGGACGAGAACGGCGAGAAGATGTCCAAGTCCAAGGGCAACACCGTCGATCCGAACCAGGTGATCAAGGAGTCCGGGGCCGAGATCATCCGCCTGTGGGCGGCCATGGTCGACTATTCCGAGGACCAGCGGATCGGCAAGACGATCCTGGCCACCACGTCGGACGCCTATCGCAAGCTGCGCAACACCCTGCGCTACATGCTGGGCGCCCTGGCCGGCTATACCGATCAGGAGGCCGTGGCCCTGGAGGACATGCCGCCCCTGGAGCGCTACATCCTCCATCGCCTGCAGGAACTGGACGGCGAGGTGCGCGACGCCTACGCCGCCTACGCCTTCCAGGACGTGATCCGGCCGCTGATCGCGTTTTGCCAGGAGGACCTGTCGGCCCTGTTCTTCGACGTCCGTCGCGACGCCCTCTATTGCGACCAGCCCTCGGCCCTGCGCCGCCGGGCCGCCCGCACGGTGATGGACGCGGCCTTCGAGCGCCTGACCGTCTGGCTGGCGCCGCTCATGCCCTTCACCACCGAAGAGGCCTGGACGATGCGCTTCCCGCAGGCGGATTCGAACGCGCTGCGGGTGTTCCCCGAGACGCCGAGCGCCTGGGCCAATCCTGAAGAGGCCGCCCGCTGGGCCAAGGTCCAGGCGGTCACCGCCGTGGTCACCGGGGCGCTGGAAGTCGAACGCCGCGAAAAGCGCCTGGGCGCCGCCCTGGAGGCCGCCCCGGTGGTCCATATCAGCGACCCCGCCCTGATGGCCGCCTTCGACGGACTCGATCCGGCCGAGGTGTTCCGCACCAGCCAGGCGACGCTCAGCGCCGGCGAAGGCCCTGCCCACGCCTTCCGCCTGGCCGAGACGCCCGCCGTGGCCGTCGAGCCCCTGCGGGCGCAGGGCCAGAAATGCGCCCGCTCCTGGCGAATCCTGCCGGAGGTGGGCGAGGATCCCCGCTATCCCGACCTTTCGCTGCGCGACGCCGAGGCGGTGGCCGCCTGGGACGCCGCCCATGGCGGGGCTGGCGCGTGAGCGGTCAAGACCGCATAAAGCCCGGCCATGGCCTCTGGCCAATTCGCTGATCGGAGGCGGGTCTCGTGAAACTGGCCAATCGCCACGGCTGGACCGCCTATGGGCTGGCCCTGGCCATCATCGCCCTCGACCAGCTGTCCAAGCACTGGATTCTGTTCGTCCATGACCTGCCCTCGCGCATCAGCGAGCCGGTCGTCGGCCCCTTCTATCTGACCATGGTCTGGAACCAGGGGGTCAGCTTCGGCCTGCTGCGGGCCGACCAGGATCTGGGGCGCTGGCTGCTGGTGGGATTTTCGGTGGTGGTGGCCATCGTCCTGGCCGTCTGGGCCAGGCGGGCCGACCGTGGCCTGATGGGCGCGGCGCTGGGTCTGGTCATGGGCGGGGCGATCGGCAACGCCATCGACCGGGCGCGGTTCGGCGCGGTGGTGGACTTCATCGACGTCTCGCGGCTCTACTTTCCCTGGGTGTTCAACATCGCCGATGCGGCCATCACCATTGGCGTGATCCTGTTGCTCCTCGACAGCCTGCGGCGGGACGCCAAACCCGAGGGCGCGAAGCCCTAAGGAGATTGGCGCCGCACCCCTGTTTGCGCTAATGCAATGGACTTTCCGGCCGGGGGCGGCCTTAGGAGCGTTTTGTCATGACCCTAAACCGCGTGATTCTCGCCGGCGCCCTGGTCGCCGCGGTCGGTCTGGCCGGCTGCAGCTCCACCCGTTCTGCGCTTGGCATGACCAAGGTGACCCCGGACGAGTTCCGCGTCGTCACCAAGGCCCCCCTGGTGGTGCCGCCCGACTACGCCCTGCGCCCGCCGGCGCCCGGCGAGCCGCAACCCCAGGAACTGCGCCCCGAAAGCGCCGCCCGCGCGGCCCTGACCGGCGAGCGTGAAGGCCTCAACCGCAGCCCGGCCGAACAGGCCCTGGTGGCCAAGGCCGGCGTCGCCGGCGCCGACCCCCTGATCCGCTATGTGGTCGACGACGAATTCGGCGACATCGCCCACAAGGACGAGAGCTTCGCCAACCGCGTGATGTTCTGGCGCGGCGACGAGACCCCGGCCGCGCCGGCAGGCGAAGACCTGTCGGGGCCCATCGACCCCGCCGCCGAACAGGCGCGCATCGACGCCCTCACCGGCGGCGGCGAGGTGGTCATCCGCCGCGAGTCCAACAACCGGATCAAGCTGCCCGGCCTGTAGGGCTCAGTCTTCCGCCGGGGTGCGAATCTCGTAGCCCATGGCGCCCAGCCGATCGAGCACGCCCCCCTGCGACAGCAGGGGGCGCAGCTGCACCACCGCGATGCTGTGGCCGGGCTGGCGCAGCGCGCTGACGATGGCCTGGGTCTGATCGGCCTTCAGCCGCGCATCGAGCTCGGCCGCCCCCGGCGCGGCGGCGACGCACCGCTCATAGCTCCGCTCGCCCCCCAGCGCCTCGCGCACCCGTCCCCAGGCCCAGGCCCGGGCCGCCGCCTGGGCCGAGGCCGGGCCAGCCTCCACCGCCGCCAGGGCCTCCTGAACACAGGCCCGCTGGGCCGCCGCCGGGGTTCGAACCACCGCGGCCAGGAGCGGGGCGGCGTCATAGGTCTTGGCCTCCACGCGGATTCCCCGGGCCTGCGCCATCCGGCCGATGGTCTTGGCCGGATCAGCCGCCGTCAGACTGGCGGCGTCGCGATAGTCGCTGACCAGCAGCAGGGCGGCGGCCATGCCGTTGCGGGTCTTGTAGCGGTCGGCCTCCTGCCCGGCCTTGGCGCGGGCGGCGGCGAACCGCGCGCGCAGGGCCGGATCGAGGGTCTCCTCATAGGGCGTCCCGGACCGCAGGCGCATCAGGCTGATCACCGCGCCCGGTACGGTCAGCAGGTTCACGCTGGCGTTGTTGAAGGGCAGGATGACGCGGTTGGCGCCCTCCAGCCGCCGCTCCAGGACGCTGGGGTCCCAGCCCGAACCCTTGGGGATCACCGAGGGCACCCCCATCACGTAGACCGTGGAGTCGCCGTCCGAGACCCGCCACCAGGCCGGCCCGATCTCGCGGGCGGTGACCACCAGTTCCTCGACCAGCACGGCGTCGGGGTCCTGGGGCAGGGCCGAGGGAGTCTGCGCCGCCGCCGTCAGGGGCGAGGCCAGCAGCAGCAAGCCCAGAAGGGCGACGGTCAGGCGCATGATCTCTTTCCTCATCCGTCCCAAAAGGAGGGGCCGCCCCCGCAGCCTGAATCGTCCTATATTGCCTTTTGCACCCAGGCTCGAACATGCGCATCCATCGTCTTCCCCCCGAAACCGTCAACCGCATCGCCGCCGGCGAGGTGGTCGAGCGGCCGGCCAGCGCCATCAAGGAGCTGGTGGAGAACGCCCTGGACGCAGGCGCCCGACAGGTCGAGGTGCAGGTGGAGGGCGGCGGCCTGAGCCGCATCCTGGTGGCCGACGACGGCTTTGGCCTGTCGCCCGACGAGCTTCTGCTGGCCGTCGAGCGCCACGCCACCTCCAAGCTCCTGCCCGACGACGCCGGCGACTATGACCTGCTGCGCATCGCCACCCTGGGCTTTCGGGGCGAGGCCCTGCCGTCGATCGGCTCGGTGGCCCGGCTCGCCATCACCAGCCGCGCCCGCGGCGCCGCCGACGCCCACACCCTGCGGGTCGATGGCGGGGCGATGGGCCAGGTGACGCCGGCCGCCTTCCCCGGCCCGCACGGGGCGCGGGTCGAGGTGCGCGACCTCTTCTACGCCACCCCGGCGCGGCTCAAGTTCATGAAGTCCGAGCGGGCCGAGGCCATGGCCATCGCCGACGAGATCAAGCGTCAGGCCATGGCCCATGAGGCGGTCAGCTTCAGCCTGGAGATCGATGGCCGAAAGGTCCTGCGCCTGCCCGCCGAACCGGAAGGCGATATGGGCCGGCTGGCGCGGCTCTCGGCCATCATGGGGCGGGAGTTTTCCGAGAACGCGCTGCTGATCGACCATGAGCGCGAGGGCGTGCGCCTATCGGGCTATGCCGGCCTGCCGACCCTGAACCGGGGCAACTCGGCCCACCAGTATCTGTTCGTCAACGGCCGGCCGGTGCGCGACCGCCTGCTGCAGGGCGCCCTGCGCGGCGCCTATGCCGACTTCCTGGCCCGCGACCGCCATCCGCTGACGGCCCTGTTCCTGACCCTCGATCCGGCCCTGGTGGATGTGAACGTCCATCCCGCCAAGGCCGAGGTGCGATTCCGTGACCCCGCCCTGGTCCGTGGCCTGATCGTCGGCGGCCTGCGCCACGCCCTGGCCGGCGCCGGTCACCGGGCCTCGACCACCGTGGCCGCCGACGCCCTGCAGGGCCTGCGCCCCGGCGCGACCCCGGCGCCGGCCTATCGCCCCGGTCCGTCCGCCCAGGGCTTCTCCAGCTGGAGCGGCGGCGGATGGGGACCGGCGCTGGCCCAGGCCATTCCGGGCCTGAGCGAGACCTCCGCCCGCCATGAACCGGCCTCCGAGCCCGGCGCATATGGCTTCGGCATGGCGGAGGACGGCCGCGCCCCATCCCCGGCGCCCGATCTGGTCGACCATCCCCTGGGCGCGGCGAGGGCCCAGGTGCATGAGACCTATATCGTCGCCCAGACCCGCGACGGGGTCGTCATCGTCGACCAGCACGCGGCCCATGAGCGGCTGGTCTATGAGAAGATGAAGGCCGAGATGGCCGTGGGCGCGGTGGCCCGCCAGGCCCTGCTGATCCCCGAAGTGGTCGAGCTGGACCCGGCCGAGGCCGAGCGGGTGGTGGCCCGCGCCGACGAACTGGCGGCGCTGGGCCTGGTCATCGAGCCCTTCGGCGCCGGCGCCGTGCTGGTGCGCGAAACGCCGGCCCTGCTGGGGGAGACCGACGCCGGCGGCCTGGTGCGCGACATCGCCGACGACCTGGCCGAAAACGACCAGGCCCTGGCGCTGAAGGAACGGCTGGCCGAGGTCTGCTCCACCATGGCCTGCCACGGCTCGGTGCGGGCCGGCCGACGGCTGACGGCTCAGGAAATGAACGCCCTGCTCCGCCAGATGGAGGCTACCCCCCATTCAGGCCAGTGCAACCACGGGCGTCCCACCTATGTGGAGCTCAAGCTCGCCGACATCGAGCGCCTGTTCGGCCGGCGCTAGCCCCTAGGCGAGCTCCCGTTCAGCAAACGCCCGCATCGCCGCGCCGAGATAGTCGGTGAGGCCGGCGCAACGGGCCTCATATCGGGCGCGAAATTCCGGATGATCCTCATAGAGACGGCTGAGGCCTTCGAAGGCGTTGCGGTCAGGCGCGCGGTTCCAGGCCCGCGAGATCCAGTCGCACCAGCGCCGGGCCAGGACCTGCGTCGCCGTCGAGTCGGGGGGCGCGCCAGCCTGCAGGGCCAGGGCGAACTCCGCCTCCAGCGCTTCGCCCTGCGCAACCAAGGCCTGGGCCGCCGACTCGCCCATGGCCGCCAATCCCGCCTTGGACCGGGCGACCCGGTCATCCATCCCGCCGCCGTAGCGCGCGCTCAGCCAGGCTTCGTGGCGCGCCTGGGTCTCAGGCTCAAAGCCCAGATACATCTTCGTCTCGTCCATTTTCGTCTCTCCTTCGAGGGCGGCGAGAGTCGCGTCGATGGTTTCGATCAGTTGACGGCCGCGGGCCACCTGCTGTCGGAGCCGCTCCCTGTGGGATCGCAGCGCCGCGAGCCGGTCGAACCCGGGGTCATCCAGCAGGGCGGCGATGGCCGCCAGCGGCATGCCGAGCTCCCGGTGAAAGAGGATCTGCTGCAGCCGCAGCAAGGCCTCCCGCCCGTAGTATCGGTAACCGTTGGCGCCCACCCGCGCCGGCTTGAGCAGGCCGATCTCGTCGTAATGGTGCAGGGTGCGCACGCTCACGCCCGAGAGCCGGGCCACCGTCTTGACCGTGTAATCCGTCACGAAACCTCGTCCTCGCCGATGGACAAGGCAGATGGGCCCTCACGAAGGGTGAGGGTCAAGCGCCTTCAGGCCGCCGCCTCGGCCGGCGTTTCCGCGGGCGCATCCAGCAGCCGGCGCATGGTCTCGTACAGGCGCTCGGCCTTGATCGGCTTTTCGACCACCGCATCCATCCCCTGCGCCATATAGGCTGCGGCGTCCCAGGGATCGGCGTTGGCGGTCAGGGCGATGATCGGAATGTCAGCCGCCGGCCCGCCCTCGGTGCGGATGCGCCGGGTTGCGGCGACGCCGTCGAGGCGGGGCATCTTGATGTCCATCAGGATGAGATCGAAGCCCCCGGCGGCGGCGGCCTCCACCGCAGCCTCGCCATCCTCCACCGCATGCGCCTCGGCGCCGAACATCTCGCAGAGCGTGGACGCGACCAGCCGGTTGGTGGCGTTGTCATCGGCGATCAGCACCCGGATGTTCTGCGCACCACCGCCCGTCTCGATGGCGTTGGGCGCAGGCGCGGGTTCGCCGGCCGGCACGTCGTAGAGCGGGATCCGGAACACGAAGGTCGACCCCGGCCCGGCATTGCGCCGCGCCTCGATCTCGCCGCCCATCTGCTCGACCAGCTGCTGGCAGATGGACAGGCCAAGCCCCGCCCCGCCCTCGCGGACGCCGGCCTCGGTCTGGCTGAAGGGCTGGAAGATCTGCGCCAGGCGATCGGCCGGGACGCCGGAGCCGGTGTCGCGGACCTGGCCCTCCACGTCGAGCAACATGTCCTGGCGCAGGCAGGTGAGCGAGACTTCGACGCCGCCTCGGTCGGTGAATTTCAGGGCGTTGCTGATCAGATTGTTGAGGACCTGCTTGATGCGGACCGAATCCCCCAGGGCCCACTGGTCCTGCAGACCTTCATAGGAAAAGGCGAGGCCGACCCCCTTGGCGTCGGCGCGGGCGGTCCAGAGGGAGGCCACGTCGTCGAGCAGGCCGGCGAGGTGGAACGGCTCCTCGTTCAGGTCCAGCCGGCCAGCCTCTGCGCGGGACAGGTCCAGGGCGTCGGTCAGCAGCCTCAGGAGCGTCTGACCGGAATCCTGGATGGTGTGGATATAGGGGGCGAGTTCAGGCTGGGCGAGCTTGCGCTCCAGGATATCGGCGATGGCCAGCACGCCATTCAGGGGGGTGCGGATTTCATGGCTCATGACTGCCAGGAACTGCGATTTGGCGCTCAACGCCGCCTGGGCCTGGGCCTCGGCCCGTCCCAGGGTGTCGGCGATCTGCGTCATCTGCTCGGCGTGGCGGCGATTGGCCTCGCTGGTGGCCTGCAGCAGCGACAGCGCGCTGCCGACGCCGGCATAGCGGCCGCCATTGGTGACGATGAAGCCCTGCAGCAGCTCCGAGGCGCGCTCGGCGAGCGCCTGGCCGCAGAAATCGGCCACCGTGACGTCGCCTTCGACCACCAGGGGGCTGCGGCTCATCAGCAGAGAGATCGGGCGCAGGGCGTAGAGCGCGCGGCCGTAATGGGCGGCCATGGCGACAAAGAAGGCGTTGCGTTCGACCATGCCGATCGGGCGGCCCTCTTCATCGACCACGGCGATGGCCAGCACGTCGGGCTCGGCCTGGAACCGTTCATAGACCCGCTCCCCCTGGGTGTCGGGCCGGATCGGCGAAACCGGATCCGCCAGGTCGAAGAGCGTGGCCAACATGGCGAGGACAGTTCCCAGCGGACGATGGGGCGGAGACTGCCCGGCAACCTTAAACGGAGCGTGAAGCTGGAAGGCCTGCAACCGTATGAGAACATTCATAAAAGTGTCGTAATACTCAAGCTTGCGCTCGAGGCGGCGGCGGCGCCTTGCCCAAGGCCCTGATCCTGCTAGCTTCAGCGCCTCTAGAAGAGGGTCTTATGTCTCCCGTTGCGATGAGCCGCCGAGCCTGAGCCGTCCGCGGGCGTGAGAAACGTCCGCCCGGAATTCAGGCGCGAACCCCGCTATCCGCGTCGCGTCGGCGCGCGGGCGGCACGGCTATGCCTGACCACCGGACGACCTTCCTTGAACATCTCCAAACCGCAGCAAAGGACGCTGCACGCCCTCGCCCAGGGGGCCACACTTCGCCCTGTCCGTGACCACCGCGGCCATATCATCGATGTCGACTGCATCACCGGAGAGGGGTGGCGGCTGACCGACTGCGATCTGGCCGTCTTCAAGGCCCTGCGTCGGCGCGGCTTCATCGCCAGCCGCAACGGCGGGCCTTACCGGATCACCCGGGAGGGCCTGATCAACCTACGCAGCCGGCAGGACAATCGGACGACCTCACGCCTCTGGTGAGAACCGCATGAAGTGGACGCGCGCGGCGCCATAGTCGCGCGCGTCCAGCTCTTCATAGCCGGCCACGCTCGGCGGCGGTTCGCTGGCCCCCCGCTCCCAGACGACCAGGGCGCCCGGCGCCAGCCAGCCGCCCCTGGCCAGGGCCGGCAGGGCGGCTTCGCCCAGGGCCTTGCCATAGGGCGGATCCAGGAAGGCGAGGTCGAAGGCCGGGCCGTCGCCGCCCGGGCGGGGACCCAGATCGGTGGCGTCGCGCCGATGAACCCGCGTGCGGCCAAACAGGCCCATGGCGTCCACATTCTCGCGGATGGCGCCGCGGGCCTCCTCGTCGGTCTCGACGAACAGGCAGAACCTGGCGCCCCGGGACAGGGCCTCGAAGCCCAGGGCGCCCGAGCCCGCGAACAGGTCGATCACCCGCAGGTCCCGCAGGCCGCCGGACCAGGGCGCATGCTCCAGGATGTTGAAGATCGCCTGGCGGGCGCGGTCGGAGGTGGGGCGCGTATTGACCCCCTGCGGCGCGACCAGGCTCTTGCCGCGGAACTCACCCGAAACGATACGCATGGCCTAGCCCCGGGGCTTGGGTCCGCGGGGTCCGCCGCGCGGCGGACCGGACGGGCGAGGCCCGCCGCGGTTGGGCCCCGAAGGGCGGGGTCCGCGAGGCGCAGCCGGCGCGCCGGGGCGGGGCTCGAAAGCCTTCTGGGACCGATCCGTCCTGGGACCAGCCTTGCCCTCAGGGCGCGCCTTTCCGCTCGCCGCGGCGCGGGGACGCTCCGGCGCGGGACGCTCGGCCCGGGACTCTTGAGATCGCGGCCCACCGGATCTTGGGCGATCGGCGGAACGGTCGGGTTTGGGCCGATCGGATGTGGGTCGATCGGCTGTGGGTCGATCGGATCTGGGGCGCTCGGTCGTGGGGCGCTCAGAGGTCGGGCCGGCTCTGGAACGGTCGGGGCGATCGGTCCGCGGGCGGGGGGCGTCAGGCCGCTCCGCCCGCCCTGGCCGCTCGGACCGGACCGGCGCCTCGGCGTCGGCCGCCGTAGCCCGGGCCGCCTGGACCCGGGCCTTGTTGATCTTGGCGCGGCCCTCGGCCAGGGCGGCGTCGCGACCGCTGACCTTCGGCGCAGGCCGAGACTCGGGCGCGCCCTTGGGCCGGACGGTGATCTTGGGCTTGGCCCAGCCGGGCTTGTAGGCCTTCTTTTCCACAGGCCCCTTGGCCTCGACCCGCTCCACCTCGGCGGCGGCCGCAGCGCGCCGGGCCGCACCGACGCCGCGGTTGCGCTTGGGCGGGGAATAGGCCGGGCGGTCGCCCTTGGGCATGTCTTCGGGCGCGATGAAGCCGGCGAACTGCTCGCGCAGCACGCGGGGGCCGACCTCCTCGATCTCGCCCGCATCCAGGACGCCCAGGGCCAGCGGCCCGTAGGAGAGGCGGATCAGGCGGTTCACCTGCAGGCCCAGGGACTCCAGAACCCGGCGGACCTCGCGGTTCTTGCCCTCGGTCAGGGTCAGGCTGATCCAGACATTGGCCCCTTGCGCCCCTTCGCGGGCCTTGTCGATGCGCGCCTCGATGGGCCCGTAGCGGACCCCCTCGACGGTGACCCCCTCCTTCAGGGCGTCCAGCTTGTCCTGGGTGATGCGGCCATGCGCCCGGGCGCGGTAGCGGCGCTGCAGGCCGGTGGAGGGCAGCTCCAGGGCCCGGGCCAGGGCGCCGTCATTGGTGAGCAGCAGCAGGCCTTCGGTGTTCAGGTCCAGACGCCCGACGGAGATCAGCCGCGGCAGACCGGCCGGCAGGGTCTCGAAGACCGTGGAGCGCCCCGCGGGATCGGAATGGGTGGTCACCAGGCCGGCGGGCTTGTGATAGCGGAACAGGCGGGCCGGCTCGCGGTCGTCCACCACCTCGCCATCGACGGTGAGGATGTCGTCGGCCTCGACCTTGACCGCCGGGGTGGTCAGGACCTGGCCGTTCAGCGCCACGCGGCCGGCCTCGATCAGGCGCTCCACCTCCCGGCGGGAGGCGACGCCGGCGCGGGCCAGGGCCTTGGCCACGCGTTCGCCGCCGCCCTCGGTCCCATCGGGCGCGGAGGGGTCGTGGGCGTCTGGGGCTTGACCC
>Ga0208179_1000948_pt1 | contig 16184 bp, 14 predicted proteins | sample Malvired_Geostar_FD_184238 | JGI IMG/M metagenome (GOLD analysis project Ga0208179, IMG submission 184238) | Marine viral communities from the Global Malaspina Expedition - Malaspina viral metaG DeepMed_Geostar (SPAdes) (version 2) | ecosystem: Environmental > Aquatic > Marine > Oceanic | place...
GACCAGATGCCGGGCCGGGGGGGCCTCAGCCCTGGACGGGGCAGGGGCACCCGTGCGCAGCAGGCCCGGCATCTGGTCGATGCGCAGGCGATAGATGGGCTCGGGAAGCGAGAAGCCTGCCGCCTCGACCGCCATCTTGGTCGCGCGGATGGCGGCGCTGCGGGCCTTGAGGAAGTCGGCGTTGGCCTGATCGATCCAGCCCATGAATTTCAGCACGATATTGCTGTCGCCGACCGTGACGATGACCCCGGACGGGGCGGGGTCGGCGAGGATGAAGTCGAGGGCCGCCAGGGCCGCCACGCCGACCTTGACGGCGGCCTCGGGGTCGTCCTCGGCGTCGACGCCCAGCTCGAACTCCATCCGCCGCTGCGGATTGCGGGTGTAGTTCAGGATGACCGCCCGGAAGACCATCATATTGGGGATGCGCAGGTGGTTGCCGTCCAGCGTCATCAGCACCGTGGCCCGCGAGGTCAGGCGCACGACCTTGCCCTCCTGACCGTCGATGACGACGTGGTCATTGGCGCGGAACGGCTGACGCAGGCTGAGCATGATGCTGGAGATGTAGTTTTCCAGCGTGTCGCGCAGGGCAAAGCCGACGGCGATGCCCAACACCCCGGCCCCGCCCAGCACTGTGCCCATCAGGGCGGTGGCGCCCAGCAGGTTGAGCGCCAGCACGATCCCGAAAATCAGGCTGAGGGCCCGCACCAGCTGCGCCAGCAGGTCGCCGACGAAGGGGTTGGGCGTCAGCCCGCGCCAGAACCGGTTGAACGACGCCGCCCACCAGCCCAGCCCCACGCAGGCGGCGACGATCAGCAGGCTGAGCAGCACCAGCGGGCCGCTGTCGAGGGTCGACTGCCACAGGGCCGTCAGTTGCTGCAGGAAGGGGGAGACCCGCTCGCCCAGCTGGACGCTGGCCACGATCTCATTGCGCACGGCCACCACGCCCTCGACCCGGCCGGCGATCGCTTCGGCCTGATCCAGATCGGCGCGGTCGGCCACCATGCCGTCCAGGATGACCACCCCCTCAGCCACCCGTACCTCGAGGGCGGAAAGGGCATCGAACTGGGCGTAGATGCGCCCGAGGCGGGAAGCGATGGCGGCATCGGAGCCGGCGTCGCTGTCGATCCGGATGGCCGGGGGGTCCTGAACCGGCTCCGGCGCCTGGCCCCAGGCCGGCACGCCCGCCGCCGCCAGACCGGCGACCAGCATCAGACAGGCGGCCAGAAAGGCGCGGAGGGGGGTGGGTGTCATGTGGCCGATCCCGGAGAGGTCATCCCGGCCATGCTGGCAGTCCCGGGCGGTGCTGTCACGGGCGCGGGGCGATATTCGCGGGACGATCAAGGTGTTCGCGGTGGTGCCGAGGCGGCCGGGGCCCGGACGGGTCGTCCCCTACTGTCCGGATTGAGGTTCACGCGGGGTTGAGGCCCGCGCCGGCTGCAGGGCGGCGAGGACGCCGGCGAGATCGTCGCAGCGGAAGGGTTTGGCCAGGCTGGGAAACTCCCGGGCGGCGCCCTCGTCGGAGGCGTAGCCAGAGATGATCAGGATTGGCACGTCCGGACGCTCGACGCGGACAACGCGGGCCAGTTCTGACCCGGTCATGCCGGGCATGAGGTGATCGGTAACGATCATCGCCGGGTTCAGACCCTCGTGGATCAGGGCGAGCGCCTCGTCCGCCGACCCGGCCTCGACCACCTCATAGCCCAGGTCGTCGAGCATCCCGGCGGTGGCCGTCCGCACCGCCACCTCGTCATCGACCAGCAGGACCATGCCGACGCCGGCCGCGCCGGCGGCGGGCCGGATCTCGGCGGGGGGACGGTCGGCGTCGATCCCGGTCTGGCTGACCGGGAGCCAGAGCGCGATGTCCGTGCCGACGCCGGGGCGGCTCTCGATCAGGAGCGCGCCCCCCAGCTGTGAGGCGAGGCCGTGCACCATGGAAAGGCCGAGGCCCGTGCCCTTGCCGACGCCCTTGGTCGAAAAGAAGGGCTCGACGGCGCGTTCCAGCGTGACCTCGTCCATGCCGACGCCGGTGTCGGAGACGCACAGCCGGACATAGCGCCCGGGGCTGAGCGCGGGGTGCTGGGCGGTCACCGCTTCGGCCGTCGCGGCGATGCGCAGTTCGCCGCCGTCGGGCATGGCGTCGCGGGCGTTCACGGCCAGATTCAACAAGGCCATTTCGATCTGGTTCGGATCGGCGCTGGCAGGCGGCAGGTCCGGGGCCATCTCGACGACGACCTCGATCTGCGGGCCGGTGGCGCCGGAGATCAGCTCGGCCATGTTTTCCACGAGGCGCCCGACATCGACCGCCGTGGTTTGCAGCGGCTGACGCCGGGCGAAGGCCAGCAGGCGCTGGACAAGGGTCTTGGCGCGCTCGGCCGCCTGGAGGGCGCCTGCGATCAGCTTGTGCTCCCGCGCATCGCCGCTGCCCCGGCGCTGCAGCAGATCGAGCGAGCCGATGATGGGCGTGAGGAGATTGTTGAAGTCGTGGGCGACGCCGCCGGTCAGGCTGCCGATGGCCTCCATCTTCTGGGACTGGCGCAGCGCTTCCCGTGCGTGGTCGAGGGCCGTGGCCTGGGCTTTTTCGGCGGTGACGTCGCGGGCCACGGCGTAGAATCGATCGTCCTTGGACGAAACGGCCCACGACAACCAGACCCATCCGCCGTCTGCGCGCCGGTAACGGTTCTGGAAATGGAGGGCCGGGCCGCCGGTGGTCTGCAGCCGGCCGGCCTCCGCCTCGCTGGCGGCGAGATCCGCGGGATGGATATAGTCGAAGAAGGGCTGGCCGATCAGCTGCTCGCGGGTCCAGCCCAGCACCTCGGTCCAGGCCGGATTGACGGCCAGCATCCGGCCGTCGTGGTCGGCGACCAGCATCAGATCGCCGGAGTTCTTCCAGAATTCGTCGCGCTCGGCGGTGCGCTCGGCGACGCGCAGCTCAAGCTGTTCGTTCAGCTCGCGGAGCTGTTCCTCGGCCCGACGGCGGGCGGAGATGTCGTTGAACAGGATGGCCACCCGGTTGCTGGCGCCGGCGCCGCTGGCGGCGGGGAAGGCGTAGACGTCGAACCAGCGGTCCAGCAGGGCCGACCCCTGTTCGAACCGCTCGGCCTCGCCGGTGGACGCGACGCGGCCGTAGGTTTCGAACCAGTGCTCCTCGAGTTCGGGGGCGGCCTCGCGCAGCCAGCGGCCGAGGACCTCCGGTGCAAAGCCGGTTTGGGCGTAGAAGGCCGGGTTGGCCTCAACCACGCGGTAGTCGACGCGACCGCCACCGGGCGGTCCGGGATCGACCTCGACGACGCAGAAGCCGGCATCGATGGCGTCGAACAGGGCGCTGTAGCGGGACTCGCTTTCGCGCAGCGCCGCCTCGGTCCGCCTAGGATCGGTGAGGTCGATGGCGGTGCCCACCACGCGGGTGCATCGGTCGTCGGCGTCGAACACGCCGCGGCCCTTGGCGGCGACCCATCGCACCACGCCATCGTCCGGGCCAATGGTGCGGTATTCGACGTCGTAGAGGGCGCGCCGCGCAGGGTCGCAGGCCGCTTCATAGGCCGCGACGACGCGATCCCGGTCGTCCGGATGGAGGCCCGCGTAAAAGTCGCGCATGGCGACCCCGGCGTCGTCGGCAAGCCCGAACATCCGCTTCACCCGGGGCGACCAGTAGAGCCGGTCCCGCGCGACATCGACGTCCCAGAAGCCGATGTCCGCCGCTTCGGCGGCGAGGCGCAGCCTTTCCTCGCTGAGGGCCAGGCGGTTCTCGGCCTCGCGCCGCTCCTCGATGTCGATGACGGACCCGACATAGCCGAGGAACTCGCCCGCCGGCCCGAACCGCGGATTGGCGGCGTCGATCGCCCACCGGTAGACGCCGTCGACGCCCCGCAGGCGGTAGTCAATGCGGAATGGCCGGCGCGCCGCATTGGCCTGGCGGAACACCCGTTCGGCCTCGTCGCGGTCATCCGGATGGGTCGCGTCGAGCCAGCCGAAGCCCTCGGCCTGCGCCGGGGTCTGACCGGTGAACTCGTACCAGGGGCGATTCAGATAGAGGCAGCGGCCCTCGACATCGGTGACCCACATCATAACCGGCGCATCGTCGGCCATGCTGCGGAAGTGCGCGTCCGGACCGGCGCCGAACGCCGCCAGCTCCAGCGGCTCCTGCCTGTCATTGCTCATGAGCCGCTCCTTGCCGCTGTGACCCTAGTCCAAGCCCCTCGCAGGGCCAAGGTTGCAGGCCAGGCGGTCGGGCCGTTCCCGGGCCTGAGCGGGCCGTCCGACGTCTCCCGGGCGTTGAACCCGGGCAGGCCCTATTCGAACTCGACCAGCACGTCGTCGGCGGCGACGGGGTCGCCGGCCTTGGCGCCGACGGTTTTGACGACGCCGTCGCGTTCGGCCTTGAGGATGTTCTGCATCTTCATGGCTTCGATGATGGCGACGGTCTCGCCCTCCTTGACCTCCTGGCCCACGGTGACGGGCACGGCGACGACCAGGCCGGGCATGGGAGACTGGATCAGCTTGGAGGTATCGGGCGCCACCTTTTCCGGCAGGCGGGCATAGAGCTCGGCGTGACGCGGCGACAGGACCCGCACACGGGCGCGCATGGCCCGGTGGCGGATGGTGAAGCCGTCGGGCACGCGGGAGACCTCGGCCGTGAATGGGGTGCCGTCCAGACAGGCGCGGAACTGGGCCAGGCCCGGGGACCAGTCGATCTCGGACAGGATCAGGGTGCGTTCCTCGTCCGGCAGGGTGATGGCGAGGTTCTCATCGTCATCGACCGCGAGGCTGGCCGAGACGGTCTCGGCACCGACCAGAACGGTCCAGTCGCTGCGCGCGTCGGGGTCGCCGGACTGTTCGACCTGCACGGCCTTCATCGCCAGGCTTGAGGCCAGCATGACGTCGCGGCCGAAGCCAGCGACGGGGGTGCCGTTGAAGCCGTCGGGGAACTCATCGGTGATGTAGCGGGTGGTCAGGGCGCCGGAGCGGAAGCGCTCCTGATCCATGACGGCGGCGAGGAAGGGAACGTTGTGGCCGACGCCCTCGAGGTGGGTGTCTTCCAGCGCGCGGGCCATGCCGTCGATGGCGGCCTCGCGCGTTTCGCCCCAGGTGCACAGTTTGGCGATCATGGGGTCGTAGAACATGCTGATCTCGTCGCCCTCGCGGACGCCGGAGTCGTTGCGGACCAGATAGCCGTCCTGCTCGCCCTCGCGCGGCTGGTCATAGCGGACCAGCCGGCCGATCGAGGGCAGGAAGCCGCGGTAAGGATCCTCGGCATAGATGCGGCTCTCGATCGCCCAGCCGCGGATCTTGAGGTCCTTCTGGGTGATGTTCAGCGGGTCGCCCCAGGCCGAGCGGATCATCTGTTCGACCAGATCGACGCCGGTGATCAGCTCGGTGACCGGGTGCTCGACCTGAAGCCGGGTGTTCATCTCGAGGAAGTAGAAGCTCTTGTCCTGACCGGCGACGAATTCGACCGTGCCGGCGGAGTCGTAATTCACGGCCTTTGCCAGGGCGATGGCCTGTTCGCCCATGGCCTTGCGGGTCTTGTCGTCCAGCAGGGGGGAGGGGGCCTCCTCGATGACCTTCTGGTTCCGACGCTGGATCGAGCATTCGCGCTCGAACAGGTGGACGACGTTGCCGTGCTTGTCGCCCATCACCTGGATTTCGATGTGGCGCGGATTCTCGATGAATTTCTCAAGGAAGACCCGGTCGTCGCCGAAGGCGGACTTGGCCTCCGCCTTCACCGAGGAGAAGCCGTCGGCCATGTCGTCATCGGAATGGGCGACACGGATGCCCTTGCCGCCGCCGCCGGCCGAGGCCTTGATCATGACCGGATAGCCGATCTCGCGGGCGATGCGGACGGCTTCTTCCGGCGTTTCGATCAGGCCCATATGGCCGGGCACGGTCGAGACCCCGGCCTCGGCGGCCAGCTTCTTGGAGCTGATCTTGTCGCCCATGGCGTCGATGGCTTCGGGGTTCGGGCCGATGAAGGCGATGCCCTCGTCGCGCAGGCGGCGGGCGAAGCCGGCGTTCTCGCTGAGGAAGCCAAATCCGGGGTGCACAGCTTCTGCGCCGGTTTGTCGCACGGCGTCGACGATGCGGTCGGCGAGAAGGTAGGATTCAGACGCCGCGGCCGGGCCGATCAGCACCGCCTCATCCGCCATTTCCACCGCCAGCGAGCCGGCATCGGCCTCGGAATAGACCTGCACCGTCTGGATGCCCATGCGGCGGCAGGTCTTGATGATGCGGACGGCGATCTCGCCCCGGTTGGCGATCAGAATCTTGGCGAACATTCCCGGTTCCATCGACATCGCCGGGTATGGGAGATCAAGCGACCGTGATCTCACCTCGAGGCGACGGCCCCGATTAGGCCGTGATCCGGTGCGAGTAAACCGGCTTACGGACCGGGGGGTTCGCTTGATCGGCGTTCGGGGTTGGCAAGCCCCTGCCTGATCGGCTTTAACGTCCGGGTATCTCCCTGACACGACCACTGGAGCCTTTCGTATGACGTTCAGACCGTACGCCGCCTTTACGGCCGCGGCCCTCGCCATTACCGCCGCCACCTCGGTCGCGGCCCAGGACTTCCGGGCGCTCGCCTCGCAGGACCTGGTCACCGCCCAGCAGGAGATTCGCGAGAATCACCCGGCGCTGGTGGTTGGCGGACCGGAGGCGGCCGCCTTCCGCAGCTATCTGGATACCGGCCTTGCCGAGGCCCAGGCCCTGATCGGCCAGGTCAACAGCGGCGACAGCCACGCCTATCTGATGCGCTATTTCGCGGCGGGCTTCCGCGACTCGAACCTGCGCATCACCCCGACCTTTGACCTGCTGGGGCCGTATTTCGGCATCAGCTGGGGCGGCGTGACCACGGGCTGGCGCGATGGTCAGTATGTCGTCACCCATGTGGCCGACGGCGTGCGTCGCGGCCCGCGGGTCGGCTCGGTCGTGACCGAGTGCAATGGCGTTCCGATCGAACAGTTCGCCATGGAAAAGCTGGACCGCTGGGAAGGCGATCTGACGACCGAGGCCGGTCGTGTGCGCTCGGCGCCCTATCTGCTGTGGAACCGCAACAACCCCTTCACCCGCGGCCTGCCCCAGACCTGCAAATTCCAGGAAGGGCGCCGCTCGCGCGATTACGAGCTGCAGATCCAGCCGGTGAGCCCGCAGGCTCTGGAAGCCGCCTACCGCGCCACCGTCTATATGCCGGGTGACGTGCCGCTGGCCGTCGAGCAGGTCAATGGTCGTCCGTGGGTGCACGCCCACTCGCTGAGCGAGGACGCAGACTGGGCCGCCTTCAACGCCAGCATCCTGGCCCAGGCGGACGCCCTGCGCGGCCCGCAAGGGTTTGTGCTGGACCTGCGCGGTGCCAACGGATCTGAGTTCACCTCGACCCGCCGGGCCTATGGTCTGGTCAACCGCATCTGGACGCCGGAGTTCACCGTCAGCCGCCAGCCGGTGGCCGGCAATGTGATCTACCGGGTCAGCCAGGATAACCGCGACTGGTTCGCCGACACCCTGGCCCGCATGGAGGCCGATCCGCTGTTCGTCGAGGAAAACCCGGCGATCATCGAAGAGACCCGCGCTGTCGTGGAAGCCTTTGATGCCGCCATGGCCGCCGGTCAGGAAAGCTTTGTCCTGCCGGGCCGTGAGCCGGTTGCGGACACGGGCGCGCCGAACCCCGTGCAGGGCCCGGTGATCGTTCTGGTCGATGCCGGCTGTGCCGGCGGCTGCCTGGACGTGCTGGACCTGCTGGTCAATCTGCCGAACGTGCGTCTGGCCGGATCGACCACGGCGGAAGACTCGATCTTCATCGAGCCGACCGTTATGCGCCTGCCGTCGAACTATGCGGACCTGACCTATGGCCACAAGGCCTGGACCGACCGCGAGCGGGGCAACAACGAGCCGCATCAGCCGGCCGAAGGCCTGCGCTACACCGGCAACCCGGCCGACGAGGTTGCGGTCCGGACCTGGGTGTCCAGCCTCTTCGGGGGGTGAACCCAGACTGAGTGATGAGGATTGGGCCGGTCGGGGTGGAACCCTGACCGGCCCTTCCTATATCCGGGACATGACCCAGATGACCTCTACGACCGGCTTTGACCTGACCCCGCCCGCCGACGACCAGCGCGAGCGCCTGATTGCCGATCTGGACCCCGAGGCCGAACGCATCCTGCTGGCGCACGGGACCGAGGCGCCGTTCTGTGGGGGGCTGCTGGACGAAAAGCGGGCCGGCGTCTTCTGCTGTCGCCTGTGCGGCCTGCCGCTGTTCCAGACGAAGACCAAGTTCGAGAGCGGCACCGGCTGGCCCAGTTTCGACCGGCCGTATGATCCGGCCCACATCCGCGAAATCCGCGACACATCGTACGGCATGGTGCGGATTGAGACCCGCTGCGCGCGGTGCGACGGCCATCAGGGCCATGTGTTTCCCGACGGACCGCCGCCGACCGGCCTGCGCTACTGCATCAATTCGGCGGCGCTCAGCTTCGTACCAGAGGGCGAGCCGCTGCCGGACCCGCTGGGCCGGGGCGAACGTACCGCCTGACCGGGAACACATTTGACGCCGAGGGTGGGCGATCACGGCAGGCGCGGTTGCAGCCCGCCCGGATACAGGGGAAGGTCGCCTTATGATCACTTTGATGGCAAGCGTCGCCCTTCTGGCCCTGGGGGCCCCTGACCCGCAGGACCCGGAAGAGACCATCCGGACGGCGGCCACGCCCGGTGTGTCGGCCGAGACTGTGGCGGCAGCCGGCGAAGCCGCCGCCGAGGCCGAGGCCAGCGCCCCCGCCCTCATCGTGGAACAGGACCCCGAGCCCCACGGCCTGACCACCGATCAGCAGATCAGCCGCTGGCTGGCGGAGGCCCCTGCGGTGCCGCCGGGCGCCGGCGCGGCCTATGACCGGCCGGTCGACGGGATCGCCTGGGACAACGAGCGGCGCGTGCGCAGCGAGTTCAGCGTCGGCATCGGCACGGAAGGCTATCGCCAGTACGGGGCCTCGGTCTCGGTGCCGCTGGGCGAGCGCGGTCACCTGCAACTGCACTACAGCCAGGTCAAGAACGGCTATCCGGCCTATGGCTATGGCGGTTACGGGTACGGCTATGACCCCGACTGGATGGATCCGGTGATCACGCCCTGGCGCTCGGAGATCGGCCTTGCGCCCTTGGATGCGCGTGAGGACGGCAGCATGGACCGGCGCAGGGATTGGCGCGACTCTCGACGCACGCGTCCCGCCCCGGAGTCGGAGCGGTAGCGTCGTTCAGGATCGGAGAGTGGTGCCGCCGGGGGGAATCGAACCCACGACCTCAGCCTTACCAAGGATGCGCTCTACCACTGAGCTACGGCGGCCAAATCTGAGGAACCGGGCGTATAGCCAAAGCCGGATGCGGGCGAAAGCCCCTAAACGCAATCTCTTGCCGAAAAGCGCGTTCGGTGGTCGATGGGCTGCATGAGCGAACCGGATGACATCAGGGACAAACGGCCCGCGCAGGCTGGAAAACCCGACCGCGCGGCCCGGCTGGCGCAGGCGCTGCGGGCCAATCTGAAGCGGCGCAAGCAGGCGGGACGGGCGCAGGCTCCTGCCGCCGGGCCCGAAACCGGGTCTGACGAAGAAAGCTGAGGATCGCCGCGCCCGGCCCTTTCATCCGGGGGGCGGGTCGCGCTAGATAACCGGTCCCCCCGCAGCGCGATCAGGTGCCGGCGGTCAGGCATCAGGATCGACATGGACAGTATTGCCATCCGCAGCGGCAACACCCTGAACGGCAGCATCCCCATCAGCGGGGCCAAGAATTCGGCGTTGAAGCTGATGGCGGCCTCGATCCTGACCGACCAGCCGCTGCGCCTGACCAATATGCCGCGACTGGCCGACACGCGGTTCCTGGGGCAGTTGCTGCGCCAGCTGGGCGTCGAGGTCACCGAGACGGGCGACGCCGACGCGCAGCAGACCCTGTTTCACGCGCCCGAGATCACCTCGACCTTTGCCCCCTATGATCTGGTGCGCCAGATGCGGGCCTCGTTCAATGTGCTGGGGCCGCTGCTGGCGCGGACGGGCGAGGCGCGGGTGTCGCTGCCGGGCGGTTGCACGATCGGCGCACGACCGGTCGACTTGCACCTGATGGCGCTGAAGGCGCTGGGGGCCGAGATCGAGCTGGAAGAAGGCTATGTCGAGGCCCGGGCCCCCGGCGGGCTGAAGGGCGCCGAGATCACCTTTCCCTTTGTCTCCGTGGGCGCGACCGAGCATGCGCTGCTGGCCGCCGTGCTGGCCGATGGCACGACGGTGCTGAACAATGCCGCGCGTGAGCCCGAGATCGGCGATCTGGCCCGCTGCCTGATGGCCATGGGGGCGAAGGTCGAGGGCATCGACACCCATACCCTGACCATCACGGGCGTGACCTCGCTGGGCGGGGCAGAGTGGCCGGTGATCGCCGACCGCATCGAGATGGGCACCTATGCGGTGGCGGCGGCCATGACCGGCGGCGATGTGACCCTGACCGGCAGCCGGCCCGGGCTGATGACCGCCCTGACCGCCAAGATGCGCGAGAGCGGCGTCGACGTGACCGAGACAGACGACGGCGTGCGCGTGCAACGCGACCCGGCCCAGCGCCTGAAGGCCGTGGATGTCACGACCGAAGTCTATCCCGGCTTTGCCACCGATCTGCAGGCGCAGTTCATGGCGCTGATGACCACGGCCGAGGGCGAGAGCCGCATCCACGAGAACATCTTCGAGAACCGCTTCATGCACGCGCCCGAGCTGATGCGGCTGGGCGCCGAGATCGCCGTGCATGGCGGCGAGGCGGTGGTGACGGGGGTCGAACGGCTGCGCGGGGCGCCGGTCATGGCGACCGACCTGCGCGCCTCGGTCAGTCTGGTGATCGCCGGACTGGTGGCCGAGGACGAGACCACCATCGGTCGGGTCTATCATCTGGATCGCGGGTTCGAGCGGCTGGAAGAAAAGCTGGGCCGGTGCGGGGCCGATATCCGCCGGATCAAGGACGAGGGTCATGAGCACTGAGCCGGACGCCCTGACGCCGCCGCAGCCGGACACGCCGCCCGAGCCGTTGCGCCTGCTGGCCATGGACGCCGAGGACCTGCAGTTCGTCTCGGCGGCGCTGCAGGATGCGGTCCTGCGTCCCGTCGATATCGTCTGGGAACGGTCGAGCCGGCAGGTGACCCTGACGCTCAGCCGCTTCTGCTGGGAGTGCGGGGGGACGCGGGTGATGGCGGCCATGCAGTTCGGGGATGTGACGGCGGTCAAGAGTCGGCAGTTGCCGCGCGGGCCCGAACAGGCGCTGGAACTGCTGGCGCTGCATTTCGAGCCGTCCGAGGCGCCCTCGGGTCAGGTCTATATGATGTTTGCCGGGGGCGGGGATCTGCGGATCGACGTGGAGTGCCTGGATGTGGTGCTGGCGGATCTGTCGGATCGCTGGCCCGCGCGCGAGAAGCCCCGCCACCCCGACGTGGATGATGCGGTGGAGCCGGCATGACCGAAGGCCCTGCGGACACCGAACGGCTGGCCTCGGTCGAGCTGGATGCGGCGACCCTGCCGGCGGCGACCGCCGAGATCGAGCATGAGCGCCGGGTGGCCATCTTTGATCTGGTCGAGCGCAATGTGTTCAGCCCGGCCGGGGCGCCCGGCGGACCCTATGCGCTGAAGCTGTCGCTGCAGGACAGCAAGCTGGTGTTCGACGTGGCCGGTCCGGATCATGCGCGGACCCATGTGCTGTCGCTCACGCCGCTCAAGGGCGTGCTGCGCGACTATCTGATGATCTGCGACAGCTATTATGAGGCGCTGCGCGGATCCTCGCCCAGCCAGATCGAGTCGGTCGACATGGGCCGTCGGGGTCTGCACAACGAGGGGGCCGAGACGCTGAAGGCCCGGCTGGACGGCAAGATCGACATGGATCACGAGACCTCGCGCCGGCTGTTTACGCTGGTCTGCGCCCTCTATCGGCGGTGAAGCGCGGGCCGCACGGCCCGGGGAACTCGACTTTTCGGCAATTCTGGTGCATTAGCCCCGCTCTTTTCGGCATATGCGCTCCGCCCGGCGTGTGTGTCAGACGTTTTCCCAGGGTGTGAGAGGCCGCATGGCTAAGGAAGAACTGCTCGAGTTTCCCGGTACGGTCAGCGAACTGCTGCCGAACGCCACGTTCCGCGTGACGCTCGAGAACGACCACGAGATCATCGCCCACACCGCAGGCAAGATGCGCAAGAACCGCATCCGCGTGCTGGCCGGCGACAAGGTGCTGGTCGAAATGACCCCCTACGACCTGACCAAGGGTCGCATCACCTATCGCTTCAAGTAAGGCCGGGCGGGATGGCCCGTCCTGAGCTCATCCTGGCTTCGGCCAGTCCGCGTCGGCGTGAGTTGCTGGCCCAGGTCGGGATTGTCCCGGACCGGGTGGAGCCCGCCGACATCGACGAGACACCCCTGAAATCGGAAACCCCGGCGCAGCTGGCGGATCGCCTGGCGCGATCCAAGGCGGCGGTGGTGGCCGAACGCCACCCCGAAGCCGTGGTGCTGGCGGCGGACACGGTTGTGTCGCTGGGCCGACGCTTTCTGGAAAAGGCGGCCGATGGCGAAGAGGCCGCGCGCTTCCTGCGGCTGCTGTCGGGGCGCAATCACCGGGTTCATACAGGCGTGGCCGTGGCCCATGCGGGGCGCCTGTCGGTGCGGGTGGTCGAGACGCGGGTCACGCTGAAGGTGCTCAGCGAGACCGAGATCGCCGCCTATGTCGCCACCGGTGACTGGCAGGGCAAGGCCGGGGCCTATGGCATTCAGGGGCCGGCGGGGGCATTCGTGCGCCGGATCGTCGGCAGCCACCCGGCGGTCATGGGCCTGCCCCTCTATGAGACCGTCAGCCTGCTGGAAGGCGTCGGGTACCGGCGCGGGTGAGCGACATCGAGACATTTCGGGACGATGGCCCGGGCGAGACCTGGGGCGTCGTGTGCCGGGACGGTGAGCCCCGGCAGATCTTCTACGCGCGCGAGGGCGACGCCGAGGCGAATCGGCTGGGGGCCGAGAGTGTGGGTCGGGTGACGGCTCTGTTGCCGGGCGGTGGCGGAGCCTTTGTCGATCTGGGCGCAGGCGAGCCGTTCGGGTTTTTGAACAAGGGGCAGGTGACGGTCGGACAGAGCGTGCGAGTTACCGTCACCGCCGAGCCCCGCGGCGGCAAGGGGCCGACCCTGACGCTGGCGGGCAAGGGGGAGGGGGCGCCCCGTCTGCTCACGCCCGGTCCGACGGTCGCCGAATGGCTGGTCCGCGCAGCGCCGGGTGTTGTGCCCGGGACGGGTGCTGTTGCCATCGAAGCAGTCCGCGAGGCGCGCGAGACGGCCTTGAGCCCGGTCGCGGTCGCCGGGGGGCTGAATGTCGCTGTTGAGCGGACGCGGGCGCTGGTCGCGGCGGATCTGGACTTCTCCGGCGTGCCCGGTCGGGACGGCGGCAAGGCGCGCGAGGCGGCGAATCGGCTGGGCCTGGGCCTCGCAGCGCGACGCATTGCGCTGAAACGCTGGGCCGGACTGGTCGTCATCGATCTGATCGGCACCGCCCAGGCCCCCGACGCGGTGCTGCGGGCGGCGAGGGATGCGTTTCCTGACACCGGTGTCACTTTCGGGCCACTCAGCCGCTTCGGCCTTTTGCAGCTGTCGCTGCCGTGGCGGCAGACGCCCCTTGAGGAGATTCTGTTCGGGGTGAAGGGCGAGCACGCGCGGCGCACCCGGCAGATTGATGCCGTGCGTGATCTGCGTCATGCGCTGGAGACCAACCGGTCCGCCCCGTGGATCAGCCTGATCGTGCCGGACGTTGAGACCGATGAGCTGGCGGGGCTGGTCGCCGGACTGGGACCGCGGGCGCGCCTGGTCAGCGAGGGCTCGCTGTTCTCCGGAACCTATGAGATTCGAGAAGGCTGACGATGGCTAACTGTCCGATCTGCAAGAAAAATCCCAGAGACCCAAACTATCAGCCCTTCTGTTCCAAGCGCTGTTCGGACGTTGATCTGCAGCGTTGGCTGGGCGGCGTCTATGTGCTTCCGGGGGAGCCTGCGGATGATCTGTCGCAGGACGACCGCGAGGACTGATCGAGAGTTTGTCCGAGGACGCTGGACACCCTGCATCGGCTCGCCTATAGACCCCGCTCCCGCCCGCCGGAGCGCGCCTGGGTAGCTCAGTTGGTAGAGCAGCGGATTGAAAATCCGCGTGTCGGTGGTTCGAATCCGCCCCCAGGCACCACTTCCCTGCGACCGGTCGGGGAAGGAAATTCCAGATATCATGAAAATGTCGCTTTCCGGCGAAAGGTTGTGCCTCAACAACAGGCGTTCTCGCGCCGGGGGAAAAGCACCTCGGCGCACTTGACGCTCTGGTATGCGTTCGCCAAAGGGAGCGTGACTGCTTTCTTTGGGTGGGGTCGCCAGACGGTTTCGGACCGAGGTTCGAAGGCATCTGTCACCGACACCGGTTCCATTAGGCAACCGGTCGCATCCGAAGGCGTTTCGATGGCGGACCCCCCCGGGTTCGACGTCGAGAAGTCAGAATTTAAACTGGGGTACGACCGCTGTGGTCGGGTCCTTTAGGGTTTCATGGTCAGACCACAACGCAGGAACTGGCGAACTATGCGCGATAGCAAAAAGACGAACATCCTCCTCGCAATGGTCGGCGCTGCCGTCCTGATGGCGAGCTCGCCGGTCCTGGCTCAGGACACTACGGCTCCCGACCCGGCTGCGGCCGAGGCCACCACTGAAGTCCCGGCCACCGACGGTGCCGCGACTGCCACCACCGAAGAAGCCGTCACCACGGACGAAGCGGTCGAGGGCGAAGGCGGTGAGTCGCTGACCCCGATCAAGATGTTCATGGACTCGGGCATCGTCGTTAAGGTCGTCATGATCGGCCTGCTGATCGCCTCGATCTTCACCTGGGTGATCCTGATCATCAAAATGATGGAGTTCGGGGGTCTGAACTCGAAGACCAACCGCTTCCTGGAAAGCTTCCGCGGTGCCCGCTCGATCGCGGACATGCGCAAGATCGCGACCTCGGACGAGTTCGACGGTAACCCGCTGGCCGATATGGCCGCCGCGGCCACCGAAGAAGTCGAACTGTCGCGTCAGGCTGGCCTGTCGGTCACCGGTGAGCACCGCGATGCGGCCATCACCCGCGCCTCGACGGCCGTTGCCGCCGTTCAGTCGGGTCTGGCCGGTCGCCTGTCGGGCGGTCAGCAGTTCCTGGCCTCGACCGGTTCGACCGCTCCGTTCGTCGGTCTGTTCGGTACGGTGTACGGGGTCATGAACTCCTTCATCGGTATCGCCGAGTCGAACACCACCAACCTGGCCGTCGTCGCCCCCGGTATCGCCGAGGCGCTGCTGGCCACGGGTATCGGTCTGTTCGCGGCTATCCCGGCGGTTATCTTCTATAACTACTTCAACACCCGCATCTCGGCCTATGGCACCCGTTCGGACGGCTTTGCGGCTGAACTGCTCAACGCCATCTCGCGTCAGCTCGACAAGGGAGCGTAAGCCTCATGGCCGCGAAACTCTCAGGAGGCGGCGGCGGAAAGTATCACGTCGAGCAGAACGCAGAGATCAACGTTACGCCTTTCGTTGATATCATGCTGGTTCTCCTCATCATCTTCATGGTGGCCGCGCCTTTGGCCACCGTGTCGATCGAGGTGAAACTGCCCACCGCCGCAGCTGAACCACAGCCGAACCCGCCTACGCCGGTGTACATTTCCATCCAGGAAGGTGGCCTAGTGTACATCGGCGACGACCGGACCACGGTGGGCGAGATTGGCGACAATCTTCGCTACCTGATCCGGACGCGGAACCCCGAGGAAGAGCGTATCTTCATCCGTGCTGACCAGACGACGCGCTATGGCGATTTCATGCAGGTTATGAATGCCCTGCAGGACAATGGCTTCTACAGCGTCGCCCTGGTCGGCGAAGACAACGCACCAGAGTAAAGGACGGGCGAAATGACCGATACACCCGTTGAGTACCATCGCAGTCGCTATGACGCCCCGAAGAAGAAGGGCTTCATGGGGGTGTCGATCGGGGTCTGGATTGTTGTTCTGATCGTGGTGACCATCCTGTTCGGGGTGTTGCTCTACTTCGTCGACAAATCCAGGTTCGAGCTCAAGATTCCGGACTACACGGATGACTCTGTGCAGGTGGATCTGATCGATCCGATCCCGCCGCCGCCGCCTCCGCCGCCGCCGCCGCCTCCGCCTCCGACG
>Ga0208179_1000949_pt1 | contig 16173 bp, 16 predicted proteins | sample Malvired_Geostar_FD_184238 | JGI IMG/M metagenome (GOLD analysis project Ga0208179, IMG submission 184238) | Marine viral communities from the Global Malaspina Expedition - Malaspina viral metaG DeepMed_Geostar (SPAdes) (version 2) | ecosystem: Environmental > Aquatic > Marine > Oceanic | place...
GCCCAGACCGGCGCCCCCAGCAGGCCCGCGCCGATGAACGGCACCAGCAGGATGGAGACCTGGGCGTAGTTGAACGCCTTGGCGTCGTGGAAGAAGAACACATAGATCGCCGCCGTTGTGCCGGGGCCGAGCGCCAGGGCGAGGTCGGCCAGGATCAGTCGGATCATCTCCGGCCGCTTCAGGGCCTGCCAGTATTCCTTCAGGTCGAAGGTCTCAGCGGCGTTCCGGGGCGCGACCTTTTCCGGTGAGAGCAGCACGCAGAAGGCGGTGGTCAGCGGAATGCCAAAGATGATGATCCAGCCGACGGTGGGCATGCTGTCGCCCGAACCCGGCTCGACCGCGCCCCCCGTAAGGGCCGGCAGCAGAAGCAGCCCGACTGCGCCGGCCACGCCCACGGCGTGCATCCAGCCATAGACCCGCGAGCGCTCGTCATAGCTGGTGGCGATGGCCGAGGCCCAGGCCGCATGGGCCAGGGTCACGATCGACAGGGCCGAATAGATCACCAGCAGCCAGAGGATCAGATAGCCTTCGCCAGCCCCGACGGGCGGGTTGAACAGCTTGTAGGCCCCGAACATCATGATCGGCACGCCGCCGATCACCCAGGGACGGTAGCGGCCGATGGGGGTGCGGGTGCGGTCCATCAGAGCGCCGACGATGGGATCGAAGGCGATGTCGATCAGCCGCACGATGGTGAAGGCTGCGCCCACGGCGATCAGGCTGATCCCGATCTCGCCGGCGAAGTAGCGCGGCAGAAAGACGCCGAGCGCCAGAGCCAGCACGGCGAGCGGAATGCCGGTGCTCGAGAAGGCCAGGACCGTGATGAGGGATAGACGGCCGCCGCCGCGGGGCGCAGCAGCGCCCAGGGTTGAAGCACTCACTGGAACGTCTCCAAATCTATGATTTTGGCGCAAGCTTGGCTGCGCGATTATGCGGTCAAGCAAACGCCCGCTTGCGGCGGGGCGCAAGCGGGCGGGAAAGATATAACGGCGTTTGTTTTTTTCAGGTCTTCCGGGGTTCGATCAGCGGCGTCGGGATCGAAGGCTCGCTGGCCAAGGTTTCGATCACCGGGGCGTTGTCATAGAGGGCGTCGCGCTCGTCCAGCTCCCGGCGGATTTCGCTATGGCGGTCTTCGCCCAGCTTGTAGCCGATGAAGCAGAGGCCCCCCAGGGCGACAAAGAAGATCGGGCCGATCAGGAAGGCCAGCTCCAGCCCGCGAACGGCCTCGGCCGAGTTGGTGGCCCCGTCGGTGGCGTTGTAGCCCACCCGGTCGAGCACGGTGAAGGTCAGGAAGACGGCGAAGGCGCCCGAGATCTTCGAGGTCAGGGTGGTGATGGCGTAGAGCAGGCCCGAGCGCTCCTTGCCCTGTTCCAGCCGCACCTCGTCAGCCACGTCGGCGGTCATCGCCCGGGTCAGCACCTGGAAGCCGGCCGCCAGGAAGCCGGCGGTGAACATCTGGAAGGCGCCGATCATCATGTCGCCCTTGGGCAGGAAGGGCAGGAGCACCAGGGACAGGGCGTAGCCGGTCGTGGCCACCATCACCGCGCGATGCTTGCCGATCCGCATGGCCAGGCGGCCGAGCAACGGCGCGCCGCCGAAGCCGGCCACGATATAGACCGCCAGCAGGGCGCTGGCCTGGCTGGTGGTGAAGCCGCGGCTGTCGGTGAAGAAGAACAGGTAGAGCGCGCTCATCCAGCCGGGGCCCAGCGACAGGCACAGGTCGGCCAGCACGATCCGGCCCATGGAGGGCCGGGCGATCAGGCGCCAGTATTCCTTCAGCTGGAATTTCTGCTGGCCCGGCACGTCGGGCGAGATCTTCTCCGGCGTCAGGGCGACGACAAGCCAGACCGCCAGGGGCGTCAGGATCATGACGAACCAGCCCATGGCCGGCACGCCCTCGGCCTCATCCCGGCCCAGGGCGGCCACGATGAAGGGCATCAGCAGCACCAGAAGAGCGCCCATGACGCCCACGGCCGTCATGATGGCGAAGACGCGGGACCGGTCGTGATAGCGCGGCGCCAGCGTCGCGGCCCAGGCGGCATGGGATAGATGCAGGATCGAGGTGCCCACATAGAGAATCAGGAGCCAGAAGATCAGCCCCGCGACCCCGCCGGACGGCGAGATGAAGAGCATGAAGATGGCCAGCATCAGGATCGGCGCGCCGATCATGGTCCATAGGCGATAGCGGCCGAACCGGGTCCGTGTCCGGTCCATGGCCATGCCCAGCAGGGGGTCGAGCGGAATGTCGATCATCCGCACCAGGGCGAAGGCCGAGCCGACCGCCAGCAGGCTGATGCCGATCTCGCTGGCGAAGTGCCGCGGCAGATAGACCGACATGGCTATGGTCAGCGCCGAGAGCGGCAGGCTGGTGCAGGCGAAGGCGAGGATCGTCGACAGCTTGAGCTGTCGCGCAGGGGCGGGCGCGGCCGCGTCGGTCTGTGCCACTCTGGCGTATCTCCCATTGGTCGGCGACGCCTCTGGCGGGCGTTGTTCCGGCCCCTAGGTTACGCGCGTTCACCTAGGTCAATGCAAGGGCTTTCGGCAGACTTGGCCTTAAAGCAGAACGGGCGGCCCCTGCGGACCGCCCGTCGCCTGAATCCGAGGCTGAAGTTCAGGCTTAGCCGCCGGACATTTTGCGGAAGAACTTCTGGCTCTGTTCGCCGCCGGCGTTATAGGCCTGCTGGCCTTCGGGATCGGAGATCTTGGACCAGTTGTCGCGGACTTCCTCGACCGACAGGCCGCCTTCGCCCAGATAGACGCCCTCGGTCTCATAGATGCGCGACAGGGCGAAGGCGCCCGCGCCGGCGGTGAGGATGGCGCCGGTGGGAGCCTCTTCCGAGCAGAGATAGACCACGCCCGGGGTCACATATTCCGGCTTCAGGCGCTCGAGCACCGCAGGAGGCATCAGGTTCTCGGTCATCCGCGTGGCGGCCACAGGCGCGATGGCGTTGACGTGGATGTTGTTCTTGGCGCCCTCGAGACGCAGGGTGTTCATGAAGCCGATGATGCCCAGCTTGGCCGCGCCATAGTTGGACTGGCCGAAGTTGCCATAGAGGCCCGAGGACGAGGTGGTCACCACGATGCGCCCGTAGTTCTGCTCGCGCATGATCTCCCAGGCGGCCTTGACCGGCTTGACCGTGCCCATCAGGTGGACGTTCAGCACCAGCTCGAAGTCAGCGATCTCCATCTTGGCGAAGGACTTGTCGCGCAGGATGCCGGCATTGGCGACGATGACGTCGATGCGGCCCCACTGGTCCATGGTCTGCTTGATCATGTGAGCGACGCCGGCGTCGTCGGTGACCGAAGACCCATTGGAGATGGCTTCGCCGCCGGCGGCCTTGATCTCTTCCACCACGGCGTCGGCCGCGCTGGAGGAACCGCCCGAGCCGTCCACCGAGCCGCCCAGGTCGTTGACCACGACCTTGGCGCCGCGCCGGGCCAGCTCCAGAGCATGCTGACGGCCAAGCCCGCCGCCCGCGCCGGTCACAATGGCCACTTTGCCGTCGAAGCGGATATCCGCCATGGAAGTCTCCCGAAGTCAGGTGAAGGATTGGCGCGGTTGTGCGCGGCCCAACCCTTCTCCGTCAAGGCGTTGCTGCGTTGCGGCGAGCGCCTCTCAGCTGGCCTGAGCCGCCGGTGCGACCGGGCGAAGGAACTTCACCAGAACGCGCTGTCCGACCAGGAAGGGGGCGCCGTCGGCGCTGACCACGACCTCCACCACCCGGTCGTCGGTGCGCTCGGTGGGATCGTCGGAGACCAGCTTGCGGGCGCCGAACACACCGGCGCGGCGGATCACCTGGCCCTGGAAGGTCTTGCTGGGATCGGCCTCCGAGGCGATCTGCACATCCTGGCCGACCTTCACATGGGGCAGGGCGCCCTCGGCGATCTCCGCGCGGACGATCCGTTGGCCGGCCGGCTCCAGGTCGAACATGTTGGAGACGTTCAGGGTCGAGGCGCCCGAGCCCGGATTGGCGTAGCGGCGGACGATGATCCCGTCGGCCGGGGCGCGGATGACGCTGAGCTCCAGGTCGTACTCGGCCTCGTTCAGCCGGGCTTGGGCGGTGGCGACGGCGGCGCGCTGGGCGGCCAGCCGCGCCTCGGCCTGGCGGATCACGTCCTGAGACTGGTCCAGCTTCTGGCCGGCCACGAAGTTGGAGGGCGCCAGGGCCTGAAGGCGCTCATGTTCGCGCCGCGCGGTGGACAGCTCCACCTGGATCAGGGCGATCTGGGACTGGGCCTGGGCCACCTCAGCCCGGGCGCGGGCGGCGGTTAGGCGGGGCTCATCATCCTCCAGCCGGGCGAGAACCTGGCCCTCCTGAACGGCCTGACCTTCCTGAACCAGAACGTCGCGCACGATGCCGGCCCGCCGGGCGGCGACCTGGATCAGGCCGCCCTCGACATCGGCCTTGCCGTTGGCCACGGCGACGAAGGGGCTCTGCGGCGCGGCCTTGGCGGCCTGGGCGGCCTCGGCCTCCTTCTTGTCGTTGGCCTGGCTGGTGAGCACGAAGGCCCCGCCGCCCAGCACGATCACGGCGGCGGCGGCGAACCAGACGGTCTTGCGGCGGAAAAAGGCGGGCATGTCGTTCAGGCCTCGGTCAGGGTGGGTTGCGAAGCGGCCGCAGCGCCGGGCGCGGTGCGCCGGTCGTCCAGGATGCGGCCGTCCTCGATGTGGATGATGCGGTCGGCATAGGCTTCGAGCCGCGGGTCGTGGGTGACGCAGATCACGGCGGCCCCGTGCTCCTTGGCGGCCCGCTGCAGCAGCTTGATGACGATCTGGCCGTTCTCGCCGTCCAGCGCCGAGGTGGGTTCGTCGGCGAACAGCAGGCGCGGGGCCTTGGCCAGGGCGCGGGCGATGGCCACCCGCTGCTTCTCGCCGCCGGAGAGTTCGGACGGCCGCTGGTTCAGTCTGTGGCCGAGCCCGACCTCTTCCAGGGACACGACGGCCCGGCGCCTCGCCTCGGCCTTGGTCAGGCCCGTGTGCTTGAGCACCGTGGTCACCTGCTCCAGGGCGGTGAGGGCGGAGAACAGGTTGAAGCCCTGGAAGATGAAGCCGCAGTGATCGAGGCGGAACTTGTCGATCCGTCCGGTGCGCAGGCCCCAGAGGTCCTGGTTCAGCGCCTGTACCTGGCCCTCATCCGGGCGCAGGAGGCCCGAGAGGCAGGCGACCAGGGTCGACTTGCCCGAGCCCGATGGCCCCATGACCATGGTCAGGTCGCCGTGGCGGGCGTCGAAGTCCACCGACTTCAGCACCTCGATATAGGTCCGGCCGGTCTTGAAGCGCTTGCACAGGCCCGTGGCCCGGATGGCGTCGTCGCGGTGTGGGGCAGAGGTCATCGCAGCAGATCCGCCGGTTGGCTTTTCTTCAGGACGCCCAGGGACATCAGTCCCGAGGCCAGCGAGATCAGGAGGAGCAGGATGGCCACGCCGACCACCCAGCCCAGCGGGAAGCCCATGGGCAGCCCCGCGCTTTTGGCCAGCAGCGAGACCAGGAAGGTGAAGACCGCCGTGGCCGCCAGGCCCACGACGCCGACCCAGAAGGACAGCTCCAGCACGATCAGCCGCAGGGCGCCCATGGACACGCCGAGCGCCCGTAGGCTGGCGAACTCCTTGATATTGGCCATGATCGCCCCGCGCAGGGTCTGGGAGGTGATGCCGACGCCGATCAGGAAGCCGAGGAAGACCGAGAAGCCCAGCATGATCCCGATGATCTGCTCCTTCATCAGCGCCCCTTCATTGGCCTGGGCGAGTTCGGGCCGGGTCCAGGCGCGATAGCGGCCCTCGGCCACGGCGTTGAGCTGGTCGCGGACGATCTCGGCGCGGGCCGGATCCTTGATCTGGATCATCAGCGGGCCGACCTTCTCGCCGTCGTCGGCCATGCCCAGCAGCCGCAGGGTGTCGCGGGAGACGACCACCGAGGGCTGGTTGATGGAGGGATAGCCGTCGATGAAGGCGCGGATGTTGACCGTCTTGCCATTGAGGGTGGCCTGGTCGTTGAGGGTCACGCCCATGCGCGCCTGGCTGCTGCGGTCGATCACCGCGGCATAGGGCTCCAGCAGGGCGATGCGGACCTCCTCGGGATAGTCCACCGGCAGGGTGACGGCGCCGGGCACGGGGTCCACCACATCGACCTGGACAAATTGGGTGACCTGCTTCTCACCCTCTTCGGGGGTGTTCATCCAGCGGCCGCCGCCGCCGTCCATGGCCGCCACAGAGACGACCTCCGGATGCAGATACATCTGGGGCAGGAGCCGGCGGGGCAGGCCGTTGGAGCCGGAATTGATCAGGCTCTCCGACTTGGCCGGCAGCACCATCAGCTCGGCGCGCGAGCGGTCGATGGTCGCCGTCGCGGCCTGGACGATGCCTGTGAACATGCCCACCTGCGCCAGGATCAACAGGCCCGAAAAGGCGAGCGCGATCACGGCCGCCAGATAGCGGCGCCATTCGTAGATCAATGTGGCCAAAGCCAGTGACATGCCCGTCCTCCTCGCCTGGAAGGAGTGGCTGGGCCGGGCCTGCAACCCAAGTTAATTCGAGGTAAGGCAGCGCTCTCGCCGTAGTCAGCCGGCGCTTGCGCTGTTACGGCGGTTACAGGTGGACCCTAAAGGGTCCAGGACGCCCAAAGAGACTCGAGCACAATGAAAGCAGCCCTCCTCGCCGCCAGCGCCTGCGGCGCCCTTTTCTCCCTGAGCGCCGGCCAGGCCCAGGCCGACGAAGGCATGTGGACCTTCGACAACTTTCCCGCCGACAAGGTCCAGGCCGCCTATGGCGTGACCATCGACCAGTCCTGGCTCGACCGGGTGCAGGCCGCATCCGTGCGCCTGACCAACGGCTGCTCGGCCTCGGTGGTCTCCGACCAGGGCCTGGTGCTGACCAACCACCACTGCGTGGTCTCCTGCGTGCAGGACCTGTCGAGCGCCGAAACCGACTATGTGCAGGACGGCTTCCTGACCACCGGCCGTGAGCAGGAGCGCGCTTGCCCCGGCCAGCAGGCCGAGATTCTGACCGAGATCACCGACGTCACCGACACCATTCGCGCCGCTGGCGAGGGCCTGTCGGGCCAGGCCTTCAACCGCGCCCGTGACGCCGCCGTCGCCAAGCTGGAACAGGAAACCTGCGCCGGGGACGACCGCTATCGCTGCCAGGTGGTGAGCCTGTATCGCGGCGGCCAGTACAAGCTCTACAAGTACCGCCGCTACGCCGATGTGCGCCTGGTCTTCGCCCCGGAAATCGCCACGGCCTTCTTCGGCGGCGACCCGGACAACTTCAACTTCCCCCGCTTCAACCTCGATATGGCCTTCCTGCGCCTCTATGAGGACGGCAAGGTGGTCGAGACGCCCGAACATCTGACCTGGGTCTCCCGCGCGCCTCGAGAGGGCGAGCCGACCTTCGTCTCGGGCAATCCCGGCTCCACCGACCGTCTGCTGACCGTGGCCCAGCTGGAGAGCCAGCGCGACCTGGCCATTCCGGTGAGCCAGCTGCAGCGGGCCGAGCTGCGCGGGCGGCTGATCCGCTTCTCGGAGGAGAGCGCGGAGAACAAGCGCATCGCCACCGACCCGCTGTTTGGGGTGGAGAACAGCTTCAAGGTCTTCTTCGGTCGCCAGTTCGCCCTCAACGATCCAGCCTTCATGGCCGACAAGCGGGCCGCCGAGGCCGAGCTGAAGGCCAAGGTCGCCGCCGATCCGGCCCTGGCCCGCGAGATCGGCGATCCCTGGAGCGAGATCGAGGCCGCCCAGGTCGCCTATGCCGAGAACTACCTGCCCTATCGCCAGATGGAGGCGGCCGCCGGCGGCGGATCGAGCCTGTTCGGCTACGCCCGCACCCTGGTGCGCGCGGCCCAGGAACGGCCCAAGCCCAATACCGAGCGCCTGGCGGAGTATTCCGAGGCCCGCCTGCCGCTCCTTGAAAAGCGCCTGCTGGACGTCCGGCCGATCGACAAGCCCCTGGAGGAGATGTTCCTCAGCTTCTGGCTGTCCAAGACCCGGGAATATCTGACCACCGATGACCCGGCGACGCAGCTGCTGCTGGGCAAGGACAGCCCCGAAGGCCTGGCCGGGCGGCTGGTCGCCCAGTCCGATCTGGATGACCCGGCGGTGCGCCAGGCCCTGTGGAACGGCGGCATGGCGGCCATCGAAGCCTCGGACGATCCGTTGATCCAGCTGGCCCTGCGGATGGATCCCATGGCGCGGACTGTGCGCGAGACCTGGGAGACCCAGGTGGAGGCGCCGACGGCGCGGGCCGCTGAGCGTGTGGCCGCCGCGCGCTTCGCCGCCTATGGGGACGAGGTCTATCCCGACGCCACCTTCACCCTGCGGCTGTCCTACGGCCAGGTGCAGGGGTGGACCTATCGCGGACGCGCCATCCCGGCGACCACCACCTTCTCAGGCCTCTATGAGCGGGCGACCGGAGCCGAGCCCTACGCCCTGGCGCCGCGCTGGATCGCCGCGCAGGACAGGCTGAACCCGGATACGGTGTTCAACTTCGTCACCACCAACGACATCATCGGCGGCAATTCCGGCTCGCCGGTGGTCAATGCACAGGGTGAGGTGCTGGGCGCCGCCTTCGACGGCAACATCCACTCCCTGGGCGGCGACTATGGCTATGACGGGACGATCAACCGCACCGTCGTGGCGGCCACCTCGGCGGCCACCGAGGCCCTGGAGAAGGTCTATGGCCTGACCGGGCTGCTGGACGAACTTTTGAATCGCTGAGGCGAGATCTGCGGGCGGGGCTCAGCCTCGTCCGCAGGACCTCAGGCGCCCCGGACCTCAAACGCCGGGGGCGTCGAGGATCGGGATGCGACGCTTGGCGCGCTTTCGCACGAGCCGCCAGCCCAGCGTTCCCACCGTGCCGGCCACGGCCAGGGCGATCAGGCCCAGCGTCAGCGGATCGACATGGTCGAGGATGTCGAGCTGCTCCAGGCCCTTGGCGGTCAGGTAGCCCGGCGTCAGGGCGGCGAACACCCAGACCACCGCGGAGATCACATTGGCGATCTGGAAGTCTCGGACCGGCATCCGCGCCATGCCGATTACGGCGGGGACGAAGGCCCGCATCGGTCCGATGAAGCGGCCCACATAGATGGTGATCACCCCGAACCGGCGACAATAGAGCCGCGTCAGGGCGAACTGGCGGCGGTACCGCTTCAGCCAGCGGTGGCGCAGCACGCGCATGCCCAGCCTGCGGCCGATGAAATAGGAGATGGCGTCGCCGATGATCGCGCCGGTGATGCAGCCCAGCAACACCGAGACGGGATCCAGCACGCCGGTGGCCAGCAGCCCCCCGGTCAGCACCAGCATCGGCGTGGCCGGGATGAAAGCGCCGAGAATCACCAGGGATTCCAGCATGATGAACAGACCCAGCACCAGGCCGGCCCAACCGTGATTGACGCGGATGAACTCCGCGACCGGTTCAAGCATGGATTCCATATCGGGTTCCCGTAGACGTCTGGCGCGGGCATGGCCGGGCGTCGTGGCATTCTAGTGGCAAAATCTGTCAGCGGGTTAAAGGTCGCCCGTTTCGGGTCCCATGCTTTTGGCCCGGCGCCGAGGAAGTGCGCAGATCGCTGACCTAGGAGCCAGACGTCTTGTCCGACGTCTGCGCGGCGTCCAGGCGCTGCTGGAGGGCGCCGAGCGCCTCGCGCAGGGCGCCAAGCTCGCCGAGGTCGCCGCCCAGGCGGCAAACCACTTCGCCCGGGATGGGCTGGGCCTTTTCCCGCAGGGCGGCGCCTTTCAGGGTCAGGGAAATGATCACCCGGCGTTCGTCGCGGGGATCGCGGGCGCGGTCCACCAGGCCCTGGGCCTCCAGCCGCTTGAGCAGGGGGGTCAGGGTGCCGCTGTCCAGGTCCAGGGCCTGGCCGAGCTCGCCGACGCTGCGCGGCGCGGTCTCCCACAGGGCCAGCATGACCAGGTACTGCGGATAGGTGAGGCCCAGCGGCGCCAGCAGGGTGCGGTAGAGCCGGGTCACCCGGTTGCTGGCCCCATAGAGGGCGAAGCACAGCTGCAGGTCGAGGCGAAGGGGATCGACCCCTTCGCCCTTCGCGCCCGTCGCCGGACCCGCGCCTGTCTCTCGTCTGGTGGCGTCCTGGTTCACCGCACCGTCGTGGTCAGCTGCACGTCGATATTGCCGCGCACCGCATTGGAATAGGGGCAAACCTGGTGGGCTGTCTCCACCAGTTCGCGGGCGGCGGTCTCGTCCAGGCCCTCGATCTCGGCGGCCAGGGCCACGCCCAGGCGGAAACCGCCGCCATCCTTGGGGAACAGCTGGACGGTGGCGGTGACCGCGGCGTCCTTCAGACCAAGCTTCTGCTGGCGGGCGACGTGGCGCACGGCGCTCTCGAAGCAGGCGGCGTAGCCGGAGGCGAAGAGCTGTTCGGGATTGGCGCCATTACCGCTGCCGCCCAGAGCCTTGGGCATGGCGAGATCGGCCTTGAACAGACCATCGGCGGTCTCGACGTGGCCTTCCCGGCCGCCGACGGCGCGGGCGCTGGTTTCATAGAGAGGGGTCATGGGGGAGTTCCTTTTCAATCCGAAGCAATTAAATTGTGTACAATTTATATTGTGTCAAGAGGAGGCGCCTGACTCTCTGCGGCGTCTCATCCCTTGCGCCGGACAAGGCCTTGCTCTTCAAGGACATGGCGACGGCCGCCACGACTGGCGGGCCGGGCTTGGGGAGGCTTGATGTTCCGACTGGAAAACGCCCAGAGCGTTCTGGGCCTCGCCCTCGTCCTGGTGGTGTGCTGGGCGATGTCCGAGGACCGCTCGCGCTTTCCCTGGCGCCTGGCGCTGGGCGCCCTGACCGTCCAGATTCTGCTGGTGCTGGGCTTGTTCGGGCTCCCGGGCGCGCGATCTGTGGTGCGAGGGATCAATGCCGGCGTCGATGGCCTGGCTGCGGCCACGGCCCAGGGAACCCAGTTCGTGTTCGGCTACATGGCCGGCGGCGCCCAGCCCTATGACGTCACCAATCCTGGCGCCCTGTTCGTTTTCGCCTTCCAGGTCCTGCCGCTGATCCTGGTGATCTCGGCGCTTTCGGCCCTGCTCTGGCACTGGAAGATCCTGAAATGGATCACCCAGGGCTTCGGCTTCGTATTCCAGAAGACCATGGGCCTGGGCGGCGCCTCGGCGCTCGCCGTCGCGGTGAACATCTTCCTGGGCATGATCGAGAGCCCGATCGTCATCCGCGCCTATCTGGACAAGCTGACCCGTTCGGAAGTCTTCCTGATGATCGTGGTGGGCCTGGCCACGGTCGCCGGCTCGACCATGGTCGCCTACGCCACCATCCTGCGCGAGGTGCTGCCCAATGCGGCGGCCCATGTGCTGGTGGCCTCCATCGTCTCGGCGCCCGCCGGCGTGCTGCTGGCCCGGATCATCGTGCCGGAGAAGAAGGGGCAGGGGGGCTACTTCGCCGATTACGGCTCGCTGCTGAAATACGACTCCTCCATCGACGCCATCTCCAAGGGGACGATGGACGGCCTGACCGTGGCCCTGAACATCTCGGCCATCCTGATCGTCTTCGTGTCCTTCGTTGCCATCGGCAACGGCCTCCTCAGCGCCTTCCCCGACGTGCTGGGCGCCCCCCTGACCATCGAACGCGTGCTGGGCGTGGTGTTTGCGCCGCTCGCCTGGCTGATCGGCGTGCCCTGGGCCGAGGCGCCGCAGGCCGGCTACCTGCTGGGCGTCAAGCTGATGCTCACCGAGTTCATCGCCTTCATCCAGCTGGGCGGCGTCCCGGCCGAGGCCATGGGGGAACGCACCCGCATGATCATGACCTATGCGCTCTGCGGCTTCGCCAATATCGGTTCGGTGGGGATCACCGTCACCGGCATGGGCGTCCTGATGCCCGAGCGACGGGCCGAGATCATCGGCATGGTCTGGAAGGCCCTCATCGCCGGCTTCCTGGCCACCTGCATGACCGCCGCCGTGGTCGGCGCCATGCCCCGGGAGCTTTTCGGCCTCTAAAGGCCCAGCGCTTGACCGCCGCTGCGTCAGGGCGCCTTTTTTCGACGCCTGACCATCCAGGAGGAGTCGCCATGAAGATCTATGACACCCAGCGCGCGCCCAATCCCCGCCGGGTCCGACTGTTCATGATCGAAAAGGGCATCGAGGACGTGGAGATCGTCCCGGTCAGCCTGCTGGAAGGCGCCCACAAGCAGCCGGACTATCTGGCCAAGGCTGGCCTGGCCAATGTGCCGATGCTGGAGATGGACGACGGCACCTGCATCACCGAGTCCCTGGCCATCTGCCGCTATCTGGAAAGCGTCTATCCCGAGCCCAACCTGATGGGGCGCGACCCCAAGGAGACGGCGATCATCGAGATGTGGACCAGGCGGGCCGAGATGATGGTCGCCACGCCGCTGATGATGGCCGTGCGCCATACCCACCCGGCGCTGGGCGTGCTCGAAAAGCAGAACCCGGCCATCGGCGAGTCCAACGCCCAGAGCGGGACCCGGGCGCTGAAGCTGTTCGACCGGCGCCTGGCCGAGAGCGAGTGGATCGCGGCTGACCGGCTGACCATCGCCGACATCGTCGCCTTCGCCTCCATCGATTTCGCCCGCATGATCAAGTTCCGCCCGCCCGAGGAGCTGACCCATGTGAACCGCTGGCTTGAGGCCATGCGCGCCCGTGACTCGGTCAAGACCGCCCTATGAAATCCTTGTTGTTCGCCGGCCTGTTGCTGGCCCTCGCCGCCCCAGCGGTCGCTCAGGACCTGACCATCTCCAAGGCCGACGGAACGCAGGTGACGCTCAGCGCCGCGGCGCTCGCCGACCTGCCCCGGGCCCAGGTGACCGTGCCGGGCGAGGCGGGCCCCAGCCTCTATGAGGGGCCGCCGCTGGCCTATGTGATGCGGGCCGCCGGCCTGCCGGTGGGCATGCGCGCCCACGGAGACCCGATGCGGGGCTTTCTCGTAGTCCGCGGGGCCGACGGCTATGCCGCCGTCGTCTCCGCCGTCGAGGCCGACAAGGACCTGCACAGGGACGTGGCGATCCTGGCCGACACCCTCGACGGCCAGCCCCTGCCCGAGCGGGAGGGGCCGCGGCGCCTGGTGATCGCCGACGACATCAAGCCCTGGCGCAGCGTCCGCCAGGTGGTGACCATGGACTACCGACTCGCCGACTAGGCCCGGACGACTTACGCGAGGACCTTTCCTTGAACCGCGCTGCCGAGGTTTCACTTTGGGTAATGGTCTGCGAGAACCACCAGGCGCCACCTGATCATGCCTTGCGACGAAGTGTGCCGGTGATGATCTCGGGGTGGTAGAGGCTCCCCGCGTCGGGAGACGTCCTCGCGTCCGCATCCGACGCAGCGGAAGATGCCTGTGGCGGGTGCAAGCGCGCTGGGCGCGGTTACCACATCGAATTCTGGCGATGACCGGACGTCAATCGCCTCCGGATCGCTGAATAGCGCCATTAAGCCCTCGTATTCGGCGTCAGGAAGCTCCTGATCGCATTCAAAACTTCGGGGGCTTGAAGAATCTTGTTGTGGCCGTAGCCATCGGTCTTGACGATGTGCGCCCCAGGCCAGGACTCCGCGATCTGGTCGGCGTCCTCGTGCCGGACGCGCTCGTCAGACCTATCGTAGACGAGCAGGAGGGGTTTTGATTCCGGCATGAAGGCGCCGTTTTCTTCAAGATCCGCCCAGGTCGACTCGAACTGCGCGGCTATGATGGGCTTGACGAGGTCAAGTATGCGTTCTGGGGCGCCCGTGTTTCGCCGCAGTGTCTCGATCGGCACGTAGGGAAATCGAGGAGCCGAGATGCAGACGTACCTCTCTGCCGAGAGGCCCTTCAACCGCCTCGACGCCATCATCCCCAGCGCCCCAGCAGAGTGCCCCACCCAGGCGAACACCGGCTGAGCCAGCGTCTCCGACAATGCAGACGTATCCCTTATGAACGTATCGAACCCTACGCCGTCGGTGGCAGAGTCACCATGACCGCCCGCATCGAAGAACACGCAGCGGAAGTCATCCTGCGCAAGCCCTTGCGCCAAGCCAGCCATTTGAACCCCTCGTCCGCCCCAGCCGTGCACCATCAAAACGAGAGGTCCTTCGCCGACACTCCACGCTACGCGTCCATCGCTGAATTTAAACTTCGTCGCACCGGCGAGCAGCGATTCATCCTGCGGTCGCAGGGGCATCGACGTGGAGCGTCGCAATTGACGCGCAAGCTGCTCTGCGAACTCAAGATCCGCCCTGTCGTCACCTGGCGCTGAGGTTGCTACCGCCATGAATCCCTCCTGACAAAGCGGGCCGGCTCTCCCGCCTAAGCCCATGCAGGAAGCCTAAGCTATGATATAGACCGGTCAATATAATTTAGAGCTACGTCCAGTGATTTTGTAGACGGCAAGCCGCTATGGCTCTCGACCTCCGCCTTGGCGGAGCCGATCCTCCATTTTGGCTAGGGAGATTGTCGTTGCCCCCACCTCAGAAGCACCGCCAGGCCATCGTCGACGCAGCGGTTCGGCTCTTTCGGCAGAAGGGATATGCCGCGACCGGACTGAACGACGTCGTAGCAGCCAGCGGCGCACCGAAGGGCTCCGTCTACCATTACTTCCCCGGCGGTAAGGCTGAGATCGGAAAGGCCGCGGTGCAAGAAGCAGGGCGACGCGTGGGCGAGACGGTCCGGTCGCTAGCCTCCTCAAGCCGTTCGGCGGGTGAACTGGTGAGGCGACACGCCGAACTATTGGCCGGCTGGATGGCGCAGTCGGACTATAGAGATGGTGCGCCTATGACCACGGTTCTCCTCGAGACCGCTCCCTGGGATGCTGCGATCACCAGCGCCGGACTTGAGGCTCTGGGCGCGTGGTCAGGCGCAATCACCGAGAAGTTGATCGGAGATGGTATTGAGGCGTCTCGGGCAGAGCGCCTCGCCTCCCTCACAATTTCGTCTTTCGAGGGCGCCTTGATCCAGGCGCGCGTTCAACAAAGCGGTAGCCCCCTCAATATTGCCGCCGAAGAACTGGAGCAGCTATTCGCCATCTCTTCCCAAATGGCCGGAGGAGTCTAAGCCCGCGGATAGAGGATGATCTGGGTGCAGCGGAAGGCGGCCATCAGCTTGCCGGTGGCGGCGTCCTCGACTCGGGCGTCCCAGACCTGGGTGGTTCGGCCGCCGTGCAGCAGGGTGGCGGTGCACAGCACCTCGCCCTCGCGCAGGGTGCCGACGAAGTTGCACTTCACCTCGGCGGTGGTGAAGCCGCTGGCGCCTTCGGGCCAGGCTGTGGAGACGCCATAGGCGCAGAGGATGTCGGCGACGGTCAACACCGCGCCGGCCAGCAGAAATCCGGTGTGGGCGACCAGGTCCTCGCGCACGCGGAAGCGACCCACCACGCGACCGTTGTCGGTCTCCAGGATCTCAAGCCCCAGGTGGCCCGGAAGCTTGCCAAGATTGGCGTCGTTGAGCCGCTCGCGGCTGGTGGTGTTCGTCGTGCTGGCCATGGCCGACACGCTAGGCCGCAAACCGGGGGTCCGCCAGTGCGAGATTGCGAGCGGGCGGCCGGAACCTTTGCCTAAGGCAGAGGTTAGGATGGCATGTCATTGCTCATCACCATCGTCATCATCCTCGTGGTCCTCGGCCTCGCTCTCTACGCCGTGCGCCTCCTGCCCATCCCGGGCCCCCTGAACGGGATCATCCAGGCCCTGCTGGTGGTGATCGCCCTTGTGGTCATCGCCCAGCGAGCAGGCCTCTTCTAGCGCACAGTCAGGCGGGCTTGATCAGCTCCAGCGACCGGATGCGGCTTTCCAGGCTGGGTCCGGAGGCCATGACGAAGATTTCGTCGGCGCCGCTGGCCTGAGCCTTGTCCGCAAGACGGGTCCGAACCTGTTCGGCTGAGCCGGCTATGCTGCGCGCCTCAATGTCAGCCAGGCGCGGATCACCGGCGTGTTCGGCCAGGAAGGCCTGCGCCTCGGGGATGACCGGGAACCGCTGACGCCGCCCCAGGGCGGTGGCGAGGGTCGAGGCGCGCCGTGGCGCGTCCAGCCGCAGGGCTTCGGCCTCTGTCTCGGCCGCCAGCGCAATGCTGGCGATGGCCGCCATCGGCGTCTGACGAAACGGCGAGGGCGTGAAGGCCCGCCGATAGGCCTCCACCGCCGGGCCCCCGTCGGCCCTGGCGATGAACTCCGCAAACACCATCCCCACGCCCGCCCGGCCCGCGAAGTCGGCGCTGTCGGGGGACGAGCAGAGCATGAACAG
>Ga0208179_1000951_pt1 | contig 16111 bp, 19 predicted proteins | sample Malvired_Geostar_FD_184238 | JGI IMG/M metagenome (GOLD analysis project Ga0208179, IMG submission 184238) | Marine viral communities from the Global Malaspina Expedition - Malaspina viral metaG DeepMed_Geostar (SPAdes) (version 2) | ecosystem: Environmental > Aquatic > Marine > Oceanic | place...
TTGTTATTATAGATGAATAAAGTATATGTAAGTTAATGTATATATATCTTAGAATGTTTCATTAATAATCCCCCCAATGCCCCTGATGGGGCACTGAGGGTGGTTAATGGTTAGGCTTCTTCGATAACCAGACCAAGTTCTTCGTCTGTGAAGTCAAATAGGTCTGAGTCTGTGAAGGTTGAGTTGTCAGTCATCGCTTGCTTCCGCTGAGCTTGGAGGGCTTTAGATTTAAGTGTTGACTCATCCATGTAGAGGGTGCTCTTAGATGCTGGGTCCCATCGTATGGCGTAGGTGCCGTCCTCAAGAGATGCTACGTAGACTTCTGTTGTTCTGGTGTCATCACCAAAGTTATGCATTATAATCATTATTAATCCTTTCATGATTAATGGGTTTCAACTAAAAGATGAATTTCCATAATCCATCTTTCCCATTTTGAAGTCAAATATGGCTATACATCAAAATCCTATAATTTTTGTAAGGTTGACTTGGTCATTTCGTATATTGTGTCATAAATTCTACTGTACTATATATACTATACTATATATACTATACTATATATTATATGGGCCTATGGGCTTTATGGTAGAGCATATAGCTTTAGGGGGGAGGTTATAGGAGGGGGGAGTAAATGCCTTGATTCGTATGTCTTTTTTTAATTAATATTCGTTATTATGGTAGATATTATAGATTCATTAAGCGATCTTAGCGAAGAAGACATTGAAAAAGCTTTAAATAATCTATCAAATAATAATAGTAGTGATACTATTTCTATCGAGATAGACGGTGTAGTGTATGATATACCATTACCGGTACAGTATTTAATTGATAATTTAGCTTTACAGATAAAAGAGATGTCTAGTTATGATGGTGTAGTGATGCCTAATTAGATATTATGGAGTATCAAAAAATAAAAGGAGTCAAACATTGCGTATATGACCATATAAGCGAGTTTTACAATGACCATCCAAATGAGACGCCTTTAAAAGACTGGCGCAAATCCAAAGAAGGTGACTGGGTATGGAGCGACGATACTCGTATTGTCCAAATCCTCAAATCGTCACCTATTAGGCATCCCAATGACAGAAGAAACTATAAATATTGTAAAAGTTATATTCGCACTGTTGTTGGTTCGTTTTTATGTTTGCCTAAGACGTATATGGATACTGATTTTTCCGAACACAAAAATAGGTACACGTTCTCAAAATCCATTAAAGATACAAGAAAACAGGTTTATAAACGGAAGGTGCCAACAAAGAAAGAGAAGATATTTGCGACTAATGTTGCAGTTGGTCTTGGGGCGGTTAAAAGCTATATGGATGCGTTTAGTGAGACTAGTTCGTACAAAGCGCAAAAGAAAGCGGCAATCCTATTAAGTCAGGAGAGAGTTATGAAAGAAGTAGAAAAGTCAGTAGTTGATGTAGCAAAAACAATGGGAATTGACCATGAGTATGTGCTCGAGAAGTTCAAATGTCTAGCAGACAGTTCTCCTGAAGATCATATTGTGTTAAATGCTACGAAAGAGCTAGGTAAAGCTATCGGTACGATAGGTACTACTACTATAAAACAGAAAGAACAAGGTATCATAGGTCTATTCAGTGGGTTTGAACCAGATCAATTAGAAGCTGCGGAAAGGCCGAAAGAGATAGAAGAAAATAATATAAAAGAAGGAGAATAATATGGTTTGCTGTCCTTATTGTGGAAGCACATACGGTAGAAAGAAAGGTATCAGAAGGGATCATCAGAGGTACGAATGCTACTCTTGTGGGAAGTATTTTCAAAAGCCTGTTGAGTATGAAGAAAACGAACTCCCTAAGATACTACTGCTTGATATTGAAACAAGTTTAATGAAAGTATATGTGTGGGGTTTGTATAAACAGCGTATCCCTCATCAAAATATAATCTCTGATTGGTATGTATTGTCTTGGTCGGCTAAGTGGCTGTATGATGATGTTGTCCAAAGTGATGTAGTTACCCCTGAGGAAGCTGTCATCGGTGAGGATAAAAGGGTGTTAAATTCAATATGGAAGTTATTAGACGAAGCTGATATAGTTATTGCTCATAACGGTGATAGGTTCGATTTAAGGAAGTTGAATTGGAGATTTATCAATAAAGGTATAAAACCTCCTACTTCTTCAAGGACGATTGACACTTTGAAAGTAACAAGGCGTGAGTTTGCTTCTCCTTCGTATAAACTTGATTTCCTTACTCATAATTTTAAATTGCAGACAAAGATCAAAACTAATTTCCAGCTTTGGGTGGATTGTATGGCAGGAGATAAGGAAAGTTTAGATAAGATGGTGGATTATAATATGCGTGATGTGGATGCATTAGAAGAATTGTATCTAAGGGTTCGGCCTTATATCAAGAACCATCCTAATATTGGAATATTGATGGATGATGATATATGTCCTACTTGTGGAAGCAGGCATCTTCAGGAAACAAATTCTGTCTATTTAACTTCAGCTAATAAGTTCCCAGTTTACAGGTGTGAGAAGTGTGAAACTCCTTATATCAGAGGTAAAAGAAATATTGGTGACTATAAAACACAGATGAGAAGTGTGTCGAAGTGAGATCATACCAAAGTAGTAAGAGTTCAGTATTAGATAGGACAAGGAAAAGGAAGATTAAAAAGACAAGGCAGGGTTCTGGTAGAGGGACTAAAAAGAAGTATAGGAAATACAGAGGCCAAGGAGGTAAGAAAAGATAATGAATTATGGAGGAAGATATTTAGTCTTTTGGAAAGATATGAAGGTAGATGGTACTGATGCACTTATGAGGTCTTTTGATACAACGATAGAAGCAAAAGCATATATTCAAGGTTGTGTAGATTCTGTTGTAACTTTCACTAAAGGTGCAAACGAGTCTAAATTGTTAAGTGAGTTTGAGATAAGAGATGTAAATGATGAACATAAATAGTCAATCCATGTCAGATGCTGAAAAAGCATTGAAGTTAGCTAGTAGAGACTTGATATCGTTTGGTAAACTATTTCTTCCTGAAGACTTTAACCGTAGTGAGACTCCTTTCTTCCATTATCAGATAGCTGATGTTATAGATAATAAAGAGATTAAGCAGACGGCTATTATTATACCGAGAGGGCATGGAAAGACTGTATTGACTAAGGCTTCTATATTAAAAGATTTTCTGTTTTGTCCTAAAGATGACTTTCTATTTTATGCTTGGGTATCCGCTACTCAAAAGCTTTCTGTAGGAAATATGGATTATATTAAACATCACCTTGATTATAATGACAGAATAAAGTACTATTTTGGAGCCACAAGAGGCAATAAGTGGACAGAAGAAGATATAGAACTTAAAAATGGTTGTAAACTTATAAGCAAGTCTAATGTTGCTGGTATTCGTGGGGGAGCGAAACTTCACAAGAGATATGACTTGATAGTATTAGATGATTTTGAACATGAAGCGAATACAATTACGAGGGAAGCACGTGATAAAAATGCGAATCTTGTCACTGCCGTTGTTTATCCTGCTCTCGAGCCTCATACTGGTAGGCTCCGTGTTAATGGCACTCCCGTACATTATGATTCCTTTATTAACAATTTGCTTACTCAGCATGCGAAGGCTACTAAAGATGGGAAGGAATTTGCCTGGGATGTAATTACATATAAAGCATTGCAACCAGATGGAACGCCTCTCTGGGCATCGTTCTTTCCCAGTGAAAAGCTAAAAGAGAAGAAAAAGTTTTATGCTGACTCTGGTCAGCCTCAGAAGTTCTTTCAAGAGTATATGATGGAAGTGATGAGTGAAGAAGATGCTGTATGGACAAGAAAACATATAAGATATTGGGAAGGTTATTATAAAAACGAGGACGATATTAATTATATAGTTATTGATAGTGGACTTGATACCCAAGAAGTACCAGTTAATATTTTCATCGGTTGTGATCCTGCCACAGATATTGATACAAAGCATGCTGACTTTAGCGTTATTATGGTTGTTGCTATTGATGTTAATAATAACTGCTATGTACTTGAGTATGAGAGACATAGGTCTATTCCGACTATTGGGTCGAAAGACCCGGGGAACGGGAATATCTTGGGACGTAGTGGGGTAGTTGATTATATTATTTCTTTGTATGGTAAGTATAATTGTGTTTCCGCAACTGTTGAAGATGTTGCTATGAACAGAAGTATATTTCAGGCTATGAATGACGAGAGGCGTAGGTTAAATAGGTTTGATATATCAGTTATTCCTGAGAAACCAGGTGGCCAAAACAAGAGAAATCGCATATATTCAGGTCTTTCAGGTCGTTTTAGCATGGGAACAGTCTTTTTACGAACAAATATGTTTGATTTGATCAATGAAATCATTACATTTGGTCCCAAAATGTCTCATGATGATACTATCGAGTCACTTTATTATTCAACTGTGCACGCTTTTCCTCCGAATATGAAACGAAATGAAGATAAGAGAAAATGGTATAAACCAAAGCGTAAAGCTAAAAGCTGGATTACAGCATAATGCCAAACGGAAATAATAGCCCAAGATCATTTACATCTTACCCTGGATCATCTTTTACTACAAGTCCTAGTTTAGAAATGAGGGCTTTAGCTCAGAGCAGGGCTTTAGATGGTGGTTATCAAAGGTCAAGTACGATGTGGAATCAGGTGACTAGAGGTAGGTATCCATCTGGTAAAATGAAGGTTATAGGTTCATCATCTGCAGGAAAGAAAGACCCTGGATTGCAAAGTGATTTAGCTTATATGCAGTCTATATATGATGTTTTAGGTATGAAGTTTTCTGGTGGTATGGGAGAATCTTTCAAAGCTAGTCCATTTACTAAAGGCAGTTTTGCATTTCCTATAGGTAAAGCTACGGTTAGTGGTGATTATGAAAGAAGGAGGTCAGGTCACGGATTGCGTAATTATGATTTTAATGTTGGAATATCTGTTCCTCTTGATTTAAAGTGGGGTAAGAGGAGATAGTTTATGACGTCTGATAATTGGATGAAAAAATATACTGGGTATTTAAAAGATGTTGAGGGTAGTGTTATTCATGGTGGTAAACATGTGCCTTATCAAGACGCAGCTGGCAATTGGACTATTGGATATGGTAAAAGAATTAGTAAGAATGATCTTGGAGAAGGAAAGATTCAGAAAAAAAAGCATGGTGGTAGTACAATAAATATTTGGGTTGGAGGAACGTCTTGGGATGAGAAAAAGGCAGAAGAGGCTCTTCATCGAGAGGCTACTTCATCATTAAAGTATGCTGAGTTATATGCTGGTAATCGTGGATTTGATTGGAATAAGGTATCTGATAGACAGAAATATGGACTTGCAGATTTCATGTATAATCTCGGTCCTACTAAAATGAATACTGGTAGTTTTAAAAATACAATGAGAATGTATCTTAGTGGAGAGAATGTTGTGTCTCAGGGGTTTCATAGGAGATATACTACAACTAGTAAAGGAGCGGTTGAATTGAAACAAAGAAATAAAAAATGGAAAGAATTATTTGGTGGACTGTCAGAAGATGTGGCTATGGGGGATATGTTACAACAAGATAATCCTTTAGGAGTAAGATAATGCCTAGATTAAGTAATAAAAAGAAAGCTGAATCAGTTAGAGAATTGTGGCAAAAAGCTGCATCTAATGAAAGACAGAAGTGGAGAAGTGTTAACCAAAGGGGATATGACTTTTATCTTAATGACCAGTTAACAGCTCAGGAAAGAGATGATTTACAAGAAGCTGGTATGCCTGACTTTATTATTAATAGAATAACTCCTGCTATTGAGATGATGAAGTTCTTTGTAACTGCAAATAGTCCAAGGTGGCAGGCTGTAGGAGCTGAAGGTTCTGATATTGATATAGCGGCTGTTCACTCTGATATAGCTTCTTACTGTTGGTATATATCTAACGGTAAGTCTTTATTTTCACAAGTAGTCCAAGATTGCTTTACTAAAGGCATTGGATATATGATGGTTGATATTGATGCTGATAAAGATAGAGGCATGGGAGAAGTTGTTTTTAAACGTGTTGAGCCTTTTGATGTATATGTTGATCCTATGAGTCGTGATTTTCTATTTAGAGATGCTTCTTATATTGTAGTAAAGAAAGATTTACCTAAGAGTCATTTAATTAATTTACTCCCAGATCATAAAGCTAAGATAAAGAAAGCATCAGGTTCGGTTAACCAATTTGGTTCTGCTAGTTTAAGGGATATAGCTTCATCTGAAAGTGTTCAGTTTGAAGATATGGGTTCAAGAGCTTATTTACCTGATGGTAAAGAAGATGATATTATAGATTTTTATGAATTGTATGCAAGAGAAAAACTACCATTTTATAATATATTTATGAAAGTCCCTCCAAGTCCTGAGCAAATGGATCGTATCAATGGTATGGTCGAGGAAAGAATGGACTCTATCATTAAAGATTAAAGAATTAACTGTTGCAGCTGAGGAAAAAGAGCTTGGGATTAGAATGGCCTTAGAGAATGGTGAGATTATTGAGTCGAGGGCTATGCTTGAATTGGAAAAGCTTCAGAAAGAAACTCAGCAAACAATAGAATCTCAGCAAACAGCTATGGAAGCTCAAGTTACTGAAGAATTATCTAAAGTTGAGAATAGGGTTGTTAGCGAGGATGAGTATAAGACTCTTATTGATAATGAAGATTTTTCAGCTGCGGTTGTTGATTTAGTAAAATTTCACGATACAAGAGTGAAAGTTACTTGTGTTGTAGGAGATACTTTATTATATGAGTATTATTTAGCTAATACTGATTATCCAATAGTGCCATTTCCTTATACTTATACAGGAACTCCATATGCTATGAGTGCAGTTACTCCTCTTGTAGGTAAACAGCAAGAGATAAATAAATCTCATCAGATAATGCTTCATAATGCTAATTTAAGTTCTAATCTAAGATGGCTTTATGAGGAAGGATCAGTACCTGAAGATGAATGGGAGAAATATTCATCATCACCAGGTGCTCTATTAAAATTTAGACAAGGATTTACTCCTCCAACTCCAGTTCAACCTTTACCTCTTAACCAAGCTTTCTTTAGTATAACACAACAAGGAAAGCAAGATATAGAATATATATCAGGAATACCAGGGGCTTTGCAAGGTGTAGAGTCTGAAAAGCATGAAACATATAGAGGTATGCTTGCTTTAGATGAGTATGGTACTAGGAGAATAAAAGCATGGAGTCAGACTATAATGGAACCTGCGTTAGAACATTTAGGTAAAATCTTTATGGAAACAGCTCAGAATACATATACGGCTCATAAAGTATTTAGAATTATACAACCTGAAGCAGGTGGCCATGGTGAGAAGAACGTTGAGATTAACGTTCCTATATATAATGATTTTGGTGATGTGATGAATAGATGGAATGATTATGCTTCAACTAAATTTGATGTGAGATATGTTGGAGGTTCTACACAACCAGTTAACAGATGGGCTTTGATTGAAGAATACTTTAAGTGGTTCCAATCAGGCCTTATTGATGATATAGCAATGTTAGCTGAAACAGATATAAGAAATAAAGAGCAGATTATACGAAGAAAGAGTGTATATGCTCAACTTAAGCAGCAATTAGAAGAAATTACTGAAGAGTTGAAAGACCGTGATGGTACTATTGAAACACTATCAAGGCAAGTTGTTCAAGCTGGAATAAAAGATAAAGTGAGAACAGCTGACACTGAAGTTAGGAAAGACGTACTTGAAACTGAAGCTCAGCAAAAGTACTTACGCAGCTTAATGAAAAATGAATCAAAAATAACAGAAAAAACAAGTTGAAAGGTATAACTTAACGCAGTTAAATTAATGGAGGTACATTATGGCACTGCAACCAGAGCAAAACGATAACCTGTTAGAAGATAACAGCTCCGAAACTCAAGACATGTCTTCTGCTGACTTCTTTGATGAGTTAGATAGACAAGTCAATGGTGCTGTACTAGAAAGTGCTGGGGAGACCGTCCAGCACGACAGCGTAACGGCTAGAAATAGCCCTCGCGAAGGATCAGTCGATAAACAAGGTCACAATTACGAAAAAAGGTATAAGGATTCAAGCAGAGAGGCCACGAAGCTGAAAGGCAGACTGGATGAACTTGAGCCTTATGCGCCTATCTTAGATGATATGAGAGAAGACCCTAATTTAATATCTCACATTAAGGGATATTATGAGGGTGGAGGTTCAACACCTGGTAATCTCAAGGAAAGACTAGGACTAGACGAAGACTTCGTCTTTGACTATGACGAAGCTATTGATAATCCCGATTCTGACTCAGGAAAGTTATTAAACTCCACCATTGATGGTGTGGTGCAAAAACGTCTTGGTCAGTTTGCCAAAAGTTCAAAAGAAGAAAGTCAACGCGTTACAGCTGAACAAGACTTTCGTAGTAGGCATCAACTAAGCGATGACCAGTTTCAACAAGTTGTGCAATATGCACAATCGAGACCTCTAACTTACGATGATGTTTATTATTTGATGCATAGAGGCAAGAAGGATGATAAAATAGCTCAGAATACAAAAGGCGAAATGATGGAGCAAATGAAGAAAGTTCGTGAAAGACCTTCTTCAGCAGCTTCAGCAGGTTCTAGTGGTAGCTCAACTCCTGGGTCGGGTGATGATCGAGTGTTTGACGCTCTCATGGATATAGATAAGGAAATGGAACAGGCTTTTAGTTTATAATAATTAAAAGTCTTAATTGTTAACTTAAAGGTAAATAAATGTCTGATATTTTTACACTTGGAACCGTTTCTGACGTAGCGACTTGGTCTGATGGTACATCTAAAGATACTGGTGATCTTAGGCGAAGGTATAATTTTGGAGACCGTGTCTCTGAATTAGCCATTGCACAGGACCCTTTCTTTAGATTCGTATCAAAAATAGCTAAGAAGCCAACTGACGATCCGGAATTCAAGTTTACTGAAAGACGACCTTCTTACCATAAACGTTATGCTTATGTATCTGGTTGGGTAGATAATGCTGGTGTAGACAATCTTGGTGGTACAGGTGGGGATGCTGATTTAGTCATGTCTAATGATGGCGGAACTCCCGCTGCAGCTTCTACTGGAGACACATTCAAGGTTTATATGTCAACTGATTATGAATCCGCTGGTAACATGCAAAACGTTCAAGGGCAATCAACAGGTAAAATCGACGTTGGAGCTTCAGGTACAAGACCTACATTCTTCTTGCCAGACCAGGTAGTTAGAGTGCCGTTGTCAAGTACTGACGGTGGAGGCTCTGGAAGTGCCGCTGCTGGAGGATACATCCTTGGTCGAATTAAATCTGTTACAGATTCTCTTACTAAAGATAGTAGAGAATGTGTATTGTTAGAGTGTGATCTCATAAAAGCCGCCGCAAGTGGTTATATCTACTTAGCTGGATGGCAAAATGATGACATCGGCTACGGAAAAGTAGAAAATGACGCAGCTGTACACGACCAAAGTATTTCTGATACATTAGAACTATTTAGAACTTATGTTGTAGGTAGTGCTCATGGTCAAGGTACTGGATACCCTGAAACATGGAAAGATCAACCCTTTACGACTGGTTTTGGACTGACTCAGATTTTCAAAACTGCTATAGCAATGGATAACACGACTCGTGCTACCGTGCTAAAGTATGAACCGAATGAGTTCGCTCGAATCTGGCGTGAAAAGCTGATTGAGCATAAATGGGATATTGAAACAGCTTTACTATTTGGCTCACAAGCCTCTGTAAGCGATGTTCAATATACTCAAGGAGCGATTGATTTCGTTTCTAGTTATGGTAATGTTTTCTCATTGACACATGCTTCTAAGACTCAAGATGATTTTCTTGATGATTTAAGCAAGTTTCTTGATCCTCGTTACAACAACGCTAATGCTACTGTATTCTTCTGTGACACTGCAACTTATAATTGGTTGCATAAACTAAGTGGTTACTTTGCAAATAATATTGCATCTGTACAACCTAGTGGTTTCGATAATACAACTAGCTCAGCAGCTTTCCCAGCTGGATCAGCTTCTGCATCACTTGCGAGTGGTAGCATAGCTTTGACCGGCAAAACGAAAGCGTTTGGCGTTGATATCAATGTTATTAGTACTCCTTATGGCGACATGAGAGTTGTACGTAACGTTCACTTAGATAAGTCATCGGTTAAATTAATCGGAATTAACATGAGATACTGTGCATACAGACCTCTAGTTGGTAACGGTTTAAATCGTGATACTTCTATCTATGTTGGGGTTCAGACCCTTGAAAACAGTGGTGTTGACCGCAGAGTTGACTTAATTCAGACTGAGGCTGGGATGGAATGGCAAATGCCTGAATCCCATGCATATTGGTCTTAATTAAGAAGGTGAATCATGGCAAAAGGTAAAAACCCATTATATGGGCAAAACTCATTCGACAAAAGAGTTGGTGAAAGATTGTTTGCAGAAGCCGGAACGCTTCTTGAACATGAAAATTCAACTGACGCTCTCGACATAGCTTCTTACAGCATTCCAGCTGATAAGTTGCAAGTCGGAGACATCGTTAGAATCAAAGTTTTCTGTACAGTTCTTGATAATAACGGTACAGATACCTTAACTCCTATTCTTAAGTTCGGTGGAACCGCTATTGCTACTGGAGCAGCTCTAAACGTTGATGATAGTGATATCGTTTATGCATGGGCTGATGTTCATGTAACAACTGAAGGTAGTGCAGGAACTATGACAGCGATTGCTGAAATAAGAACTGATGCAGTTGGTGGTACTTCTGTGACCGCTGCAACTAATCTAACATCAAAAGATACAACATCTGCTATAGATGTAGTTCTTAATGTTGATTGGAGTGCTGCACACGCTGATAACGAAGTTAGGATAGATGCTTTTAGTGTCGAACTAGTATAAAAAATCTGAAAATCGTGAGGTAATAGCACGGTATAAAGATTCAAGTATAGGGAGGCTCGATACTTCCCTATACTACTATTGAAAATACTTGTCAGGGGGAGAAACTGCTTTTATTTTCCTCCTTTTTTATGAAGGTGGTTACTCTTCCCTGGCTTTTGAACTGGAATAAATATGGCAACAACAAATATATCAACTGAAATAGTATCAATTACAGGGGTATCCGCTCATGGTGCTTCTGATGATTTCATTGTATCTGCACAGAAGTTTGTAGTGGCGAGTGTTCCTAAAGAATTATTACCATTTGCGGTGAATAGGTCTTCGTCATCTAATGATGGAAGTGCAATTCCTATTGAAAATGATTCTATTGTAGATGTTCAAAGAAATGAATATAGTTGTAAGCAAATATCATTGTCTGAGTCCAAATGGGCAAATGATACTACAAGTTTAAAGAAATCCACAGCTATAAGTCCTGTCTATTGGATTAAGAATGATGGAGTTCAGATAGCCCCTGATACAGATGGAAGTAATCTTGGGTATGTATTTTATGTTAATTATGCTGAAGTAGATGATGATTCTGATTTAAGGGATGCAGTGGTTTATAGGGCATGTTCAAGTGAGTATTCAAAGCTTTCATCTGCTGAATTGCCTACTGTATCAATAGCTGCAGTTCCTCCTGATGTACCAAATTTAACAACGGTTACTTTTTCAAGTACTGATTCAGATTTAGATGCTACGGCTCCGACATTTACGACTGCGACTGTTACAGCTGCTGGTACATATGGGACTGCTAATGGGTTTAATGCTTATTATCCTCTATCTGATTTTCCAGATACTGATCCTGGTGTACTTACTATTAGTGTATCTGCACCAACTACTCCAAGTGATCCGTCAATATCATCACCAGGAATAACAACTACTCCTAAAGGGGATATTAGCGATGATGTTCCATCTTATACTAAGCCATCTCGAACACCTCAAGTTCCTTTTAATAGTTACTGGACTCTTGGTGATTTTGGAGATAGCGACCCAGGTGAACTTTCAGTTACTTCTGTATTTCCATCTACTCCTAGTTTAACATCGGTTGTGTTTACTTCTGTTGATATTGTGTTAGATGCAGCTGCTCCTGTATATTCAACTGCTACTATAAGCGCTGCCAGTACTTATACTGGTTCTGCACCAACTTTTACAAAACCATCTGTTGCTCCAAATTTTGCACAGGTAAATACGCATTTAGATACGAATGAAGACGTGGAACTTGCTCAGGTTAAAATACAAGAAATAGGTGCTCAGATAAGCGAGTATAGTGCAGATATACAAAACGAGCAGGCAGAGTTTAATAAAGAAAATGTTTTATATCAGTCAGCTATACAAGAGTCTATGCAAGAAGTCCAAATAGCTAACCAAGTTAACCTTGCAAAAGCTCAATCTGATTTACAGGCTGCAATTAGTAATAAAGATAGAGACCAGCAAAGACAGTTACAGAATGGCGTAAACGATATGCAGGCTATTATTAATGATAACAATAGAAAAATATCATTGTACCAATCTGAAGTTCAGACATATCAAGCTGATGTTAGTAAACAAGTTCAAGAGTACCAACAAAAATTATCACGTTACCAATTAGAGCTAGGAACAGTTAATCAAGCTTGGGCAAAGACTGAATCAGATAATATTCAAGCATTTCAAGCTGATATACAAAATGAGTTAAATGAATTTAATAAAGAGAATGCTAGGTATCAGGCTAATGTGCAAGCTGAGATGCAAAAGCAACAACATCTTGCTGCTGAGTATCAAAAAGAGGGTGATTTAACCTTCCAGGCATCTATACAGGATTATTCTCAGGAAATTGCTTTGTTTAGTGGCGAGATTCAGAAGTATCAAGCTCAGGTGAATGATGAAGTTCAGGAATACAGTCAAAAGCTGGCTCGTTACCAATTAGAATTGAATACGGTTTATCAGGCTTGGACTCAAGAGCTTCAAGCAGCTTTACAGGAATCAATGCAGGAAATTCAAGTTGAAAATCAAGTAAATATTGCACAAGGACAAGCTTCTTTACAAGTTGCAATAGATAATGAGCAAAGAAGCCAGCAAAGACAATTACAAAATGGTGTTAATGATATGCAAGCTATTGTAACTAGTAATCAAGATTTAATTTCTAAGTATCAATCTGAGTTGCAACAGTATAGTGGTGAAGTACAAGCTGAACTTAGCGAATATCAGAGTAAAATATCAAAACAGCAGGCTTATTCTAAAGAAGCTGATAAATATTATCAATGGTCTGTTAATTGTATAAATATGTACATACAAAATAATTCAAAAATGATAGCAGCAACTATGGCTAGTAGGTCACAGGCTGCTCAAGCGTAATAATACAGGAGAATAAAAATGGCAGATCAAGCAATAGGTAATATTTCAACATCTATAGGGTCAGACTTTGCAAAGCAGGCTCTTGCTGGTAGTTTAAGTTATACACCAGTTGATACTGGTGATAAATGGATATATACAGAAACTATAGTGGATGCAGCTAATGTACGTTTAATTCAAACAGGTACAGAATATAATAAGCGTTATGGAAGAACAGACGAAGCGGAAACTGCAGTAGCTACAGGAGATATAATAAGATGGATAGCTGTAAAGAATACAGGAACCACGGATGGTAGTACAGCTACATCTTCAGGAGTTGTTCTAGCATTAGAGGGTAGCGCTGCATATAATAATACAGATGGAATCTTTATAGATAGTGGAGAGATGGTTTGTTTTAAAACAGCTGCATTGACAACAGATACATTGTCAGCAATTTCAGTAACAGTTACAAATGGTATACCCGTTTCACCGGATTCACCGGGAGATGTTGTAGTTCAAATTGCAGCAATATTAGACGATGTAGCATAATGACAGTATTAGAATTAATGGAACGAGCTGGGACTAACGAAACTACATTATCTATTGCATGGGTAAAAGATGCTATTCACTTAATACAATCTAATTCTAAAGAAAGATTGAAAGTGAGTAAGTATGATGTTATAAAATCTGTAGATAGTGATGATAACAGGTATTTACTCCCTGCTGATATGATCGCTTTAGAATCAATTAGTATAAAAGATACAAGTGATAGTAAATATAAAAAGATTAAAAGAATTATTAGCCAACCTGGATATATGGTTGAGGATACATCTCCATAATGAGTAGTTATGTAGATAGAGAATGGTTTTACTACCTTAAAGGAAGGAATATTCACTTATATAAACTTTTAGGTGGTTCTTCAAGTGAGCGTATAACTCAGTCTGGTGTAATTAAGACTCTCGATAGAGAACTTATGTATCCTAATGAGGATATTGCTGATGGACTTAGGGTTGAATACACTGCTCTTAATGAGCCTTATTTATCTGAAGCTTTAGAAACTACAACTGCTTATGCCAGTGCAATTACTATTTCTTTTGGAGATGGAGATGGGGCTGGTTCAACAGATACAATAAATTATACAAGTGGATTAGGTGATTTTGCTACAAGTGATAAAGTAAGAATACAAGGGTCTACAAGTAACGATGGAGATTATACTATTACTAGTGCGGCATCTACTTCTCAGTTATTAGTCGCAGCTGGTAGTTTTACTGCTGAAGCAGCAGGTGAAAGAGTTACAATTACTCAGATACCAGTGGAAGATTCGTCACCTAGTGAGACTTCACATCCTAACTTGAATAGGATGTTATCACTTGCTTGTGTTGATTATCTAAAAGCAATGATAGCTGATAAAAGAGGTGATATTCAATTAAAAGAATATTATATGAGGGAGTTTTGGAAGAAGGTTGGGGATAATGAAAGCAATAAGCGTAAGATATCAATGACATATCCTGTAAGTCCATATGCGGTAAGATAATGGCTAATGAAAAAATAAAATATTCAAATGGATGCTCACCACAGGAACTTGATTCTATAAGTGCAAGATGGTATCAGGACAGTGATGTAGGCACTAAGTTATCTGGTGGTGCTAATGTTGCTATGTCTGGTGCTTCGTTAGCTTATGTATCACCAGTTTCTATTACTGGGAATCAAACTGCTTTAACTAGTAAGGACTTTGTATATATTAAGTGTATAAGTGGTGATGATGTAAAAGTATCATTAGATGGTGGTTCTAACTTTTTAGTTAGACTATCTGCAGGTGAATCATTCGCATCTGAATTAGACTCAGCAGTGGCTTCGGTAGTTATAGGAACAGATGGTACAAGTACCATAGAATATTTAAGTGGTACATAATGGCTACTGATAGAAGAGTGATAATGAGAACTTCAGTTTTACCTACGCAAACTGGTACTTTAGAAGAATATACGGCTAAAACTTCACGCATGGTTTCCACACAAGGAGGAAGGCTTGGAGGCACCAGCAAATTAACGGATATTACTGCTACACAATGGAGTGATAGTTGGACTTCAATGATGTCTGAATTTGCGTATTGGGAAACATTAACCGATAGTACAGATGTTAGTGGAAATAGGTGGGAAGATGTAGAAGAGCCTTGGGATGGTATTTTAGGATTAACTACTTCTGGGGTTGCCCTGGCAGATGATACAAGTGATTTACAGTTTTGTTACATAAAGAATTTAGGAAGTAATACGGTAAGAATTTCATTAGATACTGATTCTACATATCCATTACAACTTTCATCAGGAGCGAGTACAATGTTTAGAGGATACAGTACAAATTTAAAAATAAATGAAGTTTATGTTAAAACAGCAAGTGGAACATCTACTATTGAATATTTAATTGCTAAGTAGTAAGTTGTGACTAAGAATTTAACCAAAATGCCCATGAGAGTTCATACGCTCGGTAAGGCATAGTGAGGAGAAACAAGATATGAAATACACAGTAGCAGAAGCTGTTAACCACCAGTTAGGTCAAGGTGGTTACGATATAGTAACAAACGCAACTGTTAATTCAGATACTTATATAGCTATTACAATATTAGTTGGTACTGAAGTAATTTCAGGTAATACTGCAAGTGGTACGGTAACTGCAACAGTAGTTGATACTAGTATAGGTGATAGTCTTTCAACATTAGAAGTGCCGGTAGGGTGTACGATATATGGCCGATGGTCATCTGTTACACTTGGCGCTAATGATACAGCAATAGTGTATAGGGGTTAGATATGGCTAGTAATTTAAGAGGTTATACACCATTTGAACTATTCAATAAAGTATTAAATACTGATAATGATGCATTACAAGTAGATATTGTAGATGCTACTGGGGTCACTGTCACTGTTGATAGTGA
>Ga0208179_1000952_pt1 | contig 16105 bp, 19 predicted proteins | sample Malvired_Geostar_FD_184238 | JGI IMG/M metagenome (GOLD analysis project Ga0208179, IMG submission 184238) | Marine viral communities from the Global Malaspina Expedition - Malaspina viral metaG DeepMed_Geostar (SPAdes) (version 2) | ecosystem: Environmental > Aquatic > Marine > Oceanic | place...
GTTAAGTCGTTTGCTGCAGATGCTTGTGCTTTAAATATATCTCCTGCCTCTAAGAATATGTTAGCATCACTTATACGAAGATAACTATCTGCTGATACACTAGATGTACTAACTATATCAAAAGTAGCACTTGCTGATGTGTCAGTCCATTTAAGTGTTATATCGGCAGCACTTGTGCCATCAACATTAGCAACCCAGACCTCTTTTATACTGGCAGAAAAATTTGCAGGACAAGTATATACTGTTGTTAAACTAGTGCTAGACAAGGCTGAACCAGCATTTACAATTCTTACAGCCATGTGTTAGCCCCTTTTATTAAAAGCATAAAATACTTGCTCACCTATGGGGTAAAGTACAGATGAGCAAGTATCTATGCATACTAAGTTACTACGAAACTGAAGCACTAAATGGAGTAGCTTCCGTGCCACTCGCTGTTAGGATGCCCTTAACGATATACTGGTTAGTAGCAATATCAATAAGTGTAATTTCATCACCAATAGAAACACCACCTGTCGTAGTACCATTCATAGTAATGGTATCCGAATCAGCAGCCGTATTAAAAGAAGCAACCGTATTGGCACTATCTTGATGAAGAGTGACAGAACCATCAATAGTATCAGTAGCATCAGCAACCTTAATAACATAGTTGGATGTATTTACTACAGATACAATAAACTGAAATTCTGCACCAGAACCAGTGGCCGCTGGTAAAGTAAACGTAGCCGCCGCATCACCACCAACTTCACCCATTAGCAGAATACGTCCTGCATGATCAGCGTTTGTAAGTGTTGCGGTTGCTGTTAGAGTAACTAAATCTCGTATAAATGATCCGCCTAAAGTGGTAGTACCTGCAGTAACCGTAACGCCACCTGCAGTAACCGTTAGACCACCCGAAGTTACCGTCATGCCATCTTCGACAAAGACATCTTCAGGGACACGAGATACACCTTGTGTCATTTTAAAACTAGCCATTTTTCATTCCTTTCTTTAGCTAAGTTATGATACAGTAGCACTAAACATCGTGGCGATATTAGAACCTGCGGCACAGGTCACCATACCGCTTACTGCATATTGATTAGATGCTATATCTATAAGTTCAACATAGTCACCAATCGCACCCCCACCAGTAGTCGTACCATTTAATGTAATGGTATCTGAAGCAGCAGCAGTTACAAATGAAGTGGCTGCTGTTCCATCTGCATCAGTAATCATGATCTGACCGTCGATGGTATCTGTTGCATCTGCTACTTTAACTAAATAGTTAGAAGTATTTACTACAGACACAACAAAGTTAAACACGCTACCTGTACCTGTTGCAGCAGGAAGCGTAAAAGTAGCAGCGGCATCGCCGCCGACTTCACCCATAAGAAGTGTTCTACCTGCATGGTCCGCCGAAGTTATTGAGGCAGTTGCAGTTAGAGTAACTAAATCTCTAGTATGCCTATCGACATTCTCATCTATAAGTCCTTGTAATAGAGACATAGGCTTTCTCCTTATGACAACACTAGTCGCATGGTTACATCCGTACCGCCTACTCGTTGATAATTCAGATATTGTGAATCACCAGCTTGTTTAGGTACAGTAAGTGAATGTAAGCCAGCGGCTAATTTAATATCATTAGCAGTGCTAATAGCAGCCGTGCTAGAAGCACCAAAGTTAACATAAATTTCACCGTTTAGATGTACTGTTGCTAAATTATAACTTGAAACATTTGTTCCCGCTGCAGTTGAGGCAACAGTTACAGCCGACTGCACATCCCAGAACATATTATCTCCTTGCGGTACTTGAGTCATTAATCTTCTCCTATGTTAAAAAGTTGCCGAAGAGGCATAAACAGAATTAATTGATCTGGGAATATAAGTAGATCGCATATAATCATGTCTGTTAATCAATAAAGTTTGCATATGTTTTATACCTTCGTTAAATAAGGCAAAACTACGTTCATACAAAGGTACTTCACTACGATATAAATAGGCATATGCAATAGCACCATCTGTAATAATGTAACCAAATCTATCTGGAATTGAAGTAGTATCGTCATGGTCAGAAAGGTCTGCACTAGGATGTGTATAGTAATCAAAAGATAATGTGTATGCCCTATTGGGAAAAGGCCATAGACCATACTTATTATCTGGATGCCGAAATACGTGCGTAGGTATTCCTCCTGCATCAATTTGAGCTACAGTATCTCCACTTGAATGGCTGGCAGCAGTCGTACTTTCTGCGCCTCTTGTAGCTCCAGTAAATGTAGTAGAACTTGTTCCTGTATATGTAATGTTCTCAGAATTAATTATTATAGTTCCTGTAGAATCAAAAGATGAAGTACTAGATACAGGAATTGTCGTGTCATCATCATCAATACCACTACTTAATGTCGTAGTAACTGTGTCATCTTCTTGTTTAATGTGTAAATCTAAATATTCTTTATAGTCTAAGAATGCAAGATGACGGGCAGCATTACCAAAAGTCTCACTCTTTCTAATTCTAAATGTATCATAATCTACATACTTTGTATTAGAAGGCAAAGCATATTTAACTACTCCTGCTGTAAGTGTTTTACTAGCTTCAGCAGCATTAAAAGGCCAACCAAATTCTCGTTGATTAATATAACGAATAGCTTGATTGACCGCATTCTTTACCTGTATTTGGATACCACGAGCATCACCAAAGTCTGTTGAAGTAAGTTGTACTTCATTAAGTTTAGCCAATGCATCATTGGTGTATGTTAAAAATGAATTTGCCATCTATTCTCTTTTCTATAAAGTTAGTGAGAGGGACTTTTATTGCCCCCCTCACTGTACTTTAACTACTAATCAAGCTGATCACGATCAACTGTAGCAACATGGTCTGCAACGCCAGTAACATCACAACAGACCAACCAAATACGAAGTTTACCTTGTGTTACATCACTAGAAGATGCATTAACTTTTACATCAATAGTGTCTGCAGCAGTAAGAAAAACTGAAATATCTGGGGCCTGTGATGTCGAAGTGGCATCACTGAAACCTAGCTTATTGCCACTATCGTCAGAAGCAGAAGCTAAGAAACCTGTTGAAGATACATCAATACCGTCAAACAGATCATCGCCAGCAGCAATATCAATATCCACAGTTGGAGAAGTGCCATTAAATGCTTTAATCACTTCTGCACCAGCAGCAATTGAAAGATGATGAGCAGGTATTTCCAGAACTTGGAAAATATCACCATCCGTAACTGCAGTAAACGTACCTGCAGCAACGAGCGCATCAATATCCACTACGCCCTCTACCAAATGCATTACATTTCGTGCAGATGGTACAGCAGCAAGAGAATCAGCGGAAACGCCAGTAGTACTTTTAGCTGTTAAGTCATAAGTCGCCATAACGTCCCCTCCTTATGCTACGTTATACTTGGCATTGACAACCGCTTCTGGCCGAAGAATTTTACGACCATAGAGGTGCATACCACGCACGATATCAGCAAAGCTATCAGGATCACGATACGATTCCGTTTTCGTGATCTGGCTTGCGGTGGCAATAGCGGAAGCATGACCCGCAACAATAATACCATAGTTAGAGTTCTGGTTAGCAGTACCACTTGTACCGGGACCAGTACCTACTGAAGGTAGATTGTTGGAAACATACACCCTAAAGCCATAATAGTTGTTTAGAGCCAGCCCATTTCTAAGCGCACCAGATTCACCGAAGTCTGAATTTAGAAAACGTGAGTCTTCGTCCATTAGAACTTCCATGAAGTGAGGCGATATAACAAGCCAACGACCGTCTTTGTCCACAAACTGCGTGTCCAACAAACGACCCATTCTAGCCACAACCATATTTGGAGATGCCGTAGCAGTCGGAAGAGCACTAGCACCGGGAAGACGGGGGGCAAGCGGAATTGAATGCGTACCCGCCGAAGTCGTGGTGATGCTACCAAAATCACCCTTCTTCAACTGCATTGCAGAAAGCAACTCATTTGAACCAGCAGTCGAAACAGCCTTGCTTCCAGATACCGTAGTATTAGCGGTACTGGCTACAGAGCTAAGTGAAGACTGGGCAAAACCTGAAAGGTAACCCAAAACTTCCATGTCATACTGATCTTTCAAGCGATAACCTGCACGATCAGATGCCATCGACTGAAAATTCACATGAGAATGTGCTTCTTCAATGTCATCTACCTTGAAAGCAAAGTAATTTGACTTGTCTACGACAAGGCTAAAATCTTCGTCATCAAGGTCTTGTGGAGTAACTTGCAAACCACGGGCATATTCTTTGACCGTGATCTCTGGCTCTTTAATGATTCGGACAGTATCGCCAAAGTTAGCGATTTCACCAAAGTAATCATTATTGGTGATGTCCTCAACAACAGACGACTTACGGAAAGCAAGTTGAGTCTGTTTAGAGTAAATTACAGGGCTAAAATTGCCATTAGGCAAACTGTTATACCCTGCAGCACGAGTAAAAGCCATTTTATCTCTCCTTTTTCTCGTATCAAGTGGGCAACAAGGCCCACAAGCATAACACAGAATATGTCATACTTCAGGACATAACTTCGTAGGGCCAGTAAATTAGGGGTGGGATAAATAGGGGATCAGCCTACCATCGGCCTTTTTACAGGGTTACTAAAAAGTTTTACTATATAAATTAGGGTTGCATATAAATGGGCCTAATTTTAATCACATACCATTTTAACTAAAACTTATCTTTTGTCAAGTAAAAAATTGATTTATCTCGCATTTCCACTTATATCGTAGATAAAATCTCCAGATCGAAGAGAGTCCATAATGCTTTCTGAATTTTTTTCATATTCATCGGCAGACATTGCTTCAACTACAGACTCTTTCCACTTCTTACTATCACCACTTGTTTCAGGCAATGATTTTTGAGATTTTGTATCTACTAAAGATGCAGCAGATTTATTGGATTTAGAGGGCTTTTTCTTGGTTTCTTCCTCTATTCCACGATCACCTTTGTAAAGATCAATTGCTCTTGCGGCTGATCTAGCATCTGTTTCATTCTCATAAAGAGCGTCCTGTACCCATTTTGGTTGTTCCTCTGCCCACTCATGAAAATCATCACTTGATCTAATGTCATCAAAGTCAGGATGAAAAGATAATAGTTCAGCTTCCGCTTTTTCTCTTTTAGCAGAAGATTGTAAGTCATCAATTTCCGCTAATCTAGTTTCTATTTCCTTTGCCTGTTCTCTTGACTTTTTAATTGCAATTGTTTCAATTACAGCAGATACATCTGGATATTCTTTAGCCCATTCTTCAAGCTCTTCTTCAGATTTTGGAAGTTGAATCTGGGTTTTCGTTACTTCATCCAGTTGTTTCTGCAAGCTTATGATTTTTTCATCATGCTCTTGCTTTTGTTTTTGAGAATGTCTGCGTAAATCACCATATCGTTTCTTAAAAGTTTTCTCTTCAGGATCATCGGGTACTTCCCGTTCCTCATCTTCTTCTGCTACTTGTTGTTCTGTAGCTTCTAATTCTTCAGTTTGTTGTTTAATAAGCTCTTCAAGTTCTTTTTCTTCATCTTCTAAACTTTTACGATTAGCATACTTTTTGTCTACAATACCCATAACTTTCTTTACAGGTTCTACAGTTCCAATTGCATCTGCCATATTACTTCTCCTTTACTGGGGCCACCGTAGCCGTGTTATATACACAGGGGATGAGTAGCCAGCTAATTGGCATAAATTTAACGTGTCGCCAACCCACGATTACGAACTACTTTATTTTCGGCTCTTGTATTTAGACCGCCTAAAATTTCTTCGCCAATAACTTTTCGTAATACTCTTTCATAGGGAGTTCCTTTATTAGCTCTCATAATATCTCTTTCTTCATCAGATAAATTTGTAAAGCGTTCAAGCATTCCTGCATGTAATTGCCCCATGATTTCTTCTCTTATTGACATGATTTAAGCCTTCCTTAAACAATGTTTAATTACCAAACCTGATATATCTAATTCAAACCATTTTGTTTTTGTAGTGTAATTACTCTGATCATCATGATGATTTTTATGCCAGCCATCGCCAAAGGATAGTATATTCATCCACCAAACATTGACTGGTTCGTATGTATTTTTATTTTTATGATTGGCAAAGTTGGTTAAAATCTGAGCAAATACAGTTAAAGCAGATGGCATACAAAATCCCAACACTAACCCTGACAAACCAAATGTTAAACTTAAAAATAAACAGTATGCTATAATTATTAAATAATATAATTGGTGCGTTTTTATTAAAAATCTATTTCTTAATAACCTTCTTATATATTTAGAGCCTGATTCTACACTATAATCTAATTTAAGTAATTGTTGCGGCATTAAAATATGGTATTTAAATTTTTTAAAGAATCCTTTTTCGGCAGAATGTGGATCAAGTTCTGTATCTGAATGAGCATGATGTTGTCTGTGAATATTTACCCAACCTATACTAGAACCAGAACCAGATAAAATACCACATAAAGTACATAATTTTTCTAACCATTTGTATTTAAATGCAAAACTACCATGTGTCCAATATCTGTGGTATGTCACAGTAATGCCCAAACAATTCATCATAAAAAATAGGGATAATACTATAGCCAAATTAGGCAAAGTCATACCTTGCACAGCTATAAATAATAAAGAAATTATAATGTTTAGTACATATGTAAGCTGTGTCTTAAAAATACTGGATTCAACAATCTTTATAGCTTTACTGAAATCCATCCAACTGTCCTATAAGTAGGTCTTAGTATATAATTAGAAATAATTTTAAATATCTTTTGTTTAGTATTAAGAGGTTTATTATTAACAATATCTCTATAATACTCTGTTAAAAATTTAGCTATGTATTTGGTGCCTTTATTTTTATTTACATATCGTGCTAGTATCGGCCCAAACATATCGTATGCTTTCATTAGATATGGATCATTTCTCCTTAAATCTATGCCATACTTTCTAAGAGATTTAAAATGTGGAGTTGTAATTAATCCTAAAGAATGTGTTGCAGTACATATATGTGTGCCGCCGGGACCGCCGGGATCACCGGGATCACCACCGCCATATCCTCCGGGAGGACCATAGCCGGTGGGGCCGGTGGCACTTGCTGTCCCAGACACCCCCCTTGCCCCCATTGCCAAGCCACGAGCCGTGGGCTGAGCAGCCGGTGGAATGGAAAATTCATCTGATCTGAAACTTGCCCTTGTAACCGGGATCGCTTTTTTCACGGGTGCTATAGTCTTAGTTTGTCTAGACTTTTTATCCTTATCTTCTGCAAGTTGCATAGCCCTTAAATTACCTAAAACCTTAACAGCATTCTTAGCCGCGAGGTCCTGCTCATTACTGAATTTTACGTTAACTGCACTTTTATCTATAGAATTAATATTATTTTCACCTCTAATTGCACTTATAGTAGCTTGAATATTTGGCGTTGCATTGTTAAAGGAATTTACTGTTCCCGTTGCGGTCGAGATATTACTATCTGTTGTAAATCCTCCTGAGCTGTTATATGATCCACCTTCGCCTGCTGTACCTGCACCAGTTCCAAAACCTGCAAAAGGACTAAATAGAGTACTAGTTGGTGCGAAACCAAGCTCCGCATCAAATCCTAAGTTATATCCTATTACCTTTCCATACGTTGGCGAAGATTTATCATGGTCGGAGTAAAAATTCGCAGGATCAAAGTCTTCAAGGTTTGGGTCTATACCAAGGGATATAGCTTGATCAGCCTGAACGCCATCTACACCTAAGTTAGAATTTGTAACTGTAATCTTTAAACCTAGTGGAGTAGCAAGGCTATAAACAGCACCTTTAGCATAGTTACCTACGCCATGTGTGTTTGTAATATCATTATTAGCAAAAGCAAAATTCTGGGCATATGCCATAGTAGGTTGTGCTTTATTTTTTGCCATTCCCATAAGTGCACCAACTGCTGGACCAAGTACAGGTATACTACTAGTTAGAAGACCTTTTCCTATAGTGGCAAGGCCGCTCTCTTGTTCAATACCATGTGCTGCTAATGCAGCATTCATTCCCGCTTCAGCGGCTGAATCATAATCGCTATATGATATATCGGAAATACTACTTGCAGCAGTACCCATCATGCCTGTATCTGGACCTACTTGCCCAAATTCTCCTATACCCGAAGGATCAAAACCATCAGGACCAGTTGGTCTGGGTTCACGTTGTTGTGTAATAGTAGCAGCTTGTTTTGGCTCTTGCCGTGGTGCACCAAAACCCAAATCTGCTTGACTTGCTTTAGTATACCCCGGAGGAATGCCCCCTTGAACTTTCCCACCAACAGTAGTTAAATATACAATATTTCCCTGTGCATCTTTATAGGCTTCAACTTTATATCCTCCGGGCTGTCCTGCTGCAGAACCTTGAAGAGCTAAATACTGAGATTGCTTACTAAATCCTTGTCCGGGGGTTGTGCCCCAAACATCTGAATACTTAGTGCCTGCAGGAGCTATGACAGCGCCAGAAGGAAGTTGATCTCGCGTAAAAACCTGTTGAGTTGTCATAGTTCCCGGTGGACCTTGATATCTATAGTATCCACCTCCCGTTTCTACATAATACCCTTGTTGGTATTGCGTTAATAACGGTGCTGCAGGCTGTTGAATAGCAGGACCAGTAATGGGTACAGGCTGTGTACTAATAGGTCGTATAGGTTGAACTGGAGGAGGAGCAAGGGGAGGAGCAGTAGTAGCCTGTTGAGTAGGACTATAAATAGGTACAGTAGCAAGACCACCTGTTTGAAATTCTTGCCGCTGTTCTGGTTGTTGTTGTTGTTGCTGCAGTACTAATTGGAATGCTTCTTTTTCTGATACAGATAAATTTTCCATTCCTTCTGTTTCTTGTGCAAGACGCACAGGTCTTGCAGGCTGAACAGAGCGTGTTCGTTGTTGATCTAATGGTTCACCAGTATCGCTCATCATTACGCCACCTGTTTGAAATTCTGCAGTAGGCATAGGCTCACCTGTATCACTCATAACTTGTTCTGCACCTGCTTCTTGTGGAGGCATTCCTTCTTCTTCCATACTAGGCAATGGGGTTTCCTCTGGCATTGTTTGTTCATCGGGATTGCCTACAAGACCCATATCTTGCATTTGATCTAATCCTTGTTTTGCTTTTTGCATAGACTCTACATAAAAATCTAAACCATGATATCGTACAGCATAATCTGGTATTACAAATTCACCGGGACTAATAGATGCAGTCTGGTCATCACGAACACCTTCTGCAGTGGCACCTACAGGTATTTCATTGCCACTTACAGGATCAGTATCCGTAGGTTCTGATACAAGACCGGCAAGTTCCATTTGTGCGCCTGTATCATCGTACAGTTCTTCTCTAATCGCCATTTTTGTTCCACCTTTTTAATTTAGCCAATTGAATTTGCCTCATCTCTCAATTGTTTTAACTTACGCAAAATACCTATAGCTCCTTGTGCTCTGTGTATTTGTACCGTATCTGTATTTTGTTCTAAACTTGCTTGCTGTTGTACAATAGTCCAATCAATATAGTTACTGAAGGCGTCCCATTGACGCTTGTTGTTGACCATTACCTTGAGCTTGCTGAGTAGGCTGTGGTTGTGGTTGTTGTGGTTGTTGTTCTGTTCCACTAAATTGATCCTCCATAGGTGTAGCTGCTGCTCCTACGCCAATATTACCTGCACCGCCACCTTGCAAATCATTTGGGTTTAAGCCCGGAGCTTGTGGCTGTTGTGGCGTACCCGGAGGTGGTGTAGGCTGCTGTTGCTGAAGAATTTTAGCTTGACGCATTGCCTCTTCAGGAGTATTACAAACTTTCTCTGGATCAAGTCCCATTGAATTTGCAATCTCGCGAATAATAGAAGTAAACTTAGCAAACGGGGCAAGCGCAGGATTAGATACAACCTGCAAGAATTGCAACAGTCTTTGGCTACGAACTTCATTAGCCATAAGACTTTCTGTTCCTCTAGCTTTAATTTCAAGGTCACCCTTAATATCTGCATCAAAATTAAATTGCATATTAAAGCCAAAGAAAGATTCTCCTAATGGGCGCAAAAGATAATCATCAAAATTCTTGACTACTGTCTTAATACTGCCAGCAGCAGCACCCATTAACATAGAAATACCTGCCGCTGTTCTGCCTGTACCTGCTACACCTGTTTGACCATGTGCAAAACTAGGAAGACCCGTAGCTTCATCAGAAAGCTGACGGGCCTTGTCAAACAATTGCATATTCTCATTACTTACGTTTGGAAACTTTGTTCCAAATATAGCTTGGCCGGGAGCACCACCCTGCCGCCTGAAAACTTTACCCGGATAAACCTGTAAGTCTTGGCCCGGAACAAGATTTGTTTCATCTACTTCAATAAGTAGATTACCACTAAGCACAGCATTATCTACTGCCATTCTCATGAAGCCATTCATAAGGGTCTGCGTATCATCCATGTTCTCTGCCAAACCAATACCAAAGAAACTATAGGGGTTGAGTTCATAGGGTACAGCATAGTAGGGAATACGCGCAGGCTTAAACGGATTGATAACTAATCTTAAAATATAATTATTACATACCCAACAATTAACTTGTAACTGTTCAGAATTTTTAAATTCTTTTGGTAGATCAATACCATATTCTTTAGCAATGTCCGCATCCATCAATCCCCAATACTCAAGGACTTGATATCTTTCGGGATGATCATTCAAATAGTAATCTTTTAAATCATCTTCCCAATACTCACTCGTATAAACTTCGCCCATATCTATACAACGATCAATGGCTTCTTTACGGAAATACGGACGATCTTTAAGTTCTCTTAACTGTGATCTGGACAATTTATGCCGCTCAATAATATAGGTAGCATCATCCATATTACTGGCATCTGGATCAGGATACAAATCCCAGCAAGATACATGCTTTACTTGTGGAACAGTTTTAATCGTAGGATTATATTCTCCTTCATCACTCCAATTTGCATATTCTTTATCTACAGCAAACGGTCCTTTAATAATTCCTGTTCCAAATAACGAACATTCAAATGTAGCAGACCTAAGATGTTTACTAGCACCAGACTCTTCAAGCTGATCCATTATTTGCTTTTCCATCTTCTTTGCAGCTACCATAGCAGGATGGAAAGTCACAGCAGATGGAGTAAGACCTTCACCTTCTACTAGTCCTTCAACTTCAGAAAGCTTTTCTTCTAAGGGTCCAAGATTAAGTTTCTTTTCCTGTAGACTAGCAAGTGTCTCACCTGCCTCTAGGTCTTGCCCATCACCGGGAAAACCATAGGGACTTTGCTCCTCTTGTTCTTCTGCCTGTTCAGGAGGAACATTAGGATCAAAATGTACTGCTTCCGTTACACCTTCCGGTAAAGTTGTAGGTTCAATGCTAATAGGAAATTTTTGTCTGGCAAATAGTACGTCAGTAATTTGCCCGTAGGCTGCAAGAACTTTGGTTTTAGTAACTTTTATAAATACACGAGAACGCTCTGCTTCTGTGAATTGTACATCAGGTCCATATAGACCCCTATAGTTACGATAGGATTGCAACCATCGTTCTTCGTCAAATCTACGCCAATCTTTAGACCTTTTAAAACGATCTTCAATAAAAGAAATTAAAGAAGAAAGTTCAATATCATCTGTTTTCTCATCTAAAGCTAAAGGATTTACGTCTTCAAAATTTTCATCTGCCATATTTTAATATCCAAAGGTTGCATCAGATGGAATATACCTATCTGACATACTCTCTATAGTGAAATCAAATATTCCTTTTCGGGGCCTACTCATTACACCGTAACGTAATGCATCATATAAATGGTCTTCTGATTTGGTATTTACATCTTCAGGATTTTTAGGATCAAGAGGAATAGAAGGTAATTGAGAAACAAGATTAATACAACTATGAAAAACTACCATTCCGGGCGTGTTATCTTCATCTACATCTTCTTGAATTTGTAACCTTCTATGCACTTCGTTCTTACCTGCAATACGACTTCCTGCACTTCTATCACTAGGTCGCCATCTACATCCCTGTAATACCATCTGTTCTGCAAGACTTGGACCTGTATCTCCTCGTTTATGCCAACAAGAACTATCTAAAACCCCATAAAGAATTGTACCATCTTCTTCTTCCAAATGCAAGACTTTATTTGCTAAATCTTTAGCTAATACTTTTGATACATACAATTCTCTATAAACAATTAATTGACCATCTGGCGCAACGGCAAACCAAAGAACAGCACTATAAGAACCATAGCCATAATCACAGGCTCTAAATTTGGGCCAATTCTTCGGAATAGAAAATGGTTCAGTGACATGTATATTTCTATCAAATTCTGGAAATGCTGCACCTTCTGCTACGTCCCAATTACCTTCTAGAAGTCTTTTACGCTGACTTTCTGGCAACGATAAAAGCATTGTCTCATAATCTCCCGTCTTAGCGAGATATGGATTATCAAACAATTTAGCAGGAATAAATTTTCTTTGGAATAGTGGCTGGCCTTCTTTGGTATGTCCTTTCGGATATATTAAGGTATCACCACTTGCATCCGTAGCCCAAAATTGATGTCCTGCAGGGGCCGGATCAACAAAATATTTCTTTACCCATACATGTCCTGCACCACCGGGATTTGTCGTAGCTCTCATGTACACAGGTAATTCAGGTGCAGTAGACCTCAAACGAGAACGAAGATAATCCCACGCAAATCCTGTGGGCCATTGCGTAAGTTCGTCAAATCCTATCCAACAAAAGGACAACCCTTGATAGCGGAGTACGTCATCATCTCTATCTAGATATGACAGCCACAAACGTCCACCTGCAGGGGAGGTCCACTGCATCTTTCGTTCCGACCACTTTATGCCGGGAATAATCTTGGGGTATAGCTCCTGTGATTTCCAAACTAACTCCCTTAATTCTTCTGTGGTTCTACGCAAAAGTAGACCCGAAAATTGTGGGTGTGCCAAATAGCGCAGGGGGTCTGCCAACATGGCATAACTCTTTCCTCCTCCTGCCGCACCACCATATAATACTTCGCGTTCTGATGCCGCTAAAAAATCTGTCTGTGGTCCCTCATTAGGCTTAAACAGAACATTGTGTTTTTCTTCAAATGTTAATTCCCCAGTTTCCTCTATAATAGTTTCAGGCTCTGGCTTCGTCTCTTCCTTGTTTTTCTTTTTTCGCTCCTGTACGTTTGCTCTCAATTTCTTCAAGTTTTTCGAGGGCTTTTTGGTACTTTGTAAGCCATGTTTTATATGTAGCTGCTTTACTCTTCCGTTTCTTTTCGATTCGGATTCGCTTTCTGAGGCCAATATGGGAAATTTCTCGTCCTGTTCTGTCACTTAACCACCTTGAAACATCTCTATATGAGTACTCTTGTAAATACTCTTTTGCTAATTCAAGAGCTTCCAGTTCTTCAATAATAGGAACTAAAAGGTCTTGATCTTCTTCATGTAATTTATAACCAAAAGGAATTGTTCTACTTATTCTTGGTATCTCCAACCATTCACTGTCCTCTTTTAGCCCTACGGGATCAGGCATTTTAAAGTAGCCTACGTTTAACATTATTGTTTTTTTCTATTTCTTCGTGCAGGTACAACTCTTAAATTACTACGACTATTATTTCTTGGATTTCCATCTCTATGGTCAACGTGCATTCCATCTCCTTTTCTTACTTTTCCTCCTCGTTGCAAGCTTTTTCTATTTTTATTTCTTAATGCACGTTCAGTTTTCATACGAGGACTTTTATGGTATTTGGCATAATCTCCTTTTTTATATGCCATGAGCCGTATCCTTTGGCGGTAAAAGCATAATACCATTAGGTGTAGATACTTCCACCTTATCTGTTTTATGAATGCCAATACGATCTAGAAGTTCTTTGGCTGCATTTAATCTATGTTGATTTCCTAATTCAGATGGCCTCTCCAAAACATTTACCATAGCTCTAGCTGCCCGTGGAGCATTCATTGCCATGTATTCCTTGGTAAGTTCTAAAACCTCATCCTTGACAGAACGAAGAACTTCTGAAGCACCTGTAGTCTCACTATAACCAGCAAGACGTTTAGCTTTTGTATAATCGCCATCAGCTTCATCAAACAATACTTGAAGAAACGTCTGTTGTTTTGTTGTAAGTTCTCTCACTTGCGTAAGCTCCTATCACCAAACCACCAAGCTACTGCCGTTGTCGTTAAGAACATAATCTGATTTGATAATTCACGAACAATGGTGGGATCACTCTGCACACTGAAAAAGATATAACCAGAAAAGCCCAATAAACCAAAAGTAAGAACAGGACGTACAAATCTTAGTATAGAAGCTATAATGGGCGTAGCTATTCCATAGGAAGCATCATGAGCATATGAAGCTGTCTTAATATCTGAATCTGCCTGTACCTGTACAATAGCTTGCTCACTCTCAAGCTCATCTTTTCTTGCTGTAATTTGTAACTCCTGAAGCTGTAGCTCTTGATCAAACTCAAGTTTCATTTGTTTTAGTTCTTGTTTCTTTTCTAAAAATCGACCTACTGTTCCTATGGCACTACCAATAATACCTGTAGCACCACCAGTTAATACAGAAGCAATTATATCTAACATAGTATATCTCCCTTACCAGACCGCTGAAAATTTTCTATTATCTACATGTAAAAAACTATTGTAGTTTATTCCAAACCCTTTGAACCCCGCAAACTTTGCTGCTTCAATTAAGTCTTCTTTATTTAGTCCATGTAAAGAAATATCAAAAGCGGTAGAAGGAGTAGCTCTTGTAGCTCTATGTTGACTTCTAGGTGCGCCACCTACCTTTACATTATGTAATGGGCATCTTGCTGCACTATTGATAATTAGAGGTGCTTGCATTATATCCCGTGTCTTTTGTAGTTTATCTATAGCTTCCTTTTGAATAAATCTATTTCCACAACCACACTTACACATTAACTCTGTCCACAAAAAAGATACACTTGCGTATTTCATTCTTTGTCCACAGAGTTAATTTCACGCCTGTTAAGTTTATATCTCTGATAAAGCACTACAAGAGATAGTACACCTACGAGCGCAGCAATGATCATATTTAAATCACCGCCTATAATAAAATTCCAAATAGAAGTAAACAATCCTCCTCCTACACTTAAATCATCTATTGTCTCTGGTTTTAGGGTCATAGTACTAAATAACTGCGTCGTCTTTTAGACGATCCGTATCATACTTAAACATATCTAAAACAGGCTTAGATGTAGATTTCCTTAATTCGGCGGCTTGTATCATGTCTTGAGGTTCCACTCCAGTATTTTCACGTTGTCCAAACAGCATGGTTACATTTATTCTTTTGTTATCAAAACCGGGAAGAAAATTTACATCTGCCGTTTTATGAAACAAGTTGGAATCGAACATAACACACCGATTATATTTATAAGGTATATATACCGCATTAGAATTTTTTTCTTCTAAAAACTTTATTACTTCATTCTTATCGTCACCATTGTAACGAGTAAAGTCCCAGTCAGGAGGAGCACCCGTATCCCAAATCCACATACCTCCTGTCTTACCTACCTCTCTTTCTTCGTCATAGTCTTTATTAGCTTCAGTAGGTGTAATCCAAAAATTCACATTGACAGCAGCAAAGTCTGCATGTATATCAATGCCGGGACATTTGGACTCATACTTAAATGCCCACATCTGGGATAGATTTCTTTTATTTGTGTCATCAAATATCTTAGGTAAATACTTTACCATTTCATAAGACAGTGTAGATAGGGTTTGAGGAGAAAAGCCATTCTCTCTGAATGCACCTAAGTATCCTCTGCCATATATAGTATTCCAAAAAGGAAACTCCAAGCAATACTTTTTAAGTTTTTGCAAGGCTTCCAAATTCATGAAGTCATCTATAACTACAATATTTGGATTTGTCTTATAGTAATTCTCTTCTATTTCCTCAAAGGGTAATTTTAAATTAAGAGCACCCTCTGGATGGTCATGATGGGGAAGAATCAACCTGCCAGTATTCAATAGCCATAGAAGCTGCCCTATGTCATGTGCTTCTTTCATATGAAGCATATGTTCTTTAAAAGGCTGGTCGTTAGAATTATCTAAAGGACTATATTCTTTTTGTTTTTTATTTTTTGTCTTATTATCTTTTGATCTTCGCTGTTTTCTATTCATAAGGAC
>Ga0208179_1000961_pt1 | contig 15980 bp, 13 predicted proteins | sample Malvired_Geostar_FD_184238 | JGI IMG/M metagenome (GOLD analysis project Ga0208179, IMG submission 184238) | Marine viral communities from the Global Malaspina Expedition - Malaspina viral metaG DeepMed_Geostar (SPAdes) (version 2) | ecosystem: Environmental > Aquatic > Marine > Oceanic | place...
CTTGGGGAGGGGATCACTCGCGGCCATACTCAGCTCTCAGTCGGGACTTGTCGATCTTACCAGTAGCGGCCAGCGGCATCTGTTCCAGCCGGATGATGGCGTCGGGAATCCACCATGACGCCACCCGAGTGTGCAAAGGCGAAAGCAAAGCCTCATCGCTGACCCCCTCGCTGCGGGTCTGCACCACCAGGATCGGCCGCTCACCCCATTTGGCGTCCTGACGCCCGATCACGGCGGCCAGGGAGACCCCGGGAACCTCGTTGACCACCGCCTCGATCTCGGCGGGATTGATCCATTCCCCGCCGGACTTGATGAGATCCTTCGCCCGGCCGGTGATGACCAGCTCGCCGGTCGTCTCGATGCGGGCCAAGTCTCCTGTGGGAAACCACCCGTCGTCGTCCGTGGCAGGGGCGGGCTCACCGAAATAGCGCTGCACCACGGCGGGGCCCTTCACCTTCAGGTGACCCTCCGCCCCCCGCTGGTCGGGGAGGGGACGACCCTCGGCGTCGGTCAGCAGCAGATCTACCCCGACGGCTGGTCGGCCGGAGCGGGCGGCGGCGCGGCGCGGGTCGTTCGGCCGGGCGAAGGTCCCGGACGGCGAAAGCTCCGTCATGCCCCAGCTGGTCTGGACGGTGACCCCGAGCCGGTCTTCCAGGCGAGCCATGAGCGCCGGCGCCAGAGGCGCGCCGCCGACCACCAGGCGCTCGAGCGACGGAGTCTGGCCACCGGTCGCCTCGATGTGCTCCAGCAGACCGAGCCAGACGGTGGCGACGCCGACCCCGATGGTGACCCCCTCCGCCTCGATCAGCTGCGCCAAAGCCGCGCCTTCGAGCCGCCGGCCCGGCAGCACCATCCGGGCGCCCGCCGCGGGTATGGCGAAGGGCAATCCCCACGCGTTGGCGTGGAACATCGGCACCGCCACCAGCACCCGGTCGCGGGCTGAGAGACCGAGGACATCGGTCTGCAACAGGCGCAGGGTGTGCAGATAGCTCGACCGGTGGGTGTAGGTGACGCCCTTGGGCGCCCCCGTCGTCCCGGAGGTGAAGCAGAGGCCGCAGGGCGCCGTCTCGTCGAACTGGCCCCAGGGGACCTGTGGTTGCGCGCCTTCGATCAGCAGCTCCAGGCGGGCCGGGGCCGCGTTGTCAGCCGTCGCGTCGGGGTCGATCAGGAGCAGGTCGATGTCCGAGCCGGCCGCCTCGACCATCCGGCCTGCGAGGTCGGCCAGGTCGTAGCTGGCGACGAGCACGCGCGCCTGCGACCGGGTGATCATCGCCGCAAGCTGGTCAGGCGTGAGGCGGGGATTGAGCGTGTGACACACCGCCCCCATGGCCATGATCCCGTACCAGGCCTCCAGGTGCGCCTGGCTGTTCCAGGCCAGGGTCGCCACCCGGTCGCCAGCCCTCACACCCCGGTCATGCAGCACCTGAGAAACGCGGCGGGCGCGGTCACGCAGCCCGGCATATCCGATGCGGGCGAGCGTCCCGTCCGGCTGGGCGCTGACCACCTCGGCCTGCGGAGTCCATTTGGCCGCGTGGTCGAGGAACTTGTCGAGGGTGAGCGCATAGGCCTGCATCTCCCCGTCGGCTACGGGCATGGCGGCCCTCCGGCCGGGAGCGGCGGCGCCACGACGCCTACATTCCAGTTCCAGGCCATGGTCCCGTCCTTTCGTCGTCGGCAGACGACGCTTTCGTTCAGTTCGAACATGCCGGGCATGAGGTCCTGCCCTGGCTCGGGCGCATCGACGAAGGCCATGTAGGCCTGGTCCTCGGCATAGGGACGCCAGGCCGGCGCACCCTCCACCGCCGGCGCTCCGCTGCGGGCGAAACTCGTCCAATAGCCCATCATGGCCTCAGCCAGCGCCCGTTCGGTGGGCGTGTCGGGCGGGGCGGGCCATTTGGGCGGCGTGTGGCCGTGGGTCCCGAAGACATAGGGGATTTCGGCGGCATGAAAGGCGTGCAGGTCCAGCTGGTCGGCGGCCAGATAGCCGTGGTCGAACAGATAGAGATAGGCGTCCTGTCCCTGGGCGGTCTGGCTGCGCGCCAGACGTTCGGCGGTCCAGCCGTAGAGCGCATCCCGCGGCGCAGCCAGCACGCTGGCGGCCAGGTCGCCACTCGGATAGAGCCTGAGGAAATCCTCGGCCAGGTCGCCATAGCGCGCGCCGATCAGCGCTTCGTAGGCCTCCGGGCTCTCAGGCGGCGGCGGCGCCAGGAAACGGAGCGAGCGGATCTCCCCGTCATTAAAGCCGGCCAGGATGGGAACCGGCGCCTGCTCGCCACGATCAAAGACCTCCACGAGCTGATGCGGCAGAACCTGGCCATCGACTGTCCCCCAGGGCTGGAAGCCGGCCGTGGCGGCCTCGACCGTCAGGGTCTGGGCGTCTATGGCCCGAAGACGAGCCAGGCTGCGGGCTTCCAGTCGACGGCCGAGTTCGACGCCGGCCGATTCCGCTGAAGGCGCCCCGTGCCGGTAGGCCTTCAACTCAGGTGTCGAGATCATATAGGCGCTCTGGGCCACCGCCTTGTGGAACAGGCCGCGGGCCGCTGGCGAGGCCATGAGGTACATGACGCTCAGCGCGCCTGCGGATTCCCCGGCTACGGTGACCTTGGCCGGGTCACCCCCGAAGGCCGCGATATTGTCCTGCACCCACCTCAGGGCCGCGATCTGGTCGAGCAGTCCGTAGTTGCCGGAGACGCCGTCGGGGGACTCTTCGCTGAGTTCCGGATGGGCCAGATAGCCCAGCACGCCCAGCCGGTAGTTGATCGTGACCACCACCAGCCCCTGGGCGGCGAGCCTGGCCCCGTCATACATCGGCTCGCTGCCGGCGCCCGTGGTGAGGGAGCCGCCGTGGATCCAGACGAACACCGGGGCGTCGCGGCTATCGGTCGGCGCCCAGACATTCAGGAACAGGCAGTCCTCGCTGACGGCCCGATGCTGGGCCGCATAGATGCTGCCGGGCCGGGACGGGGGCTGGGGACAGGCCGCGCCGAACTGCGAGGCCTCGCGGACCTCGGCCCAGCTTGCCGCCGGGGCTGGCGGGCGCCAGCGGCGAGGCCCCACAGGTGGGGCGGCGTAGGGCAGGCCCTTGAAGATCGCGACGCCATCCTGGACCTCGCCGCGCACCGGTCCGGAGGCGGTCTGGATGACCGGACCCTGAGCCAGCGCCTGGGCGGGCAGGGACAAAACTGAGGCCGCCAGCAACGCCATCATGCCGCGTTTCATGCCTGGGCCTCCGCACCTTCGCGCCGGATCGCGCGGGCGAGCCACAGGAAGGCCAGGATCGCCACGCCGTAGAACGGGACGAGGCTGTAGAAGGCCAGCTGCAGCGAGTTGTCCGGGTGGGACGGGCGCAGCCAGTCGCTCATGAAGCCCAGATAGGTCGGCCCGAGTCCCAGCCCGATCAGGTTCATGACCAGCAGCAGAAGTGCCCCTGACAAGGTCCTCTGGTCGGGGCGAACCTCCTCCTGCACCAGGGTGACGGCGGGCGAGAGGTAGAAGTAGTTGAGGGCTGTCGGAAGGGCGAGGAAGGCCAGGGCCAGGGGCCAGCTCGGCGCCCAGACAAAGCCGACGAACAGCGGTGCGGCCAGGGCCAGGCCGGCGGCGGGAATATAGGCGTAGGCCGCCTTCCATCGTGGCGCGTAGCGGTCGATCAGCCGGCCCGAGACGAACATGCCGGCGCTGACGCCGACGCCGATCAGCAGGGCGTACCACAGGGCCACCTGCTCCAGGGACATGCCCTTTTCGCGCATCAGGAACAGGGTGGTGAAGTTCAGGACGGCGTAGGTCACGAACTGGGTCGCCGCGCAGGCCAGCGCCGTGCGCAGCAGAACCGGATGGCTGAAGAACAGCCGGCAGGTCGCCCAGAAGCCGGACTGCGGGGCCGCCGCGGTGGTGGCGTCCATGACCTCGGCGGCCGGGGTGGGGGCGGGCGCGTCGAGCCCGCCCCGCCGTGGTTCGCGTACGAAGAGCCAGACGCCAAGCGCGGTGACCACGCCTACGGCGCCGACGCACAGGAAGGCCAGGCGCCAGGAATAGGCCGCGGCGATGGAGGCGCCGAAGGCGATGCCGATCGCCTGGCCGATGGGCGGTCCGAGGTTGAACAGGCTGAGCGCCGTGCCCCGCCGGCCGGAGGGGAAGTAGTCGGAGATGATGGCGTAGGACGGCGGCACGCCGCCGGCCTCGCCCACGCCCACGGCCATGCGCGCCGCGGCCAGTTGCGGATAGCTGCCCGCCAGGCCGCAGGCTGCGGTGGCGGCGCTCCAGAGCCCGCAGGAGAAGGCCAGCACCTTCACCCGGTTGGTCCTGTCGGCCAGCCAGCCCACCGGCAGGGCCAGGATGCAGTAGAAGAGCGCGAAATAGAGGCCGCTGATCAGGCCAAGCTGACCGTCCGTGACGCCAAGCTCGTCCTGGATTGGCTTGGCCAGGATCGACAGCAGCTGCCGGTCCAGGAAGTTCAGCACATAGATGAAACAAAGGGCCGCCAGCACCGTCCAGGCCGTGAGGCCTGGACGGGCGGTGACGCCGGCGGTGGGGGAAGGCGCCTGGACCGACATCAGTAGACGTACCCGACACGGATGCCGATCGTGCGCGGGCGGACCCGAGCATAACGGCTGGCCGTGAAGGCCTCGGGGTGGACATAGGTCACCGACCGGTCGTCAAACAGGTTCTCCACATAGGCGCCGACGGTGAAGTGGTCGAAGGCGGCGGCGACATTGGCGTTCACCACCGTATAGGCGTCGGTGTGGTCGAAGGTCGGGATGGGCACGGTGGGCCGCCCTGGCGTGTTGGGGAAGGTGTTGGGGAAGGACCCCACCCGCTGGACGGAGAACGAGGCGTTGCCTTGTCCCGTCGCGCCGATGGGGAACCGGTAGCTGGTCACCAGCGCGCCCTGGAACCTCGGTCCCGAAAGCCGGACGCCTTCCTCGGCGCCGGAGATGGCCGCTTCCTGGGGCGACAGGTCGTCGACCTCGGAATCGTTGATCGAGCCGTTCAGGGCGACCGTCCAGCTGGGATGGGGCACGGCCAGCAGCTCGAACTCCAGCCCCTGGCTGATGGCGCCGCCGATATTGGTGGCGAACTGGACGGAGTCCGAAACCCGGTTGGCCTGGACCTGGATGTCGTTCCAATCGATCCGGTAGAGGGCCAGATTGGCGCTGAAGCGGCCATCCAGCCAGCGGCCCTTCAGCCCGACCTCGTAATTGATCAGCTTGTCGGAATCCGCGCCAGCTGGGATCACCAGGTCGGTGGGGTCGAGCAGGCTCACCCGGCCGGCGAAGGCGTTGACCACCGGCGCGCGGAAGCCTGTGGCCACCGCGCCATAGACCGTCATGTTGGATTGCGGCCGCCACGAGAGGCTGAGCCGGTATGAGGGCCCCTTTTCCTTGGCCTTGACGCCTTCGGCGGCCACGATCGGCGTCACCGTCAGCGGGCCCGCAATCCCGGCCAGGGCGTTGGCCAGATAGTTGCTGTTATAGCCGCCTTCCTCGGTGAAGGCCTGGGCGTCGATGGAGCCGTATCGCAGGCCCCCCGTGACCCACAGGTCGTCGGTGAAGCGATAGGTCAGCTCGCCGAAGACCGCCTTCTCGTGGGCGATCGAGTGGTTGTACAGCCGCTGATAATATTCGTCGGGCAGGCCGGTGATGCCGCGGGCCGTCAGGAAGTCCGGCCGCGAGCGATAGCCAAAGTCCACATCGCGGCGCCGCTCGAAGTAGAAGCCGCCCACAGACCAGTCGAACCGCCCGCCTGGGTCGGAGACCAGCCGCATCTCCTGGACGAAGGTGTCGTCATAGGCGTCGGCGTCCAGGGCGAAGGCGATAGCCTGGGCGAAGGTGCCGGCCAGATCCACATAGAAGGTCTGGTTGAACTCCGACCAGGTGGACGAGCTGGTCAGGCGCGCGCCCTCGAACTGGTACTCGACCGTCACGTTCTGGTTGGTCATCTCGCCGGTGAACAGGTCCGGACGATCTGAGATCCGCTTGTCGACGCCCCCCAGGGACGGGCTGGTCAGCGAGGAGTCCTTGGGCTCGCTGTCCTCGTGCGAGGCGGTGAGGCGAACCGAGAGCCGGTCGGTGGGCTCCCATAGCAGGCTGGCCCGCCCGCCCCAGGCCTCCAGCGCATTGGCGCCTTCGATCCCCGTGCCGACATTGTCGATATAGCCCTCTTCGTCGCGCAGGAAGCCGACGATGCGTAGGGCCAGCTTGTCCTCCTGCAGAGGGATGTTGACCATAGCGTTGTAGCGCTGGCGCAGGGCGTCGCCGTCGGTCATGCCCACATCGACCAGAGCCTCGGCCTCGAAGGTCGCCGGGTTGGGCTTCTTGGTCAGGATGCGCAGGGCGCCGGCCAGGGAGCCCGAGCCGAACAGGGTGCCTTGGGGTCCGCGCAGGAATTCGATCCGCTCCACGTCGAACAGGGTGGGATCGAGGATGGTCGAATTGCCGTTCGACGAGATCGGCAGCTCGTCGATATAGATCGCCACCGTGCTCTGCAGGTTGGCGTTGTAGCCGTTGGTGGAAATGCCGCGGGCGGTGAAGTTGTTGAAGTTGGCGCTGGCCCGGTTCAGCACGACGCCCGGCGTCTCGTAGGCCAGGCCCTCATAGCCGACGATGCCCTTCCGGTTGAGCTCTTCCTGCGACAGCGTCGTGATGCTGAGCGGCACATCCTGCAGCCGCTCCTCGCGTCGGGTGGCGGTGACGATGACCTCCTCGACCACCGCTGCTTCGCCCTGGGTACGCGTGGCGGCCGTCTGCGCCACGGCCGTCGTCGAAGCCCCCGCGCACGCGACCGCGCACGCTGAGGCGAGAAGATACGCCCTCATTTGATGTCCTCCCTCGACGTCGGTCATGAGCGCCGACGTTCGCCGGGATGGGGACATGATCGAGGAACGGAGTCAATATTCACTCTCAAGAGGGTGAATAACTAGGTTCTTCGAGATTCCAACGCCGCCGGGGATCGCGCGAGACTCAGGCCAGGGCGCGGAGGATGGCGCGAACGGGTGCGGCGTCGGCGGTGGCCAGCTTCAACGGCAGGGCGATCAGTTCGTAGCGACCGTCGGGCACGCCATCGAGGACCAGGCCTTCCAGGATGGCCATGCCGTGGCGCCTGACCATCAGGTGCGAGGCCAAGTGCTTGGCGTCCTCCGGGTCGAGGGAAGGGGCGTCCAGGCCGATGAGCCGGACGCCGCGGCGGCCCAAAAGGTCGATGAGTTCGGGGCTCGGGCAGGCGAAGCGCGACGGCCACACGTCGGTCGGAAAGGTCTCGAAAGTGCGGATCAGCAGCCGCCGGACGCCGTGTTCAAGACGGTCCACGACCTCTTCGGGCGAGATCCGCCCCTCGGTGCGGATGACGCTGATCAGCTGGGCCTCACCGAGATAGGGCAGAAGCGGAACGGCCCCGATCGGCGCGCCCTCGGGATCGTAGTGCAGCGGGGCGTCGGCATGGGCGCCCGTGTGGGTCGACAGCGTCAGGCGGCTCACATTGACCGGGCAGCCGTCCTCGAGCACCCAGGTCAGGGCCTCTTCATAGGGGGTGTCGCCGGGCCAGACGGGCAGGCCGCGGCGCAGGTTCTGGCTGATGTCCCAGATTCGCCGGCCGGTCTCGTCGGTCTGAATCACAGCCGCGTCCTCACGCTGAGAAGTTCAGGAAAGAAGGCGCCTTGCAGGGCATGGCTTAGATAGGCCACGCCAGAGCTGCCCCCCGTGCCGGCCTTGAACCCGATGATCCGCTCGACGGTCTTCATGTGGGCGAAGCGCCACTGCTGGAAACGGAACTCCAGGTCGACGAGCTTCTCGGCCAGGTCGTAGAGATCCCAGCAGGCCTCCGGGTTGCGATAGACCTCGAGCCAGGCGTCCTCGACGCCGACGCTGGCTTCATAGGGCTCGGTCCAGTCGCGCTCCAGCCGGTCCTCCGGGACGGGCAGGCCGCGACGGGCCAGAAGGCGAAGGGTCTCGTCATAGAGGCTGGGCGTCGCACAGGCCGCGGCCAGCCGGGCATGAACCTCAGGATCGGTCTCGTGAACCGCCAGGGCGCGGGGGTTCTTGGCGCCCAGCAGGAATTCCAGCTCCCGATACTGGAACGACTGGAAACCCGAACTCTGGCCCAGCGAGGGGCGGATACGCTCGTAGTCGCTGGGGGTCATGGTGGCCAGGACGTCCCAGGACTGGATCAGCTGGGTCTGGATGCGGCTCACCCGGGCGATCATCTTGGAGACCGGCCCCAGGGCGTCCTTGCGGATGTGATCCCGCGCGGCCTCCAGCTCATGGAGCGACAGGCGCATCCACAGTTCGGAGCTCTGGTGGATGACGATGAACAGCAGCTCGTCATGCTCATCGGAGAGGGGCGTCTGGGCCGACAGCAGGCGGTCGAGACGCAGATACTGGCCATAGCTGATGTCGGGACGGCGATGCAGTCCCGCCGCGGCCGGGGGCGTCGTCTTGCTCATGCGGTCTCCGTCAGGTGACGGCCGAGACACGCTGGAAACGCGCCTCGCGCCAGAGGCCCGAGGCCATGACCTCGGCCAGACGCTCTACGGCGTCCCAGACCTCAGCATAGCCTACATAGAGGGGCGTAAATCCGAAGCGCAGGATGTCCGGGGCGCGGAAGTCGCCGACCACCCCGCGGGCGATCAGGGCCTGCACGATGGCGTAACCCTGGGGATGGCGAAGGCTCGCCTGGCTGCCCCGGTCGGCCGCCGCCTCCGGGCAGGCCTGTTGAAAGCCGGCCTCAGGGCAGCGCTCGGCCACCCGACGCAGGAACAGCTGGCCCAGCGCCATTGACTTGGTCCGCAGATCGCCCAGCACCACGCCGTCGAAGGCGTCCAGGGCGGCGTCCAGGACGCTCATGGCCAGGACCGGCGGCGTACCACAGAGCGCCCGGGTCATGCCCGGCGCAGGTTCGTAGTCGTCACCAAAGGCGAAGGGCTTGGCGTGGCCCATCCAGCCGGTCAGCGGCGAGCGAAAGCCCGCCTGATGGCGCTCGGCGACGAACAGGAAGGCCGGCGCGCCCGGGCCGCCATTCAGGTACTTGTATCCGCAGCCCGCGGCCAGATCGACGCCGCAGCCGTTCAGGTCGACCTCCAGGGCGCCGGCGCTGTGGCTGAGATCCCAAAGGGCCAGGGCGCCGACAGCGTGCGCGCGGGCCGTCAGGGCGGCCATGTCGTGCAGGGCGCCGCTCTTGTAATGCACATGGGTCAGCAGCAGCAGGGCGACACTGTCGTCCAGGGCCTCATCCAGTGCCGAGGACTCCACGATGCGCAGCTCGACCCGGTCGCCCAGCAGGTCCTTCAGGCCCTGCAGGATGTAGAGGTCGGTGGGGAAGTTGCCCGGCTCGCTGACGATCACTCGACGGCCAGGCCGAAGATCGAGGGCTGCAGCCGCCAGCTTGAACAGATTGGCCGAGGTGGAGTCCGCGGCGATGACCTCTGTGGGCGAGGCTCCGATCAGCGGGGCGATGCGCGCGCCCACCCTTTGGGGCAGGCCGATCCAGTCATGGGTGTTCCAGCTGCCGATCAGGTCGCGGCCCCACTGCTGGTCGACCACCTCGGCCATGCGCCGGCGCACCGCGCGGGGCAGGGCGCCTAGGGAGTTGCCGTCCAGATAGATCAGGCCGTCTGGCAGGTCGAACAGCGCCCGCCGGCCGGCCAGGGGGTCGGCGGCGTCCAGGGCGACGCAGTCGGCGCGCGTCTGCGGCATGGGCCTTAGGTCTCCTGTCACGGGGCGGGCTTCCGGCATACACCATCGACCGGGAGACAGGCCAAGCCAAGCCGGCGGCGGGCGCCTAGGAAATCGGCGCCGGTCGCCTCGAACGCCACCACCCGGGGCGCCCGCCGCCGCGTCGTGCGCCTGGGCGCAAATGCGCTCGCCGGAGTCCGCATTAATGTATGACAATCATACGGAAATCTTGTGGAGGGCGTTTGTATGGCGAGCTTGTTCAGAACCCTGGCGGGCGGCGTGGCCCTGGCCTGCGCCCTTGGCGCCGGCCCTGGTCTTGCGCAAACCCCGGGGCCTGCCCCGACGCCGAAAGTCACCGCCATCCATGCCGGCCATCTGATCGACGGCCTCTCGGCGCGGCCGCAGAGTCAGGTCACCATCCTCGTCCGCGACGACCGGATCACGGCGGTCGAGCCGGGCTTTGTCTCGCCGCCGGGCGCCGAGGTGATCGACCTGTCGAACGCCACCGTCCTGCCGGGCCTGATCGATGGCCACACCCATGTGACCTCTCTGCGGCGCACCGGCAACGGCATCGCCAAGAGCGTCACCTATTCCCCGCTGGACATGGCCCTGGCCGCCACGGTCAACGCCGAGGCCATTCTGCGCTCCGGCGTCACCACGGTTCGCGATCTAGGGGGCAACTACGGAACCGACATCGCCCTGAAGAAGGCGATCGAGCTGGGCGAAGTGGCCGGCCCGCGGATGTGGGTGGCCGGCGAGGCCATCGGTCCGACCGGCGGCCACACCGACTGGAGCCACGGCTATGCCGAGGACATGTCCCGTCGCGACTGGGGGGCGGGCCTGGCCGACGGACCGGACGCCGTCACCCGCCTGGCGCGCACCCAGCACAAGCTCGGCGTCGACATCATCAAGATCATGCCCAGCGGCGGCGTGGTCAGCCAGGGGGACGACCCCAAGGCCCAGCTGATGACCGAGGCCGAGATCAAGGCGGCCATCGACACCGCCCACGCCATGGGCATGAAGGTCGCCGCCCACGGCCATGGCAAGGAAGCGATCGACATCGCCGTGCGCCTGGGCGCCTCCTCCATCGAGCACGGCACCTATGCCGATGATGAGAGCTGGCGGCTGATGAAGGCCAATGGGACCTATTTCGTGCCGACCCTGCTGACCACCCAGCGTCTGTATGACCTGGCCAAGACCACGCCCGAGGCGCTCAATCCCTCGACCGTGGAAAAGGTGCTGGCCATGGGGCCAAGCCTCACCAAGCTGACCCGCGCCCACAACGCCGGGGTCAAGATCGCCTTCGGCAGCGACACGGGGCTTGGCGAGAACCTGCAGGAGGCCGCTCTGATGGTCGAGGCCGGCATGACGCCCGCTGAGGTGATCCTGGCCGCCACGGCCAACGCCGCCGACCTGATCGGCTCCAACGAGATCGGCGCGGTGCAAGCTGGTCGCTATGCCGACATAGTGGCCGTCGCCGGCGACCCCTTGAGCGACATCACCGAGCTGGAGCGGGTCCAGTTCGTGATGAAGGGCGGGGTGGTCTACAAGGCCGGCGGCGAGAACCTCTATGTCCCGATGGTGAACCCGTGAGCGCGGTCTCGATCGCCGAAACCGGCGAGCCTGGCGCCGCAAGGCCGACCGTACGCGGCTGGCTGATCGTGGCGGTCTCCCTGGTGGGAATTTCGGCCGGACCGGCGGCCTTCGGGATCGCCTCCCTTGGTCTGTTCATCGGAACCTTCGAGCAGCAGTTCGGCTGGGGGCGGGCGGAGATGAGCGCGGCGGCCTCGCTGATGATGCTGTGCTCGGCGATCTCCATGCCGGTCGTCGGCCGTCTGGTGGACCGTTTCGGCGCGCGCAGAGTGCTGATCCCGTCCCTGGCGATCCTGGCCGCCTGCATGCTGGCCCTGACACAGGTGACCCAGCTCTGGCACTTCATGGCCATCTATGTGGCGATGGGCACGGTGGCGGCCGGCTCCAACAGCGTGGCCTATATGCGGGTCCTGGCCACGTGGTTCGACAAGTCCCGCGGCCTGGCCATCGGCATCGCCGGCAGCGGCACCGGCCTCGGCTTTGCCTATGTGCCGCTGGTGGGCCAGGGCGCCATCTCCCAGTTTGGCTGGCAGGGCGGCTATGTGGCGCTGGGCCTGATCCTGCTGTGCGTCGCCCTGCCCATGGTGGTCCTTCTGCTGCGGGAGCAGTCAGGCGCGCAGGCGGGGGAGGGCGAGGCGCCTCCCGCCTCAGCTATCGGCGACACCCTGAAACAGGCCATGGTCAAGCGCGACTTCTGGATGCTGATCGCCATTTTCGTGGTGCTGGCTTTCGTCCTCTACGGTCTTATCCCGCACATGGCGCCCCTGCTCGGCGACCGGGGCATGAGCCCGGAGGCCGCCGCCGGAGTCGCCTCGATCTTCGGCCTGGCCACTTTCGGGGGCCGCATCCTGATCGGCTTCCTGCTCGACAAGTTCGACGCGCGCCATATCGGGCTGGTGTTCTTCAGCCTCTCGGCCGCGGGCCTGGCCCTACTGTGGGCGCCGCTGCCGGCCTGGGCGATGATCTTCCCGGCCCTCCTGCTGGGGGGCAGCCTGGGCGCCGAGGTGGACATGCTGGCCTATCTGGCCAGCCGCTATTTCGGCCTGAAGTGCTTCGCCCAGATCTTCGGGGTCCTGTTCGGGGCGGTGATGATCGCCATGGGGCTCGGCCCCGTCGCCTTCGGCTTCGTCTTCGACCTGACTGGCTCCTACCAGGCCATGCTGGCGGTCGGCGCAGGCCTCTGCCTGCTGGCCTCGAGCCTGGTCCTGACCCTGCGCCCCTATCAGGAGCGCCGCCGCGGGGGTCCCGTCTCTGTGACCTAGAGCTTTCCTTGCGCGGCTCTCCCCGGTCGTCGCAGCGGAAAAGGAAGGGCCCGCGCCATCCCCTGGCGCGGGCCCTCTGTCGTTCCAGCCGTGGACGAGCCGATCAGGCCGCGGCGTAGTCGGCCGTATTCCCCTCGATCTGCACCCGGAAGCCCGAGCGCTCGTGCGGGAAATAGTCCCAGATCGCCAGGTGCTGGGTGCAGCGATTGTCCCAGAAGGCCACTGCATGGGGCGTCCAGCGGAAGCGCACCTGGAAATAGGCGTTTTCCGCGTGCTTGAAGAGGTACTGCAGGATGGCCTCGCTCTCATCCTGCGGCACGTCGTTGATATGGCTGGTGAAGCCGCGGTTGACGAACAGCAGCTTGCGCCCCGTGGCCGGGTGGGTGCGGATCACCGGATGCACCGCGACCGGATACTTGCCGTCGGGGTCGAAGCGGCCGAAGGCCAGCTTGCCGTCATGGGTGGCCGTCAGCTTTTCCAGATAGGCCTTCATCGGCTCCGACAGGGCGTCATAGGCCGCATACATGCTGGAAAAGGCCGTATCGCCGCCCATCGGCGGCAGGGTGTGCAGATAGAGCACGCTGCCCATGGGCGGGACTGGCAGGCACGACATGTCGGTGTGCCATTCCTCGCCGGCCACATGCTCGGAAGTGGCGTCGGCGTGCAGCTTACGCACCTCCGGGTGGTCGGGCAGGCCCTTCAGGGCGTGAATCTGCAACTCGCCGAAATACTGGCCGACCCGCTTCAGCGACGCCGGATCCAGGGGCTGGTCGCGGAAGAAGATCACGCCGTGATCGTGGAGGGCCTGATGCACCTCGGCGACCTGCTCATCGCTCAGGGGCTGGGTCAGATCGACGCCGGAAATCTCGGCGCCGATGGTGGGGGTAAGCGGCTGGGCCTGGAGGGTCCTGTACGACATTGAAATCCCATTGATCGAAACAAGGTGCGCGAGCGCTGCGCTATCTGAAGGGCGCGGCGTCTCGGCTGCAAGGCATATTGTATACAGTATCCCGTATTCCCTGTCAGGCGCCCGCTGCGGCGGCGCCGTTGCGGCGCGCGCGTCAATGGCCTAGTCGAGGGGACAGCCACACCGCTTCACTCAAGGGAATCCCGCGCTTGCCAGGACCTTCGCGAGCCGTCGCCCCGACCGAGCGCCTGCGCGACCAGGTCTATCGGCGCATGCGCGAGGAATTGCAGTCAGGCCTCCTGGAGCCGGGCGCCCGGCTGGTGGAGCTCCAACTGGCCAAAGCCTATGGGGTTTCCCGGACCCCCGTGCGCGAGGTGCTGCTGCAACTGGCCCGCGAGGGCCTGCTGACCCCGCAGGAGCGCGGCTATCTGGTCCCGGTCGACACCCAGAAGGACGTGGTTGATCGGCTGGAGGTCCGCCGGCTGCTGGACGCCCGCATCGCCCGCCATGCGGCCCTGGAGGCCACCGAGGCCGAGATCGCCACCCTGAGAAAAACCCTGGAGCGGCAGCGGGCCGCCCATGAAGCGGGGCGCGCCCGGGTCTTCGTTGAGCGCAACACCGAATTCCGCAGCGCCCTGCGCGAGGCCTGCCGCAATGCGTTGCTCAGGCGATGCGCGGCCATGGTGGACGACGTCTTCCAGACCATGCGCGGCCGCCTGCACGAGACCGCCGCCAACCGCGAGCTGACGCTCGTCTGCGACGGCCGCATCTTGCAGGCGCTGGAGCAGCGCGACCCCGACGCCGCGGAGGCCGCTGTGGAAGCCTTCATCGACGCCCTCCTGGCCCACTTCGAAGCCGACCCGCCGCGGATTTAGGCGGGGGGCTGTCTTGAAACGCTAGCGCCGTGCCCATAATGTAAGGAAATTCCTTTCAAGGGGTCCGCTATGATCACCAGCAAGCTCACCTCCAAGGCGCAGACCACCATTCCGCAAGCTGTACGAAACGCCCTGCGTCTCGGCGCCGGCGATGAACTGGTCTACGCGATCGAGGGCGATCGCGTGGTGCTTTCCAAACGGAGCCTGACCACCCCGGAGGATCCGTTCGGAGCCTTCAGCGAATGGCATAGCGACGCGGACACGCTCGCCTATGCCGGCCTTTAGGCAAGGGGACGTCGTCCGCGTCCCCTTCCCCTACACCGACCGAAACACCCGCCAGCATCGACCGGCCCTCGTGGTGTCCCAAGCCGCAATAGGTGAAGCCGACCCGCTGCTTTGGGTCGTTATGATCACCAGCGCCGCCAACCGGCGTTGGCCAGGCGATGTGTCGCTGGAGACAGGGCATATTGAGGCCGGTCTTCCGGTTCCATCGATTATCCGTCCGGCCAAGATCGCCACGATCGATGCGTCCAGCGCCGACAGGCTCGGCGCGATCCCGGCGACGCTCCTCACGGAAGTGATGGTTCGGATCGCCCACGTGCTGGGATCGCCGGCTGGACAGGCGGAGCGCTGACCCGCTTCGGCCCTTAGCCCGCTTGGCCAGCCAGACCGAAAATCCCCTCAAGCCTCCCGGGCGCGGACCATGTCGAGGGCGACGTCGACGATCATGTCCTCCTGGCCGCCGACCATGCGGCGGCGGCCGAGTTCGATCAGGATGGCGCGAGTGTCCAGGCCATAGGTCTCCGCGGCCTTTTCGGCGTGGCGCAGGAAGCTGGAATAGACGCCGGCATAGCCGAGGCTAAGCGTCTCGCGATCCACCCGGACGGGACGGTCCTGGATCGGGCGGACCAGGTCTTCGGCCGCGTCCATCAGCTTGAAGAGGTCGCAGCCATGGTCCCAGCCATAGACATCGGCCGCGGCGACGAAGACCTCCAGCGGCGCATTGCCGGCGCCGGCGCCCATGCCAGCCAGGGACGCATCGACGCGGATGGCCCCGTTCTGGACCGCGGCGATGGAGTTGGCGACGCCGAGCGACAGGTTGTGGTGGGCGTGGATGCCCCGCTCGGTTTCGGGGCGCAGCACCGCGTCATAGGCCTGCAGCCGCTCGGCCACGCCCTCCATGGTCAGGGCGCCGCCGGAATCGGTGACATAGACGCAGTGGGCGCCATATTTCTCCATCAGCAGGGCTTGGCTCGCCAGGGCGTCGGGCGCGCTCATATGGCTCATCATCAGGAAGCCCGAGACATCCATGCCCAGGCTGCGGGCGGCCTCGATATGCTGGCGCGAGACATCGGCCTCGGTGCAGTGGGTCGCCACCCGCACCGAGCGGACGCCCAGCTCATAGGCGCGCTTCAGATCATGCACCGTGCCGATGCCGGGCAGGAGCAGGGTGGTGAGAACCGCGTGCTCCAGCACCTCGCCCACGGCCTCGATCCACGCCCAGTCGGTGCAGGCGCCGAAGCCATAGTTGAACGACGAGCCGGAGAGGCCGTCCCCGTGGGAGACTTCGATGGCGTCGACCCGGGCCTCGTCCAGGGCGCGGGCGATGGCCCGGACCTGGTCCAGGCCATACTGGTGGCGGATGGCGTGCATGCCGTCGCGCAGGGTGACGTCCTGGATG
>Ga0208179_1000963_pt1 | contig 15974 bp, 9 predicted proteins | sample Malvired_Geostar_FD_184238 | JGI IMG/M metagenome (GOLD analysis project Ga0208179, IMG submission 184238) | Marine viral communities from the Global Malaspina Expedition - Malaspina viral metaG DeepMed_Geostar (SPAdes) (version 2) | ecosystem: Environmental > Aquatic > Marine > Oceanic | place...
GTAATGCTTCGAGTGCAGTGACCGACGCCATGCGTTCTTCTACAACGCCTTCCCATAGAGCAACGATCAGGTCATCAAGGGATGGGTATTCTGCTTGGCGATTACGGGCATATTCTTGTGCGTCGTATTCGGCTTGGAGTTCTGCCTGTTTAGATAACACTTGTTCTTTAGGTATAGGTTCTGTTCCGTTTTCCCATACAAGTGTAGAAATATCATTATTACTAACACTTGCTTGCGCTTCAGGATTGATTGCGTTAATTGCTTTTAGAATATGAATGTTCATGCCCCAATTTCCATAACAGTGATTGATCCAGTCCCATAACCAGAACCGAACCAACAATTTGTCGTGCCTGATGTGCTTCTCATTTGCATTTTGTAAGTTGTTGAGGAAGTTGTTGCGGGGCTGTCTAAATAAATAATTGCTACGTTAGGATAAACAGACCCAGAATTACCTCTAGCAATAGACATACCACCTGTTGAGTGCCCAATGTTTGTGCTACCTCTGATAACCGTGTAGTAACCAATTCCAGACCCATCAACACCACCGGGACCAGACACCATAACTAAAACTTTGCTGGTTGTAGCCTCTGGAGTGATGTTGACAGACATCCCACTAACGTCCGCAAAACTTGATGAAGTGGTTGTTCTTTCAGCAGAGATTGTTGCAGTAACAACCTGCAATACCTTTCCACCACCCGCCGCCGCCCAAGCATTATCACCTCTTAAAAAAGTAGTAGCGTCTGCTGTACCCGTCGCAGATAACATTGCAATATCTACTGCGTCAGTAGCAATGGTGAGGGCTGTTGCGCCCGTTACATCGCCCGTGTGAGTGGCATTTGTTACCTTGGCAGTGTTAGCGGCTATCTCCGTGTTAATCGAGTTGGCTAGTTTTGCGGCGGTTACCGCATCATCTTGAATCTTAGCCGTGGCAACAGAATCATCAGAGGGCTCACCAAACGAAACAGTGTCGCCCAAGAAGCGAATAGAGATCACGCTTGTGTTCGGCGGCGCAGACGTAAAGGTCAGCGTCGTGCCACTCACCGCGTAAGCAGTCGTCGGTATCTGATCGACACCATCGATGCTGACGAGGATCGTGGCAGTCGTCGCCGCCCGATCCAGAGTGAACGCGGTTAGTACGCCGTTGCCTGTTTCCGACTGGACAGCGTAGACGCCGATGTCAGCGGGTTGGTTTCCTATGTATGACATATATGACCCCTAATAAAGAAGTGCGACGCCGTGTACTTGGGTTTCTTTTGATCCACTGGATTGGTTTGCAAAACTAATTTTGTACTTCGGTGTAGTCCCCGCCGTTACAGACACACCGCTAACCGCCGCTATATTGATTCCGCTAGAGAAAGTCCCACCCGCAACCAGTGTTGCGTTCGCGTAGTTTGTACCGCCGTTGGCTGAAACCTGTGCAACAATGTCTGTGTTTAGCGTTGCCGTACCTGCGTTATTTTTATACAGCACAACGATACCCATCGAACTAACGGATGCGACAGAGGCTTCAGTGGTAGATGTGTAGTTTCCAGAAGCATTAACAGTGTAATAGTACGCACTCGGAAATTTCGTTTCAGAAATCCCTGCGTAGTTGTTGCCGTTGTTGTAAACAGTTTCCCCTCTCCATCGCCAATATCTTGCGGAGAGTGCGCTAAAGGTAATCCCCTTCCACGCTTCAGTATTGTCAGCGGTATACTTATTTCCACTTATTGAACCACCCAAACCAGAAACAACCCCAGTCGGTACTACTTCTGTCCAAGATGAATTGTCTGACGACCATTCCAAATACATATCTTTAGGACGCGCCGATGTATTGAAAGAATGAAATTGTGCTTCCGACAAAACAACTGGTTTGGTCATATCAAAAATAAGATATGCAGTGCCAGAACCACCAACAAAATACCAACCATAGGTTGAACTGAGATTGTTATTTTCTAAATACGCTCCTGAGGACTGTAGATGGGTGGACCCGCCGGTAGTGCTATAAGCGATTGTTAAACTGTCGTCATAGCCTAAAGTTTCTGACGATGATGCAGTGGCAGACCAAACATATTCGCTCGTAGTATCTCTTACCACTGTGCTTGTGGTATCAATACCTGTGCTGTCCTCGTACTGGTCTATAAAGGAATTCGATAAGTTGTAAGCCGCTTTGTTATCAGCAATCGCTGAGTGCAGTGCTAACGTGGCAATGTCGTTACGAACAGAGGTGTCATCAAACGCAGTAGTGTGTGCGCTTACCTCTGCCGAGGTCGGCGGCGTTTTCATCGCGGTGGTTACTTTTGTTATTGCCATGTTTTGTTCCTAATAAAGAAGTGCAACGCCGTGGAGTTGGGTTTCCTTCGATCCGCTTGATTGGTTAGCCCAAGATATTCGCGCCTTTATCGTGGTTCCACTGGTAACGGCTACTGAGTTCGCCACTGCAATATTGATTCCGGTGGAGAACGTGCCAGAGGATGTCAACGTCACTGCTGAATAATTAGTACCGCCGTTGGCAGACACTTCCGCGTAAAAATCGTTCCCCGCATTTAACGATGCCGTGCCACTAACATTTTTGTAGAGCAAGACAATGCCCACCTTAGTGACTGCTGAATTAGCGGTCTGCGTTGCGGTCGTATAATTTCCGGTTGCGTTCGCTGTTCCCGCTCCGGTATCAGTGAATGTAGAACTTCCATTCGTTTGATTTATAGACTGAAGAAGGAACAGTGTGTTCGCGTCAGTCGTTAGTCTGCCGGGGGGGGTATACGATCCATATGAGTATCGAGCAATATTGCTGATTCGGATGTCGTCAAAACAACCAGTTTGACGCCAACCCAAAGCGAAGTACCCCATGTCTGCCTGATTGACACCTGTACTTCCTGTCTGTTGTCCAGCCGCCGCGCCGTTGAAAAAGGAATTCATCTTGGTATCTTCTCTGGTAATCGCATAGTGATACCAAGTATCTACAGAGGCAGTTACCTGATTAGTGGAAGCAGAGGTTTGATCTCCAATCCAAGCAAGGTTCAGATTTCTTCTGTACCAGTTACCAGACCCGTCTGCTAACCAATCTATATACGTTCCACCAGTGGCTGGACTTGTTGGGTATCCACTTGCCCTTTGAACAAATAAGGCTTCCCAACCGACAATGGAATCTCTGTTGTGCCAAAATTCTATCGTGTAGTTACTGGCATCCATATCAAATCTATCAGCATCAAACCACTTTAGATAATTACTGGTTGCGGTTGTTTGAATACTGGATGTGCCAAATTTTGCTTTACTTGTGGTGTGTGTGGGGCTTCCTTCCTCAACAATAGTAATTGCCCCTGCTGATCCGGGCGCGACCGTGGATAGAAATTCATTAGTAGTGTCGTAGACAGCATTAGTCAGTACATCTTGACCTGTTCCATCTTCCAGTTGATCCACCCAAGAGTTAGATAAACCAAACGCCGCCTTGTTATTCGATACTGCGTGATGAAGCGCAAGAACTCCGATGTCTTTGCGAAGGTTGTTGTCATCGAATGCCGTAACGTGAGCAGTCACTGCCGCCGCTGGTAGCGTTACCGTCTTGGATGAGATGTCGAACGTCGCCGCTATCTCTGATGCCGCTACAGCACCCGCCGCAATCTCGTTTGCAGTCACCGCATCGGTAGCGATTTCCGAAGTATCGACAGCACCCGCCGCAATCTCCGAAGTGCCGACCGCATCAGCGGCAATGTCATCCGCAGTCAGTGCGATGGTTGGTCTGACTCTACCTTTGTAAGCCATTAGGTCTGCTCCAGCACGCTCAAGGCAACATCGATGGATGATGCCGTGTCCGATTTGACCCTGATAACATCACCTGTTTCAAGAACGATCTTGCCCTCGATGATCTCGAGCGCACTCGCGTATGGGACCGGCACGTTCTTGATGACGTAAACGTCGTCACCGTTTTCACCGGAACTCGCCGCGGTCACGATCTGCACATCGCAGTTGACGTTTGCGCTTGCGTGGATGTTCGCCAGGGTGCATCCAATAACAATGGTTGTGGTAGAACCGGGCACAGTGTAGGTCGTGGCGAGGCTAGTACCGACTCCAGTGTCCGTCTTTAATTTGAAAGTGTTTGCCATGATTTATCCTAGTGCAAGTGCGAGCGCGGCCGCGTTTGGATCGACCTCAACTGTTACCCCTGGCGCGATGCCTGTCCAGGCCGAGCCCGTGTAGTATTTAAGAACCGTGTTCCCAGAATCGTACCAAAGGTCGCCGGCCGACGGTGACCCTGGTGCAGACCCCGAAATCGTATATTCCGCGGCGTAACGATTGACGTCAGCGATTGAGCCCGCGACTGTGTTTACATTGGCAATCGATCCCGCTGTAGTGTTGACGTTCGCTATTGCACCCGCCACTGTATTGACGTTTGCTATAGCCCCCGCCGTCGTGTTCACGTTGGCGATCGAGCCCGCTACCAGGCCAATGTCTGAACCATCTGCCGCTACTGTGCCGATGTCGGATGCGTCAGCGGCCACTGCCGTGACATCGCTTGCGATCCCTGCCACTGACGTGACGTTTCCAGAGATTCCCGCTACGGTTGTCGTGTTGGCAGAGATGCCCGCCACTGTCGATACGTTGGCCGAGATACCGGCTACGGTCGTGACGTTACTGGCGATGCCGGCGACGGTTGTTACATTCGCCTGGATTCCGCTGACGGTGTTGATCTTGGTCTGATCTGCTGTCGTTGGTGTGGTTCTGTTCCAGGTCGTGTTGCCCAGGTCGTAAACCATCATCACGTCATTCGTAGTATTAAAGTACAACGCCCCGTCCACCAGGGCATCACCGTCGTTATCTAGTGTTGGATCACTAGACTTGGTCCCCAGGTAGCGGTCATCAAATGAATCGTATGACGCCGCGGCCGCTGTCGCGGATGTCGCCGCATTGGTCGCCGAGGTGCTCGCGGCGGATGCCTGAGTCGTTGCTGTGGTCGCAGAACTAGCCGATGATGTGGCACTGGTCGCCGAGTTTGTGGCCGAGGTCGCGGCATTGGTCGCGCTTGTTGCGGCATTTGTAGCCGAAGTCGCGGCCGCTGACGCGCTCGAGGTCGCTGACGCGGCATCGACTATCAGACTCCATTTCGCCGCATCCGTATTACTTGACAGTGGTTGTGCGCCGGTCGAGGTATGAGCGGTCACGCAGATATAGATGTTTGAATTCGATGTATCTTTGACCAGGTCGCGGATGACATACGCCGTACTCGTGGCCCAATTTCCTTGGAACGTACCGAGCTCCTGGGTAATGTTCGGATCGCCAGATGAATCAAACGCTAGAACCTTGTTGGCCCGATCTGTGGCGGATTCAGTGAATTCTGCGAGCGGTATGCCCGTGGTGAACTGGCCGAATCTCAGGGTTCTGTTATTGAGATCGCGCTCGTTCTGTTGCGCCATCATTACGACCTTGTCCAGGTCGTCATTCAGTGTTTCTGCCAGGAGATCACCGCCGGTCTGGTAATCAGTGGTCCTGGCGACCGGCAAATCTCTGTAAATCGTTACGATGTCGCCGGCAGAGGCCCCCGTTCCCAGGGTTACATTGCCGCCGGCAGTGGTTCCTGCACCCGACACCGTGTAATGGGTAGTGAGAGATTTGAGTGTGGACCCGATATAAACCTTGAGGTCTGAATCCACGAAAATGGGGAAGCTGTAAGCGAATACCGTCTGGCTTCCGGTCGCGGTGTATTGGACCCGAGGGGTAATATCGCCGACTGTCAGTGTTGCCATATTATTGTCCTATTGCTGCGCCTAGTGATGGGGCCCGATCTGGTGTTATTTCTCCTGGATTCCACCAATAAGATTGTCCGTAGTTTACCCGACGATTGCGAGTAATGTTTCTAAACCTGGTCCGCGCTTTTGGATCAACCATTAAGCGCAGTTGGTCAAGAATAGCCCGCTCAAGTGCCGCTCTGGCGTACCAGATCGATCCACCAGGCATATATGTTTCAATGAATTTCATCATGTCTGCGCCAAACCGCGTGGTCTTTCCCTGCGCGAGCTCGAAAGCAGTGCCAGATGTGAGCTTGAGAATATCCTCGCCCAGGTCGTAGCCTGGTCCCAACAGTGTTCGCAGCGGGCCACGGCCGAAACGGTTGGCGTCCGCATACAGGAAGTCACCCCATATACCGGACCCGCCACCCTGGATATACGCGGCCAGCCAAAATTTCGGGTCTGTCATATCCCGTGGATCGCGGCCACGCGAAACTGCTTTACCCTGGACCGCGACTGCACCCATCACCATCGAGGCGATTGTCAGGTTCGCCAGGTAGGTGAGTTTGTTCTTTGTGCCGTGCATCATCGCGCCGCGGTATAAATGCGTCGTGATTACGGTGATCGGGAATGACTTGAACATACCAGCAAACCGCGACAGTTCACCGAGAATCGTACCTCGAGGTTGCCCACCACCTGTGGTTATTGCCCGCACTGCGGCATCGGGCATTGGTATGGCGTGATCCATTTCACTCGCAACCATGCCTTGAATTAGTGAGGCCATTGTGGATTTCTCGTTTTCTGTAAGGCCCTCTCGAGCCATCAGGTTCTCGATACTGAAAAAATCCAGCTCCCTGTGTCGCATTGGAGTCGTGGTTCGCATGACATCCCAATGGTCAGGCTTGATACCGTAGCCTACGAACCCGTTTCGGAGCTCGTTCGGCAGTTGATCGAAGGCCAGGTGTGAGTGTTTCTGTATATACCGCATGAATTCCATGCCAGTTGCCCAGCGACCCGATTGCGTCCAGGGTGACAGCAGTGAGGCCCGCATCGTGAAATCCGCTACCCTTGCGGCAAATCCTGATCCTGTCACCTCGACAAACCGATTGGCCCCCAGGGCCCTGTTGACCCAGCCCTCGCCTCCCAGGTTCATCAATATCGCCGCTTCTCTATCCGCGGCATTAGCAGGATTCATTAACTGCATCTGACGCATAAGGATTTTAGATGCCGGCAATCCATTAAATTTTGCCGTCTGTCGTAAATAAGCTATATCTGATATGGCACTCAGAAATGCACTGCCCAGTTTGGCCGACACCAGGAGGTGTCTTGTGGCGTTCGAGAAATCTGCCAATTTCACCATATTGACAGCGTTGGCCTTGCCACTGACCACGTTCCAGATCGAATCCGTCCACGCCAGGCCCTTCGCAGTCGCACCACGCTTTTTGGCTAGGTCACGCAAGGTCCGGTAGGTCAGCTCTGGGTTCGGCCCGAATACCTCGAGCTTTGCGATGTCGTGTGCCATCCCGCTCAAGTGATCGGTCAGTGATGCGTAGAGATCGGCAGACCCGTATTTGTCGTGATAGGCCAACCAACTGTCGGCATCCTTGAAATGCAACACTCGATGGTCACGCCTGGCATTTGCCAGTTTTACGCCATGTCCTTTGCCTGGTATCAGGTCCACCAGGCCATCGGTACTGATCCGCTCATACATCGTGTCGAGCAACATCCTGGTCTGGCCCTGGCCCAGCGGGTATCCGAGGTCATCGGCCATCCTCGAGAGATCAAGCCACGGCGTAATATCGTTGATCCACTCGTCTTTTGTTACTTTCCTGACCCGCGCCGAGTCGTGAGTCATGGGCATCCCCCAATCCAAGAGCTTCGCGATCGCGCCGCCGGCACGGTTGAATCGTTTACGCAGATATTCGGCAGCTTCAGACCACATTCCTGCCGCGATTCTTGCATTTGTATCGCCAGTGTTGGCCCCGTAAATTTCTCGAACCATGTTTCGCAGACCTTGTTTGTCCTGCGAAAGTCCAAGATTCTTGGTCCGGTAGTGGGCCATGCCCTTCATAAAGATACGATGCGCGTCTGCCAGGATCGAGGTCCCGAGCTGTTCAATGTTCAGATAAGGTGCGTTCCTGGCCGAGTCCTTTTTCAACAGGTGCGTTAATCCCGCACGAACACCCCTGGGATGCGACAGCATATTCTTGGTTGCGTTGTGCAGCTTGATCGCTTGTAAGGTATCCATCCGCCGTTTGCGGGCTAACTCGCCCCTCTTGGCCCGAATAGCCGCCTCTTGGGCCTGGGACCTGGCAGCGGCTGGTGATACCTCACCGCGTAAATTGAGCTGGTTCTCGAAAGCATCCACCCTGCCGGCGAGCTCCTGGCCCTCGAGTTTGGACAGTCGGCCAGTAGCGACCGCGGCCTGTAGGCAATCGTCGAATCTAGGCACGGGGGTTCCCCATATAGCAGTTGAACAGGTCCATCGTTCCTTTTTCCGCGTCGTCTAGCTGTTTGAATCGATCAGCTACCGTCTGCGTTTCCGTAACCACCTCGCCACGTTCGTTCAAACGCGAGGCCACGGGCATTTCAAGGTCTGGGTTCACGGCGATAATACGCCGCAATTCTGCGTCATCGGCTTCGATGACTCGAGAATCAAGGTCTACAGCGGAGAGCTCCTGCTCATTTTTTACTCGTTGCTGTACATCAGCGTGGGCCCGCCCGGCTGCTTGTTCGCCTCGATCTGCTCCCGCGCCTGTTCTTGCTCCCGCTCCCGTATCCGCTGCGGGTCTTTCATATAGGTGAGTAATGTTTCGATATTCTGCCGCGAGGTCTTGGTCGAGTCCTTGGGAATCTCTGAGTTTTCTATGGGTGGTTGTTTGGGCATTTAATTTTCCTCGCTTCTCTATTTTAACAGTGATCGCCTCATCCAGGATGTCTAATTTACCCCCGGACTTGACCATGACATCAATCGGGACAGGCGGCGTATTGTCAATGATGACCGCTACATCGGCATCTCGTAGATATTGGTGCAGATTTTTATTGAATCCCTTGTGCGCCTTCACCAAAGCGGGCGTATACGCCAATCGTCCAGAACCATAGTATCGCTCCAGGGAGCGAATGATCGCCTCGGATGGATCAATGGTGACACCATAAAGGTGAATCTCGTAACCATTTTCTTTGAAATGCCGAATATCCGCGGCTGCTTTTTCACCATCACCCATCGTGCGATCCACGATGATATGCCGTCGCTCATCAATGGCCTTGTTTTGCAGGGCCCGCCCTATGTCCGAACTTTCCTCATGCGTTTGTTTTGCTGCCCGCCAATCACCCGCTTGTTCTATCTTTGTGTATTCCGGTAGTTTGATTTTGATGTCATCAGGATTAACAACAACATAGTTATGTTCTGGCAATACACCACTTTCCCGTAATTGCCTTAATGTTCCCGTTTTCCCTGATGCCCCACCACCACCCAACATAATCACCACCGGCCGCTCCCCTCCCGTAAGGCCAGTTGCTTCATCTACGGTTTCGGCTGCAACATCACCGGCCCGTAGCTCCTCATCGATTATTCTGTTTTGTACTTTATTACGCGCTGCTAAATATCGTTTCTTCAAATAATCAACCGTGACGTCTTTGGTACTCATTGGTACACCATCGGTATATGTTTTTCTGGTATGCCTGGTTTGTGTATCAACCTTGATTAACGGGTTGTCGCCTTTTAATTTTTGGTGATGCGCCAAATCAGGCAACCCAAATTGCCGTTTGTCTACATCGATAAGGGATCGATCTATCTTTACCTGTGCAACCCTTTGCCCCTTGATCTCTGTAATTCGTATATATAAAGTCGGATCATCTTGCGGAGCTATTTTCGGTCGAACTATGTCATCAGGTAATCGCTCGAGGTCCGAGATAGGAAACTCGTCGCCTATTCCTGCCTCTTGGAGTCTTTGCTCGCTTGCGTCTTGAATTGTTTGTCGAGTTTCGCCAGGTCCAGCCCCGCCTGGACGTTCTGCCAGTCCCGACTGCTTAATTTCTTCGAGAAAATCCTTTGTGACCCTGGCGATTGGTTCTCCGTCTGCGAGTCGTCTGGCGGCGACGTTGAGGGCGTCGGAGATAGGTCCGCGGAGGGTTGCGTTTCTGACGAAGTTTTCGAGGAGTGACTCATCTTCCATTAACCTCTCAATGTTTGCCTCGCGTTCGAGGACGTTACCGGCCCCAGTAATGTCGGCCTCACGTTCTACCAGGGTCCGCCAGGTGGACTTGTCCCGCCTCAAGCTCTTAATCACTGCCTCCTGGACCCGAGCTCTTTCCTTAAACAAGGATTCTGCGAGCATCTGTGTACCAAACAAATCCTCAGTTTTGATCCGCTCGAACCCTGCATCACGCATTTGTTCGACGATCATCCGGGCCTGGAGCAAACTACCTGGATCGGTTTCGATAAGAGCCCGCAGCACTGCAATCTGCTCGGGCCCCTTTTTAATCATGTCTGCAACAATCGCTGCGAATCCAAATTTCTCCTCAAATTCGCCCGATTTAACAACAAATTCAAACGCATCATCATCGAGCTCGGCAATCGCTCGAGCCGTTCTCACCAACACTGATTTTGGTGGCACACCCGGCATACGCTCCATGCCTTCTTCGCCGAGCTCGCGCAGAACCCTGGCAACATCAGCAGCACTGCCTGTACCTTCTGCAACGTTCTTCAATGCGGAACGTTGGCGAGCTTCGAGAGGAGTTATCCCATCCGCTTCCCGCAGAATAACCGCATTGAGTTTTACGTCCTCCTGGCCGGCTTCGATCATTCGTTTAGCCAGGTTCAATCGTTGGTGTCCGTCCACGATAAACCGTTTGCCGGCCTTTGTTTCGTAGATGACTGCTACACCGGCGAAATCGGGTTCCCATCGAACCACTCCAGTAAGACGCTCGCTGACCCCTTCTGGATCGACGCCGCTCTTAAACTGAAACGTACCCGCGTCTACTTCAACCGTTCTGGGGTCTACTTCTACAACCCGCGGAGATTCGCCAGTTTTTTCAACCACGAAATCATCGAGGCTGCGCTCTGCCGGCATTGACCCTGTGGGCGTTCGCCCATCGATGAGCGCATCGGTCGCATCGTCTGATAGTTCCAGATGTACCTGTTCCCTGGTTGGTTTCTCCAGGACCGTACCGTCCGTACTGGTATGTTCAATAATCGGCCGGCCAGGTGGCGTCGAATCCACCGCGTCGGCAAACTGGTCAAGCATATCGGCCCGCATCTCGGCGTCCTGGTCACCAGAACGTAATGCCTCTGCCCTATTTGCTTTTGCTTCGACCCGCATTGTTTCGACCATTTGTTTTCGCGCCGATACTGCCCGCCCACGTCCTATGCCTTCTCCCGCGCCATGCAGTGCCGCTCGAAGTACGCCGGCAGACAACCCAACCTGGAGCGCCACCATTGCCGCATCTTGTATGGTGTATGGACTATCGATATGGCGTTTTTGTAGGTAAACATTGGGTTGGATAACTGCTGCCTCGATACCACCCACAGTCGCAGCTTCGCGCCACATGGCCGAAAAAATGCGACCAGGTATCGTGACACCCTTTGCAGGAGCCATAATGGGTAATGTCGCGAGCACCCACGGATCGGTCATTATCGCTGTACCAAACCCGGCCATCGTCGCCCAAAATTGATCTGATGGCGTTGCGTTAGCTAGCACCTGCGATAATCTCTCACGATTTCTTCTGGCGTCGTCTGCGATTTTTTCCTGTATTTGTTCCCACGTGAGGATATGGAATAGTTCTGGATGTTGCTTTTTTAATTTTCTGACGTTTTCGGTTTGTACGTTGTACCAACCTCCCATGCTCCGTGTCGCCTCAACAAAATCATCCCCGCCTACATCGTAGCCACTGACGTTATAAGGATTCAGATAGTTTTGCGGGTTAAAGGTCGAATCGTATTCCTTGAGGATCTGCATTTGTTCATACGCCAACGATTCCTCTTTCCGTGAAATAGCGCCGGTTAAATCTTCCGCCATTGTCACCTGGAGCTGCGCCCTGTATACGTCGCCGAAATCCGTTTGTACACGCGACGCATCTTGCAGCGTTCGCCCTTGTACCTGTTTAGCGAATTTGTTGTAGGACTGTTGGTAAAGCCATTCGGACATTATCTAACAATGCTCTTGAGCCAATTACCAATTTTTTCAACGCCTCGACCAACCGCTTCACCCACTGCCTCTCTGCGTTCTTGTGGACTACCCTCATAAAATTCTCGCGCATCTGCTGCTGAAACCTCTGGTGTCATTTCCTTATTCGGATCGAAATACAAGATAAACGGTGATGCGGGTTGCGCCTGGAGCTCTTGCGGCAACGTTGTTGGTGGTGGACCCATTTCATGCGTCCACTTGGCGCGGGCCACATAAAGCCCATTCGCTTGCGAAATGAAATAACCATGTCGCCCATCGACTACACCCGCGTATACCAGGCGCATAGAACCATCACCCGATCCAGGTAACGCATCTTTTACGTCCGTCCATTCGTTTGCGAGCAATCCCCCCATACGCCTTATATCGGCAACGGTTAACGATTTTAGGTATCGTTCAAAATCGCCATCTTTCATTCCGCGCTGTGGTACGGGTAACTGGTACTTTGGATTAATACGATGTTGTTCTGTCCACTCAAATTCCATAACGCCGCCCATCGCATCGTTGACCGCCGTCATAATCATTTTGTTGTAATTATCATCATTATCCTTTATCTGGGTGCCACCTTTTAACATTGTCATCCGCACTTCCGAGGGATTCTCGCCTAGAACCCGATAGGCCATAATCGACAATACCGCATCCTCAACCGATCTTCGTTGCGTGTTGTCGACATCACCACGATAAGCGTCGCCCAACATCGCCTGAACATAACGACGTACATACGATTCATTTTCTTTCGATATGAATTCCTCGTTTCGATACTTCATTCCATTGAGAATTTCGTACGCAACATCGCTCGGACTGGCAACATCTGCACTCCCTTTATGCCCATTGAGTCTTTCCTCCAACAGCAAATTACCGGCTGCTGCATAGGCCATGTGGACATCATCGTCTAAAAATTTATTTAATACAGGGTAAACGTCAGAACCAAGTCCTTCGACCATCATCGACATGAAACTTAATATTTCGTCTGATGACTTTACAGTGTCAAAATCACGTGTGATCTGCGTAATTTCACCATCCGTCAATCGATTGACGGAACGACCATAAAACTGTTCCGCCAGGTCTGCCTGTTGATCGCGTATTTGCAACCAACCGACCCGCTCCTGGTCCGACATATTCGGTTTATATCCTTCTACGTCCTGGATCAAATTCTCCTCGACAGCAACCTGTAACCCTTGACCGTTATCTATGCGTGACTTTTGCTTTTGGTGGTAACTAACCAGGCGATCATAGAGCTCACTTTGAAATGCTTGCTCCTCGAGGGTGAGCGGACGTTCCTGTTCATAAACCTGTTGGTCATCCGACTCCAACATTTCGGTCCTGCTATCGATGGATTGCAGTGCGGTTATTGCGTCCTCGCGTAGATCCCAGGGTAAAGCCTGGAACTGTTGGCCTCCTTGCCAGAGTTTGAGCTCGGTAAAAAATTCGGCTTCGTGCTTTGTCCCGACCATGTCCTGCGTCAGACTTTTCAACGTCGTCTGATCCATGTCGTCAAAGTTCTTTGATATTGCTTTGAAGTTGTCGAGTTTCTTTTTTGCCTCTGCGTCTATTTGTCGCTGTTCTGCCGCCGCTATTGCATCCTGTCTATTCTCCGCGGTTTCCATCTTACTGATCGCGACATCCATTGTTGCGAGTACCCGTTTTTGAATATCACGATCTATTTGATTCTCTCTGAATACCCCCGCCAGTTGTTCCGATTGAACGTCTGAATCATCAGGGTCCTCGGTGTATCTTTCGCGAAACTCCATATTCCAGATTTTCTCGCGATATGCTTTCGCCTCATCAATACCTTTGAATCGTTCCTTCTTAAAATTCCCTAACACAATCTCTTGAATTACAGAATCATAAACAGGGGCCATTAAATCCGGTATCTTGTCCTCATTAAGTAGGTCATTCTTGACCATTCCATAATAAAGATCCTCCAACTCATTTATTTTGTCAAAAACCGTTTCACTAAGATCCCCCTCCAGAAATGCCGCGTTAATCGCGTCATCCGTTAAATTCTTTGCCCGTCGTAAATCAATACTTCTCTGATGCTGAATGTCATTTATATACGCGGCGTATTCTGTTTTCGCCTGGTATGGCAGTGCCGCTTTTTCTACCCACAACGGTATCCAGTGCGCGATGTCTGGTGCGACATCAGAGGCAAGTTCCGACGCAAATGCCTCCACCTTTTGAGCAAAACCTATCGGATCAGAATTGTGTTGTGTATATGCAACTTCTAAAAACCGAGCAATATCGTTTTTAGTTGCCGCCTCATGCGCCAACAGTGCGCCTTCCTTATACTTGGTTGAAAAAGCACCTACTTCTGGCGGCAATATGGGAGCTTGTATATGGACGCCACTTTTCTCTGCGGTGTCTACTATGTCACTTTTAGGTTCATCTACTTTTGGAATGTTTTTTTCTGCCGCATTTTTTTCATATTCATAGGCAAGTCCATCTCGTATTCCTGCCTCATACCCTTCTGCCGCTCGTTGTTTTTGCCAAATTCCCGCCATCTGGTTCGACCAGGAATCCAATGTACTCGCCAATGTCTTGTAAACATTCGCGCCGGCAGTCGCTTTCGCGTGTGCGGGAGATGTTCGAGGCCGCGCCAGGTTGGGTGCAGGAGGTGGTGGCGTCAACTGCGGCGCAGATGGAACCTGTATGCCTTGACCCACTTGGTGATACGGGTTCGGTCCAGGCTTAAACTGTTCTCTACTTTGGTATCTTTTTATTGCCATGACTATCCCGTGTAAAGGTTAGTGCCGAGATTCAGTAATGAACCAAATGCACCCGCCATTCCCTGTTGCCTGGCGTATCGGCCCGACGCCCTCATTCCCGCCGCCTCGAGCGAGGTGGCGTTCTGCATTGAGGACACTTGCATATCTAGTGCCGATGATGTCAACGCTCTCGCGTCTATCGCACTTTCGTATTCTGTACCCGCGTACTCACGCAACAATGACGTCTGAGCCCGCATCATCTTGGCCTGTTCACCACCGAAATACTTGAGATCTACCACCCGCTCTGCGGTATCACCCCTATCTATAATTTCATCCCGTAAAAATTCTGTGTAATCGGCCTTTTGCATATTGAGAGCATGACCTTCGTATGCCTGGATATTCTGTGCTGACCGTACTGCGGCATGAGTTCCCAACGTATCCAAGATTGTTTTGTGCCGCATCCTGGAACGATCCCCCGCGGCCTTTTTTTCATCGCGTATATCACGCTTGATACCGGCCTCGAATAACTTGGTTTTCCGGTCATACAGGTCTGCGACCTTGAGCTGATGTCCTTTTTTGAAATCGGCCTGGTCCTGCAAGTAATCAAGTTGAGCCGCGCCATAGTCCTGTAGATTGGTAACGTCCTCGAGCCCATACTTCTCGATCATCGTTGCCTGTTCTTCAAGTCCTTTCTGTTGTTCTTTTCCCGCTTTAATACTCATCGCGGCCGAGCCCACACTACCCATAATCATCAAAGGAAGTGCCGCGGCTCCCATTACGCCTCCACCTCAATCGCAAGACCGAGTAATGTCAATGGTTGTGGGTCCTGTTGCGTGATCGTGACCTGGGCCAGGCGGTCCCACCCGAGAATGTGCATCTCTTTGATTCCCGTAAATGCGGCCGGTGTAGTCCCCAATATGCTAGATCCAAATGCTCGATCCGGTACAAGCGTACTGTTCACATACAATCCTAGTGATTGGTATACGTCTGCAACCACTCGCACCAGACGTTTGTGGCGAGTCAGTATCGGTCCATCCTGGAAATCCATATTAAGCGGCATTGTTTTTATTGTTGTGTCGTAATCCATCCCGACCTCTACGGATGTCGCTGTCCTGGTTAAAGTGATACCACCGCTCGAGGGCGTTGCATCGGCCATAATCGCACTATCAGCTCGTACTCGACACACAATACCATTCAGATGTGCGAGCCCTGTGACCGACGCGCTGGCCGGCGACAAGGTCTGCAATTTGTTCGCATCGGTATAGGTGTTGTTGTCTGCTTTTTCCAGGTAATAAACATCCCCACCGCCAACCGTTCGTTTCACCGAAAAATAAACGTCATCCACAATCACTGCGACCGATTCAATCGTGCCAGTCGTAGTCCAC
>Ga0208179_1000966_pt1 | contig 15868 bp, 11 predicted proteins | sample Malvired_Geostar_FD_184238 | JGI IMG/M metagenome (GOLD analysis project Ga0208179, IMG submission 184238) | Marine viral communities from the Global Malaspina Expedition - Malaspina viral metaG DeepMed_Geostar (SPAdes) (version 2) | ecosystem: Environmental > Aquatic > Marine > Oceanic | place...
TCTGTCTGAGGTCTGATTAAATTCTATAGGTTTCTCTCCTACCAATAACATATCTAATAGATCAAGTTGCCACATGGTCATTTGGTAATGTATAACAGAGATATCCGAAAAGTCATAGAGATCATTTAATCTCAATTGATATCGAATATCAAACATATTTAAATTACCTCTATCAGTAAATGGTAATATTCGTAACACTGAAAGAACACCATCAGGCATTGGAAGATAACCTTGAGTAATATTCCAATCAGCCGTGACAGCTAAAGTTACCGCTGCATCATCACCATGAGCATTAGCTAGGGCTGCAGTTGTTAAAACATTTCCTGTCTTAGCTGTATACGTCACTGTTTCTGCCGCATTAGATCCCTCAGCAGCAATAGTAATTGATCCCGTTGTCGGAAAATTAGTAGCATCTGTCAATGTAACACTAGTTGCCGCGGCCAATACTGCACCATCTAGAGTTGATGTTGACCTATTGGACTCTCCAGTACCTATAGCTGTAGCTGTTTCTGCAGTATTAGTTTTAGCTCGGTTTACATCTTCTTGTGTAAGTTTATGTTTAAGATATACACGCTGCTGACCATTCTGCATAAAAGTATTCCAAAATTGAATAGCCTCATCAACACGATCATCTACTTGATCATCGTCTACGTTAATATCTATAACCGGATATCCTAGTTTTCTCTTACACCAGGCTTTAAATTCTGTTCTTGTTGTTGGTTCTGCCATTTGTAATATTTATCCTAAGGCTACTCCCATCGCTATCGAGAAACCTTTTGTTGCTGCAGCATCTGCAGTTGTTTTCACATTAGTTATTTGTGTTTGTGCATTACTACTCAAAGTATTAATATACTGTAATTCTGCATTGGTTACTGTACCATCTGCTAATTTTGTCGCATCAATACCGGTTCCTAAATAAGCATTGGCTACTGCAGTACCTTGCCATGTACCACTTGTTACTGTTCCTGTTGTTACTAAAGCAGAGTCTCCAGGATATGCAGTGGCATCTGATAGATTAAATGCTGGAGTTGTATCGGCAGCTCCAAGTGCTAATGAAACTCCACCATAAGCCACAGTGCTATTTGCTAAATTAGCATTTGTTATGGCAGTGCCTTCCCAAGTACCAGTAGCTATTGTTCCTAATGTAGTAATAGTATTTTGTCCTACATATGATGTAGAGATTGTTACAGCATCAGCCGAAACTGTAATCTTGTTAGCAGTACCTATTACATTTAAAGTATTACCACTTTTGGTCATACCTGCGCCGGCAGTTATTTGACCGGCACCAGAGAACTGGGAGAACGCAAGTGCTGTAGTACCAATGGTTACAGTACCATCAGTAGTCATTACCCAACCACTGTCAGCATTTGTTGTTCCTGTTTCTACAAAAGTAAATGCTCCAGATGTTACTTCTGTCGGTGAATCAAAATCTGTAGCTCTTGTAAGAACAAACACAGCACTAGCACCACCTGTAGCCGTTACTGTGTAGATTCCATTCTGTAATCCTGCTGATTGGTCTTTCACTAACACACGTTCGCCCGCAACCATTGTTTGACCATCAACTGTTAATGCACCGTTAGCATCGGCAGTAAGTGTTGCACCAACACCCGATGACCCATTAGAATAAGTGACTGCCGATAAAGCAGCTGCCGTTGCAGCGTGAGAAGAATCTTTTAAATCTAAACCAGAGGCTGTTGCATCCACATACGCCTTAATAGATTGCTGAGATGCTGCCGCAACAGCACTATCAGATGACATATTATCTTCATCAAGAAATGCTGTACCTGAAAGAGATCCATTAAGAACTGGACTCGTTAAAGTTTTATTCGTTAATGTTTCTGAACCAGTTAGTGTTGTAAAACTAGCACCAGTAAGAGCTGTATTAAATTGTGCTACAGTACCAACCAATGTTCCTTCACCCATATCTAAGGTAAGTGTATTTGAAGCACTATCAATTGTTTTATTTGTAAGTGTCTGCGTTCCTGTTAAGGTGGTTACAGTAGAATCAATTGCTATATCATTAGCATTGGCTGTGATACCTGTACCCCCAACAACATCTAATGTTACTGAGCCTGAAGTACCGCCGCCTGTTAAACCAGCTCCTGCAGTTACTCCAGTGATATCTCCAACTTCTGGAGTAAACCATTCTAGAGTACCACTACCATCTGAAGTTCGGAGTGCTTGACCACTTGAACCAACAGCTGCTGGAAAAGTTGCTGTCCATGATGTTGACACAGTACCTGGTGCTTGAAGTGCAACGTATTGTCCACCCGTTGTATCTTGTAATCGTAAGTCACCCTGAGCCTCAACATCTACCTGTGTAAATGTACCAGCTGCCGCAGTTGTTCCACCAATAGCATTATTATTAATTGTACCACCACTAATCGTTGGAGATGTTAATGTTTTATTAGTTAGCGTCTGAGTGCCAGTCAAAGTCGTAACAGTAGAATCAATAGCAATATCATCTGCATTGGCATCAATGCCTGTTCCGCCTATAACATTTAAAGTTACAGCACCACTAGTTCCACCACCTGTCATTCCTGTTCCAGCAATTACATTAGTAATGTCTCCTGTTTCAGGAGTAAACCATTCTAATGTTCCACTACCATCAGATGTTCTTAATGCTTGGCCACTGGAGCCAACTGCAGCAGGTAGTGTAGCTGTCCATGAAGTTGACACTGTACCAGGAGCTTGTAGTGCAACATATTGTCCGCCTGTAGTATCTTGTAATCGTAAATCTCCAGTTGCTTCAACATCAACTTGTGTAAAAGTTCCTGCGGCTGCTGTTGATCCACCTATAACTGAGTTATTTACTGTACCCCCACTAATAGTTAAATCATTTGCAACATAAGCATCAGCAACGGCTGTACCTTGCCACGTACCAGTTCCTATAGTCCCTACAGATGTTATTTGTGTTTGTGCCGCATCAACATTTAAAGTTACAGTTCCTGACGTACCACCACCAGACAATCCTGTTCCAGCAGTTACTCCAGTAATATCTCCCGTAGTAGGATCTTGCCATTCTATTGCTGTTGCGCCAGAATTCGTCGCAAGAACTTGATTGGCTGAACCTAGTGCAGTCTGCCCTGTACCTCCAACTGTATAATCAATAAATTCACCTGATTGGAATTCAGCAAGACCTGTAGCAGCAGCTCCTGTATAAACTGTTCTAATGGGTATCTTGGCTACCATACTCTATTCTTCCTATTTAAAATACAAACTGAGCAAATGTTTGTGTGTCCATAATACTTGTTCCGTTACTAAAAAAGAAATTTTCAAATTCTATATCGTCCGCTCCAGACCCTTTAAATACATATGTGGCTGCAGCTGTACTTGATCCACCTGCTCTAGTAAAGAAAGGAACATTTCTTGTAGATACTCCCGTTACAGTATTAGCCGTTGCAATAGCATCAATACCAACTAAGGATCCGGCTGGTAAAACAGCACCTGTTGCCGCAATACTAATTGTTCCTGTACCATCAGAACTAATTTCTGCCCCACCCAAATTAATAGTAGTACTTGATAGCCATATATTATTCCATCTGTTTGTGCTACTTCCTAAATCATATGTATTATTAGCTGAAGGTAATACATCACTATTAATTTTACCCGTATAGGTAACAGTATCACTTGCATCATCTCCTAATGTTATATTGGATGCTGTAACTGATAATGTTGGTAGTATTCCTATTATAACATCTCCAGAAGTTCCACCACCCGTTAAACCATCAGTAGCTGTTATTTTAGTTATATCTCCTACAGAAGCTGGATCAATCCATTTAAAAGGTAAGTTTATAGGTGCTACATTTGGTTTATATGATAATACATAACCATCTTGTAATGTATCTTTATCTACATCATCTAATTTACTAACTTCAGTTACACCAGAACCTGGTCCTGTTGCCATCATCTTTCTAAGTATACCAGTAACCGCTGTAGTAAACATTGGTGACGATACTAAAGGAGATGGTGCTCCAGTAAAAGGCATCGAATTAGGATCAGTAATTTCTGCTTCAGCTAAGTCTAAATCATTAATATATTGTACTGCTTTATCTACTGCACTGCCCTCAAGAATCTTATATTCCTCTTCAGGCATTTCTGATTTATGTTTCTCTAATAAACCTGTTACATCATCTATAACTCTTGCAGCCTGAGCATTATCTTCAATGACTTGAGCAACACTAGTTTTTTCTTTTTCCTCAGCAGTTTGGGCTATAGGTATTTCAAAAGTATTTTGAAATAAAGTTGAAAGATCAGTTATTGCATTTTCTACTGAACCAGTAAAAGTTTTAGATGCTTCTGAATATTTTGTATCTTTTGCCGCCTGTTCTAATTGATCAATAAAAGAAACAACTGTTGTTTGCTCTGCTATTTCTTCAGATTTTATTGTTGGTGTTATTGCTACTTCTTCTGCAACTATAACTGGTGGCGTGATTACCTCTACTTCTTCTACAACAGCAACTGGTAATACATTTATATCTTCTTCTATTACTTCTTCGGCTACTGCAATTTCTTCAACCTCTTCTTTAAAGGCTCCTAAAATATTAGCAATAGCATCTTCTAAACTATCTGGAGTATATTCTGTAACTTGTTTTTCTTCTACTACCTCAGCTGTTACTTCTTCTTCAACTTGAGGTACTTCTACTCCCGCCATTATTCCAAAGAGGTCTCTTAACTCTTTAGATGCAGCACGAACTCCATAACTTTCTGGTTGTATTTCTTCTACTTCTGGAGCAACACTAATCGAAGATTCTATAACTTCTATTTCTTCTTCTACGATAGGTTCTATTTCTTCTACAGAAGCTTCAAGCGTAAACAAATCCGCCAACTCATTTAAAGCATCTTCTGTTGTACCAGTAAACGCAACAGATTCTTTCCAATCTTGTGAGGTGTCAGGATCTTTATTCCAAACACTACGATCTTTTACTACTTGTTTGTTCGCCTTCTTTAAAGGGTCTCCTTTAAATTCCCACTCAATAGGTTTAGAAGGATCACCAGTTACCCAGTCACCATCATCATCATCAGGGTGTAATTGTAGAGGATATTGCGGCAGGGCAAAATCATCTTTGTCCTGTTCTATCTCTGAAGGACCTTTCTTTGCTGCAGCCTCTAAAAGTTCTAAAAATGAAGCAGTTGCTGATTGCTTTGTCATCTCGTTACACTGGGACTGACTGTTGCAACCCCCTCTTGAATTCGTGTTACAGTGCTAGTAGAATCAGTAACCCTCACATCATACACATGGCGACCTCGTTCTAATGCAGCTGTCTGCACATCAGTTAAAGCCAAAGTAAATGTACCAGATGTAGCAGTTACTACAGCCGTAGTAAAAGCGGTTGCTGTTGTAGATGTAAAAGATTTTCTAACCATTCCATCTAAACTAGAACCAGTTAAATCTATTACTACGCCGGCATCTGTTTTTGCTGTAAATTGCTGAGAGTAATCAGCGTCTTGATCAATTATAATATTCTGAGCGATTGCCATAAAAAAACCTCAAATCTTTTCTTTTACTATTTATAAGATTTAAGGTCTAATTAATTATGTATCTCCGCCACTCACTTAAAAGGTGGACCTAGAAACCAAGTCACTACTGAATATCTAGTTCCTTTTGTTACAGGGGCTACCCGATGCTCCAGGTAGGACGGGAAGAATATTATTGAGCCAGTGGTACTAAATTCAGGTGTTGCAACGTCTGGTTCTCCTCCCATAATTCTAGAAAATTGAAACTCTCCACCCTCATAATTATCATTAAGCAGAAGGGTCATACTTATTTTTCTGACATTACCATGAAAGAATTTATTATCTGGTTTATCATATGTAGATAAACAATCAGAATAACCATCCCTATGCCAAGTATAATGTCCCCCCTTTTTATATTTACTTATTTGTAAAGATTCCGCTGACTTTATTTCAAATTTCCATCCAGCAAGTTTATTTGCTTCTAACATATAGGGCCAAATTAAATCATACATCCACTGTTCATGTACCCAACATATCTCTGTAACTCTTTTCGTTTTATCTATCCCAGGTGTAGGTATTCTCCCAGTCATTCTTTCTTGTTCAGTTATTCTTCTATCATTTGTATCTATACGAGCATCCTCAAAAGAATTTTTAGCCAAACCTTTTAATTTGTTACAGGTTTTCTTATCTACTGCCGATACAAAAAAATACCATTCATTTGTTAAAAGCATTTAACTCTCCATCTAAAAAAAATCATAAAAATATTATCTCATATTTTAAATTACTTGTCAAGTATATAATCAAACCAACCAGTAACAATATATTTTTCTTCGTTGGGTGCAGGTATTCCTCTGTGAGTAAATGTCCAATCGGTAGGCCATATTACTAATTTTCCTTTTACAGGTTTACATTTATACTCCTGATGTAGAAATTCAGTTTCTCCACCAGTTTCTATATCATTACAATATAACATAAAGACTAAATGCCTGCATATAGTTACATGACTTTTACCATCTCTTTCAGTATGCCAAAAATTATATGACTCACCTGGTTCATAATGCTGTATATTAAATGGACTAAGTGAAAAACTAGCATACTTCTTACTATATGGATATATCTCCATATATTTGTTTAGAATATTATAAAGTTCTTTTACAAACAAACTTATCGTTGGATGAGTTACAGATTTAACATCTTCAATAAAAATGTCAGTAGATTGTTTATACTCTAAACCTTCTGAATGATTTTTTCTTTTTAATAAATTTGATGGATTATCCTTAAAGTATTTTATAATCCCATCACATACAGACTTGTCATCAATAAACTCCTCATGCAAAAATGGTATCAAATTAACTCCATCCTAAACTCATCGCTTGTATATTAGTCTGCAAAGTTCCGAATACCTGGCTTGAGGTTTCTACTTTCCAACGCATAGCTTTTCCTGCAGGTTGACCAGAGATATCTAACTCATGTGCAGTAGCAATGAGATGACCACCGGTACTTCCTTGGCTCGTAAGTGTAGCTTGGGTATAGGAAGTACCATCATCCCTACTAACAAAAGCCTTTAGATGAGTATTTAATGTTGCTGTACCAGTTCCATTAGTATAAGTCATAACAATATCACCCTTAGTAGGATCTGTTGCTTGGGCAGCAGTTGTAGACGTAGATACTAGAGTCAAATTAGCAGTACTTAAATGATCGGTTGGTCGCCTTACAATTACAATACCAGCACTACCATTACCACCATTATAACTGTTTCGGCCGCCACCACCACCACTACCATACCCGGTTGCATTAGCACCTCCTACGGTATCACTACCAGCTCCGCCACCTCCAGCACCACCTGCTCCGCCGTTTGCCGGAGAACCAGGTCCAGGTTGCATAACACCTCCGCCCCCGCCGCCAGCGTATGTCACATTCGTTCCAGATACAGATATATCTGTAATCTGTCCATCTCCACCTTTACCACCTGTATAAGGTGGAGCGTCTTCACCAACTTCAGATGCACCGCCACCACCTCCGGCAGGATACCATGACGAGTTGCGACCGAAACCACCATCATATCCTTCTACAGGAGTATAACTACCAAGGTTACCACTTCCTCTGTTAGATGTATTATGGCCACCGCCCCCACCAGACCCACCATTTCCAGCTGGTCCTCCAGACTCTCTAGAACCTCCACCTCCCCCAGTAGCACTAAGGGATACCGAAGGACCAATAAATGAGGAGGCTACACCATTAGCACCACTACCTCCTACTGCACCACCTCCACCAGCTGTTCCTATTGTGACAGCAAATGTTCCAATAGGAACAGTCTGACTAGTTAAATCTCTAAATCCACCGGCCCCGCCTCCTCCACCGATGTTTCCGCCACCGCCGCCACCGCCAGCTACAATAAGTATCCGAAGTGCTTGACCACCAACCCATGCTGAATCAGTAATAAAGTTTGAACTGCCTGTAAATGTATGGACTGTGTAAGCACCATCTGTAGTAATCGTATTTCCGCCTGTTACAGTAGGAGTTGCTGTAACTGCTCCCCAATAATAATTGGTTGGCTCTCTTATCGCATTAGTAGAGTCTGAAGAAGAAACACCTGAGGCATCTTGAAAATCATCCACAATTTGGTCCTTCAAATTATACTTAGCTAAAGAACCATTTGCTGCGACTTTAAAACCTAAGAGAGCAATATCAGTCTGTATTCCAGCAGTATCAGTTACAGGTTCAGCTTTCCACGTACCATCCCCATAAAGAACAGTAGTTGCAGATGCTGCACCTGTCCCTAGTCTGGCCGTGGCTAAAGTACCTGATGAGATATTATCTGCATCAGTAGTATCCGTAGTAGCAGATGCAGCTAATCCAGTAATCTTACTTGTTGCTATCGCAGCATCACTCTTAATCTGAGTATTAGTTATAGTATCAGCTGCAATTTCTGTAGCTGTAACTGCATCTGTCGCAATTTCTGTAGCTGTAACTGCATCGGCTGTAATATCGGCAGTTTTAATTTTTGTTCTTGCCATTTGTTATTCTCTTAATATATTTATGTTAACCTTCTTAACTCCAGCCTAAACTGACTGCTTGGATTCTTGTAGTTTTGCTTGATGTCTGGTTGAAAGTCTTTATTCGATACGCCATATTCCATGGAGATGTTATTGTACTTGTTATTGTCACATCATGGGCTGTTGCTATGTTGTGAGAACCTGTACTTCCCTCAGACCCAAGCGTCATTGCTGTCCAAGTAGAGCCACCATCTGCTGAAATTTCAGCGGTAACATCAGTGCCTAATGTTGTTGATCCTGCACCATTAGTATAAGTGAACACTATGTCGCCTTTAGTTGGGGCTGCCTGTGCAGCTTGGTTTGTAGACACTAGAATCATGTTATTATAAAAGTCTAGAGATCCTGTAGTATATTTAAAAATAGCTTGCCCAGATGTTCCATCACCACCGTCTTTTGCCGGTCCATATTGCCAATCGAGACCACCACCTCCACCACCTGCTCCAATGCCTGTCGCATTTGCACCCGCACCTGCCGAAGGACCACCTTGACCACCTGCACCACCCCCACCTGTTCCACCTGCTCCACCATTACCACCACTACTCATTCTTGAGCCACCGCCGCCTCCTGCTCCATAATATACACTTGATCCACTTATGGAAGATTGCATTGCAGTACCACCAGCACCACCATAGCCAGCGGGTGGTGTTGTTCCTGCAGTGCTTGACCCACCACCTCCTCCGCCACCGTCATTGCTTCCAGCACTTGCCCAGTTACCACCTGAATTACCAGACCCTGTTCCGCCTTGATCAGTTTGTGTAGATGCGCCAGCTGATGTATCTGCTCCACCGCCGCCTCCGCCAGAACCGCCGTTAGCTCCTTCAAAACCGCCACCAAACCCAGTCAGAGAATCGAAAGTTGTATTTCCTCCTGATGTAGCTACAGCACTTGGACTCACAATACCACCTGTACCTCCTGAACCGACAACAACTGCATATGTTTGTTGAGTAACTGCATGAGATGTTATTTCTAATACTCCGCCGCCGCCGCCACCACCGCCGGGACCTTTACCACCACCACCTCCACCGCCAACTAACAAAAGACTAGCAATAGTACCAGCACCGACAACAAAATCACCATCCGCAGTAAACGTGTGAATAGTAGACCCACCATCTGTAGTTATTGTTCCTCCACTTGGAGTACCAGACCCAGACACATAATTGTCGGGACTTCTTGTCGCAGCGGTGGACGCTCCAGAATTAATTCCTGAGGCATCTTGAAAATCATCTATCGTTTGGTCAACCAAGTTATACTTTGCCAACGAACCATTTGCCGCAACCTTAAACCCTAAAAGTGCTATATCATCTTGTAATCCACTGTCATCATATGTCGCTGCTGCCCAAGCTGGGTTTTGAGAAGCTCCTAGTGTTTGTAAAAATTGTCCTGATGTTCCAACACCCAATCTTGTAGGTACCCCTGATGCCCCATAATAAAGGATATCTCCTTGTGTACCATCTTCAAGTTTAGCAAGAGTAACTGCATTATCAGCAATAGTAACTGCACCTGTATTTGTCATGGTAGTATCACCAGACAATGCAGCAGCAGTAAATCCTGTACCATCTCCAATTAAAATTTCAGTAGTAGCAACTGCTTTTGCTGATACAACACCAGTACTATTAGCATCCCTAACAAGAACAGTATTTGCCGCTTGATCTGCTATTTTTGCTAGTGTTACATTAGCATCTAAAATCTCAGAAGTGGTTACGGCATCTGTTGCAATTTCAGCACTATCAACAGCGTCTGTTGCTATTTCTGAAGTACCAACAGCATCAGCAGCAATCTGTGTAGCTGTTACCGCATCATCTTCAATTGAATTTGTTTTTATCTTACTTAATGCCATGGTTTAGAGTTCTCTTATTTGTATAGCATCTGCACTAACTGGAGCAGTAGTAAAGGTTAATGTAGTAGATGAAATAGTATAATCTGTAGTGGGGACTTGACATACCCCATTAAGATAAACCAAAACACTATCTACAGTAGTACCTGCTGTTACTGTAAATGCGACCGTACTTCCATCTCCCGTAGCTGTTCTTGTTGTCGGTGACAATGCTACATGAACATATTGAAAATCTACTTTCTTTAAAGCAGAAGCACTGTTATCATATACTAAAAACTTATCAGCATTTTGTAGAGATGTTACTGCTGTTTGTCCTGTTATTGTTCCTGTACCTAATAGAACACCTGAATCAAAAGCATAACCAAGAAAAATAACAAAAGTAGTTGCCGTACTAGCCGGCGCTGCTGAAAATACTATGTTAGCTCCACCACCACTTAATGTATAGGCAACGCCTGGTTGCTGAGGAATTCCTGCAACAGATACAAACAAAGAAGATTCAGAACCAACAGTATAGTTTAATGCAAATGTTGTAGTACTACCGTCAGTAGTAATATCTTGTTTTTCATATCCGCCGTACTCAGGTGGTCTACCTATATATGCCATAATTTATTCCTTAGGATGTTTTGTTTTAACTGCTTCTCTTGCAACGACAATAGCATCCCATTCAGTAGAATCACCACCTTCTTTTTTGACCAGTGCATCAATAACATCACCAAGGGAAGGGTACTCTAGTACTCTACTCTCTTTGTAATTTGTTGGTTCTGGAATTATTCTTTCTAGTGCCATGGTATAGTGATCTCTTTTATACTATTTATACTGTTTGTTATGCCCAAAGCAAAGATGCTCCGTGCAATTTTAACTTCTTGTCGTTTAATGTTTCTACTTTATATTTCATGTCTGTGCCTGCTGGCTGTCCAGAAATATCTACTGAACCTGATAGGACTCTTACTGTTTTAGCCAACACAGGTTCTGTATAAGAACCCGAAGTATACGGAGCAATAGGTGCAATAAAACTTGCAGTCCAACGAGCAACATTTGAAATACGAACTTCATCCAAATAGCCTTCATACGGATAAGAGCCCGTAGCGTTCCAATTTTCAGCACCAATAATAACTGGAGTACCATCTAAAGTAAAAGTAGCCATCCCTGTTCTAGTATCTTTTAAATCTCCATCACAAAAAAGATATTCTGTCGTACCATCATATACATTAGCAATATGATGCCAAGCATTTCCTGTTACTACAAACCCACTATTAAAATCATTGGAATAATGGTTAGCGCATAATTCATTACTAGCATTAATAGCTATACCCAAAATACTATTATTTGATGATGTATTACTAATTCCTACCATGTGTTGCCACTGAGCACAAGCTGCATTAGTAGCATACATCCAAAAGTCTACTGTATAAGAATTATTCCCAGAAATAGTGGCTGTGTTACCTGTTAAATATTGTCCAGCCGGAGCACCCGCACAACTATTACCACCAAAATATCCTGAGGCTGTTCCAAATTTCTTTTCAGCTGTTTTAGTTACAGCTCCCGTGGGTGTGAATGTTTGTGCTACAGTACCGTTATCTGTAAAAGTAGTACCATCATTACTCCCATCCATGTGTAACATCATAAGGGTATTAGCATCTATACCTCCTGTATTATCTACAGCAGGTATAATATGATCAGCACCATCATCAACTAACCCTACCGCACTAGACCAAGTTGTACCACCATCCCGTGATACATATCCTTTTATATCTGTACCCGGAGTAATCGAATCTACATCTTCCTCGTATAACATTAGACGGCCTTCATCTGGTGAGGCTTGTGCAGTTTGGGCATTTGATTGGAGAGTAATATTATAGCCACCTAAAGCTCCCGTAGTAAATCGAACAACAACTATTCCGTCACCACCATCTGCACCCGGTACTCCGGTCCCTCCCGGTTGGCCAACATTCCACGCACCAGCGCCACCACCGCCACCTAGACCATCTGTGCCTGCAGTTGGAACAGTCGCCGGACCACCTACTGGACCAGACATCCCACCATCACCACCTCCGCCATCACCACCTTCAGCTTGACGAGTCCAGTTTCCTCCAACGCTAGTGTTCATGCCACCGCCTCCACCACCAGCATAATAAATGTTACTTCCTGTTCGATAATTATTTTGTAACCCAACACCACCAAAACCAGAGTTTTCCCAATAAGGGCCAGATGATGGACTACTTTCTCCTACTGCACCAGCACCACCTCCGCCGCCAGAACCGCAACTACTTCCACATGAAGAAGCACCACCGTTATTACCTTGACCTGCTGGTGTGGCTGGAGCGCCACCTGAATTACCATCTTTACTTTGACCACCACCAGATCCACCTGGCGAACCTGGTCTAGAAACATTACTACCACCGCCGCCACCACCATTAACAGAAGTTAAACTACCAAATTGAGAATCACCGCCATCGCCGCCTTTAACGGGCCCAGAAGGACCACCGGCACCTCCACTACCAACTGTAACAGTATGAGTTCCGGCCGCAACAGACTGACTAGCAAAAGTAAGCAGGCCGCCTGCACCACCACCACCCCCTCCTTGATAGCCACCACCACCTCCACCAGCAACAACTAAAATATCTGCCGTGCCAGTTGATGCGTTTACAAAATCGGCACCAGTTAAAAATGTATGTACTGTATAAGTACTATAAGTTGATATTGTTCCACCGGTTGGGGGACTTACTACTTTATAAACTTTATCAGTAGAATCATAAACTGCTCTGGTAGAATTAGCAGCATCTACACCATCTTGAGTCTGGTATCCATCTATCATACCATCTTTAAAATTATAAAGAGCGTATGCGTTGTTGACAGCGACCTTAAAGTTTAGAAGGTCTAGATTCTTTCGGTTGGTTCCTATATCAGGAAGAGAAGTTGCATCAGAGGCTTCTAGATACTTACCAATCCCATATCCTATATCTGTAAGATTTGCCATTCACTTTACGCCCAGGCCATAGAAGTAGCATAGATCCTAGTAGCTTTGGTAGCAGCCTGGTTAAGTGTTTCTACTTTATACTTCATGTTTGTACCAGCCGGTTGTCCAGCAATATTTACTGATCCTGAAAGTAAGCGGTTATTATCATTATATGCTTGAACTGGTGGAGTAAATGCAGCAGTCCAACGTGCAATTCCTTTTGAAATACGGAACTCATCTATATACCCCTGCCAATAACTACCATTCCAATTATTACGACCTATATCTAAACCCGGACCTTGATTAAATGGTTTACTAGCAACAGCAGTAGTTGCAACTAATGCTCCGTTGTTAAAGAAATATACATTAGTTCCACTTCTAACCAAGGCTAAATGATACCATGCATCACTAGCTATTGAAGTAGTTGATCCAAAATTTACATAATTACCATCAGAATCATATGCATCAGCATAAAGAGTGCCACCATTTTCATAGATGTGTATTCTTGTAGCGTTAGCAGAACTGTTACCTGTAAATAAAACTCTTTCTCCTGTGCCACCATCTTTATACCACCAAAAATCTATTGTAAAAGCATCCGTTCCAAAATCCCAATCAGTAGAATCCGCAATACTTAAATAATCCCCTGTTCCATCAAACTGTGCAGCAGCTGTGCCAAATTTCTTTATGGTAGTATCAGTATGTGTATTCCCCGCAGGAGTTACTGTATGTGCAGAATCAGAACTATCTGTAAATGTAGTTCCACTATTTGCTCCATCACAATGCAACATTAGTCTAGTGAATTCATCATTTCCTGGATTTGGCAATAAGTAACCTTGATCGGCTAATGTTATTTCTGTATATGTTGTTCCGTTATCCCGTGATGCATAAGCTTTTATATCTGTATTTACTGTAGTAGATGAACCAACATCTCGTTCATTTAAAATTACCCGTGCAGTTGTAGGTGCAGTCTGTGCTGTAAATGCATTAGATTTCAGTACCATTGAGGCCGCATAATTCGCACTATATTTCAACAATACAATACCGATCCCACCATTACCTCCATGGCCAGCCGTATTACCAGTGGAGCCACCACCTCCGCCTCCGCCAGTATTGGCTGTACCTGCAACTCCTACTTGAGTTCCCGGACCTGCATTACTACCAGCACCTCCACCACCTTGTCCTCCAGCACCCTGTGACTTAGGACTTGAAACATTGGGGTGACTATTATATCCTCCACCGCCGCCTCCGCCGAACCAACCACTTACACCAACACCAGTTCCCCATGTAGCAGATAAATCTACCCCATCACCGCCATCACCGGCACCATAGTTGGTAGGAGACCTTTGCCCTCCAGATTCTCCAGGTGCTCCAGCACCACCGCCACCGCCGGCTTGATATGGTCTAACTGGAAAGTTGCCTGCTCCAGGATAACCTTCAACGGGAGTATAACTACCAGCATTACCAGGACCTTCATTGCCAGGTCCACTTGTAGCTCCACCACCGCCACCGCCTGAACCACCACTACCTCCAGCACCTGGCCAACCAGATGGTGGCCCGCTACTACCTCCACCAAAGCCTCCTCCAGTACCACTTATTGTATCAAAAGTAGAGACACTGCCACTTGTTCCACCATAAGTGGGAGTTGTGGATCCAACTCCTCCAGAACCAACAACTACAGTATAACTATTTCCACCTGTGATAGGATGAGAACCAGAACGGACTCCACCTGCTCCTCCGCCACCACCACCATAATCGTATCCTTGTGAAGCACCACCGCCACCTCCACCACCAACCACAAGATAAGTTACAGTTGTAAGTCCAGCAGGGGCAGTCCAAGAAGTACTACCAGCAGAAGTAAACGATACAGTCGCCGCGGTAACTTGGGTCGCTGCATAATAATTATCTGCAGATCGAGCCGCATCAGTAGATCCAGAATCTACACCAGTGGCATCATTGTAATCATCCGACATACCATCTACTAGATTGAACTTACTTAAAGAATCGGCAGTAGCTAATTTGAAACTTAATACTGAAATATTCTCTGTATTCGTGGTAACACCAAGAACATCGCCATCAGAAGCAGTAAGATATTTGTTTTTAATAGATTTAAGTGTAGCCATTTACATTAGTTCTCAATCAGTACCCAACCTTCCGTCGCATTAACGTATACAAGTCCGATAGCTGCACGGTTAGTTTGAATAGTTAAATCAGCAGCCGCACCTTGGATATTATTTCCGTTTCTTGCGACTGTAATATTATTAGTTGCCGCATTACCCGTTGCATCCATAATTCTTACGAAATCTCCAAGACTAGGTGCCGGCGAACTAATGGGTAAGGTTATTGTGATTGCAGAACTATCTGTATCTACCATAACACCATCACCAGCAACAGCAGTATATGCTGCAGTCTTGAGTGCCCATGCAGCACCACCAACGGCATCTGCATATTCTAAATCTGTACCAGCAGTATTTACACGGAGTACCTGTTCAGATGTACCTTTTGCTAATGCTGAAGGATCACCACTGGCATCACCAACGATAATACTAGCTCTAGCAAGTCCAGCCA
>Ga0208179_1000975_pt1 | contig 15712 bp, 7 predicted proteins | sample Malvired_Geostar_FD_184238 | JGI IMG/M metagenome (GOLD analysis project Ga0208179, IMG submission 184238) | Marine viral communities from the Global Malaspina Expedition - Malaspina viral metaG DeepMed_Geostar (SPAdes) (version 2) | ecosystem: Environmental > Aquatic > Marine > Oceanic | place...
GCTATCCTTACGTTAGTATGGACAGTAATTAGGATTTATGAAACTGAAACAGTACAGAAGTTTGTACAGAAGCGAAGAAAATAGGGAGGGTATAAAATGCCTAAAATGTACGGAGAGAAGTTTGCCTATCCAAAGAGTGGAACGCAAGTTAAGAACACTAATAAACTTAATCAGCCTAGCAATGGGCCAGCCAATATTCCGGGTGGAGTCAATGATATTTATCTGCCTGAAGTACCAAGGGTGGCTAACACAGGAATCTATTTAAAACAGAATCCTAGAGTGTCTGGTGGAGTAAATGATATTTATATGCCGGATAATAAAGCTTTATAGATAAATAGGGATCATTAAATTGGCAAGTAAGAAAAATCGCAATACTAAAAGTGCGCGTCAGGCTTTAAGAGCTCGAAGGGAGCGCCGAAATAAAGGTAGCTTGCTTGGTATTGATGATCGTGTACGTCGGTTGAGTGGTGGTCAAGGCAGAGAATATGGGCCTCAGATAGGTGATACTAGAGTAAATGATAATGGTGTTGCAGAAATTTTTACTTCTGAAGGTTGGGTGCCTAGTAGTAATGATCAGGGTGTAGATACTGGTGAAGGTTTTGAGGAAGAAGAAGAAGAAGAAGAAGAGGAAGAGGAAGAGGAAGAAGAAGACGATAGTGGTAAAAATGAGACGGGACCAAAAGAAGGCGATATCAGAGAAGCAAATGGTATTAAGTACATATATACTGGTGGTGTGTGGGTTGCTCAAGGGGTGCCCGAAGAAGGAGAAGAAGACAATATGGCAACGTTTACAACAGCTCCAGTAGAGACTTTAATAGATCCGCTTACTGGTTTACCTTATGAAAGGGAAGATACTGAAACTGGTGATGAAGATATTCAAACTTTAGCACCTTACACAACAATAGCGACTCCTACAGATGTCGCAGGTAATACTTTAACACCAGTACAGGGTACTGCAACTATGGCAGCCACTCAAACGACAGTTGCCGCTGCAACACAAGCAGTTGCTACGGCTGGTACGGTAGATCCAGCAGGTGTAGCTACAGGAGTTGCAGGTACAGCAGGTGCTGATGAAATAAGAACTCTTACAGCAGAAGCAGCAGCAGCTACACGAGATGCAGCGGCTGAAGCAGAGGCTACAGTAGCTCCGGGAATGACAAGACCTCCAGAAGAGGCATATATTACAACGTTGCCAAGGACTGCAGCAGCGACAGTTGCCCCAACAGGTACTGCTGGAGTTACGACAAGAACCGCACAACAAATAACCCAAGAAGAGATTGATCGTCTAAGAGCGATTGCACAAGGTAGAGGTGTTGCTTTAACAGACCTACCTGAATATGCAATGGCAGCTACTCGTGTAGCACAGACAGGTGACGCAGCTACAGGTGTTGCAGGTACAATAGCTCCTGCTCCTACGGGTGCAGAGGCTACAGGTGTAGCTGTAACAGGTGCAGCAGTTACGGGTACGGCTGGTGTTATTCAAACAGAAAGCCCATTTGAAGCGGCTGCTCGTACAGCAGTTACAGGTACAGCGGCTCCAACAGCGGGTCCAGCGCAAGCAACGACAGCAGCAGCAGGAGAGGTCACAAGGGAAGCAGTTACTGGTACAGCGGGACCAGATGCAGTACCGCAAGAAACTGATATTGAAAAAATGCCAGCTTGGGGTAAAGCTGCTGAAAGAACAGCACAAACTGGTGATGCTGCTTCAAGGACTGCACAACAGCTAGGTGATGCTCCAAGTGAAGATGCTGATCAACGCACAGGAATAACAGGTACTGCTCCACAAGGGAATGCTCAACAAATAGGTGGTGTTCCAACATGGCAAGCTGCACAATTGAATGCTGTTACTGGTACAGATAGATCTGTATCGGGTGAAGATATGATGGAAGTCGTTGGTGATGTTCCTCCTGAGATAACAGCAGCAACAGCAGAAAATCCAGCAGAAGTTGAAGAGCAGTTAGATACAGATCCAGATCCAACAGTTGCTGGAAAGATAGCAGCACTTCCAGAAGAAGCTTTAGTTTCTGTTCAAATGAATAAACTTCTTGAGGGTATGGAGACAGGAACTACTCCTTTATGGGCTAGACCTGCTGTAGATGCTGTTAATCAAATGATGGCTCAAAGAGGACTCTCTGTTTCTACAGTTGGTAGAGATGCTTTATTTAATGCGATTATTCAAAGTGCTCTACCTATGGCTCAAAGTAATGCACAGGCACTACAGCAAAGAGCACAGCAGAACCTGTCAAATGAACAACAGGCTGGTTTATTACAAGCTCAACAAGTTCAATCAATTCGTCTAGAGAATCTTGCAAATAGGCAATTATCAGCTTCTCAAACGGCTCAGATGGCACAGCAAATTAAAGTACAGCAAGGTCAGTTTACACAAGAAGCTGTTATGGAAACGGCTGGTCAACAACAACAAGTTCGTATGGCTGATGCTCAAAGAGAACAACAAAGAGCACAGCAGGAATCAGCACAGGCACAACAAGCAGTAATTGCAACATTTGATGCTAATTCTCGAAGGGACTTGGCAGAACTTCAATATAAAAATATTGCCGCACAAGAAACATTTACTGCTGAAGAAAGAGGACGATTAACAGAGTATAATGCTAGAGTTGCTCGTACTATGCGTCAAGGAGATCTTGATCAGAGTATGGAACTTGCCAATCTTGATAGTAAATTAAAAGTAGAACTTAGTTGGCTAACTGAAGCAAATGCTACTGATAGAGCCAGCATGACTGAAGAAAACAGAATGCGTTTGGCTAATCTTAATGTTCTAGTTGACTTTAAGAAAACTGATGCGGCAATGGCTCAAGCTATGGATATGGCAAATATGTCCAATGAGCAGCAGATGGAAATGGCTATGTTGGCTGATAGAGCCGCTACAGATACGGCAAACTTTACAGAAGATAACAGGTTTGAATTAGAACGCTTACAAACGTATGCTCGGTTTATGGGTGAAAACTCTCAAATCAGACAACAGACAGAACTGGCTAACTTTAGTGCAGAAGAAAAGATTAACCTTGCAAACTTAGCAGCAGCGAATCAAGCATCATCTGAGAATTTAACAACCGCACAACAAACTGAATTATCTAATCTTGAGGCCAAGTTACAAGTTGGTACATTGAATGCTCAAATGCGTCAACAGATTATTACTCAAGATATGACTATGCGCCAACAGATGGAGTTGGCTAATCTAGAGCAGATGAATAGAGCAGATTCTGAAGCAATGTCAGCAGAGCAACAAGGCAAACTTACAGAATATAATGCTCAAATAAATAGAAAGATGCGTCAGGCTGAACTGAATCAGGATATGTCTAAAGCTAATCTTGATGCTGGCTTGAGAGTAGAACTTACTGAACTCTCCGAAAGAAATACAATGGCAAGAGCCAACATGACGAATGATCAGCAAATGAGACTTGCTAATCTTCAGACTCTTGTAGAATTTAAGAAAGCAGATGCTGAATTAGCACAACAAATGGATCTTGCTAATTTAGCTAATGAACAACAAATGGAAATGGCAGAACTTTCAGACAGGTCTGCTACTGATGCAGCGAACTTTACAGAGGCTAATCGCTTCCGTTTACAAGAGCTCAATACAACTGTAGCAGTCTTATCAGAGAATCAACAATTACTACAGCAAGCTGATCTTGCTAATCTTAGCATGGAAGAGAAGGTACGTCTTGCTAATTTGACACATAAAAATGCTGCCGACTCTGAAAGCATGACAGCTCAGAATACGGCAGATCTTGCAGCCTTTGATGCTAAGATACAGGCAGGTCAGTTGAATGCTAATCTAGCACAACAGATGGGACTTACAGAACTTAGTAATGATCAACAATCGGCAATGTTTAATGCTCAGATTGATGCCAATATGGATATGTCTTTGTTTACATTTGAACAACAAAGAGTTATGGCAAATAGTCAATTCATGCAAAGTATGACCATGACTGATTTCAATGCTCGTCAACAGGAAGCTATGCAGAATGCAACCGCAATGGCATCACTTGATATGGCAGCAGTTGATCAGCGTACAAAGTTAGCTATAACTAATGCTAATAACTTCTTATCAATGGATATGGCTAATCTTAATAATGAACAACAGGCTTATATGCTTGATACTCAATTGGAACAACAAAGAATGCTCTCTGATCAGGCTGCTACTAATGCAGGTAATCAATTTAATGCTAGTTCACAGAATCAGATTGATCAGTTTAATTCGAGTCTTGCGGCTCAAATAGAACAATTTAATACAAGTCAGTATAATGCAATGCAACAGTTTAATACAACTGAAGCAAATAGAATGACAGCTATTGAGGAAGGTAATCTAATAGATGTACAGAAATTTAATAATCAATTAGCTACTCAGATTAGGCAATTTGATTCACAGCAGGAGTATCAGCGTGATCAATGGAATGCTGCCAATGCTCAAGCAGTAGAGCAATCTAATGTAGAGTGGCGACGTAGAGCTAATACAATTGATACAGCAGCACAGAACGCAGTGAACCAGCAGACAGCACAGCAGAATTTCCAGGGTACTATGCAAGAGATGGCAATAGCGGCACAAGGAGTGAGAGATGGTTTTGCCTTTGATTTTCAGACTTCTCAAAATCGCTTAGATAGAATTTCAAGAATGTTTGAAACTGCTTTAGGAAGTGAATATTTCTTAGAAATGGGTTTGAATGATCAAATTAATGATGATGCTATTTCAAATAATAATGAGTTATGGGAAGCTTTAAAGTCTTTATTTGGCGATGAAGACGATACAGGGGGTGATACATAATGGGATTTTTCAGTAAAGTTTGGAAGGGTATAAAAGGAACTTTCAAAAAGATCGGTAAAGGTATTAAAAAAACTTTTAATAAATTTGGTAAGTTTATGGGTAAGATTGGCATCCTTGGACAAGTTGCAATGATGTTTATACTTCCAGGTATTGGTAATGCTTTACTTGGTAGTGTTATGAACTTAGCCTCGTGGGGGGCACAAGCAGGTGGTTTAATAGGGGGTATTGCTAAGGGTGCCGCATGGACACTTGGCAAGGCTCAACAATTTTCTCAATTGGCTAAAGGTGCTTTTAACACAATTACTAAACCTGTTACTGAGTTCTTCTCAACTGCTGGAAGGTATGTTGGTAGTAAACTTCAGAAGCTTATGCCGAATGTTAAACTACCGGCAGGTTGGAATGTTCCAGAGAATTATACATTGAAACAAGCTAAGTCTGATTGGTGGCAAGAGGGCGTAGTAAAGAATTGGAATACATTCAAGGGGGAATCAAGTAATTTCTTCTCAACAAGTATTGAGAGTGTGCTACCTGAGACAGGTCCAGTAACATTATCCCCTACTGAAGAACTAACGGCTGATAAAATATCAATGACACCCCGCGAAGAGAAATTATTTGGTGAGGGTCGGCTTGTAGATCAGGATACTTTGAGAGTGGAAACAACCTTCCCAAGTGGTAGAGTTGAAAGTAATTATTTAAAAGATATTGGTGGTGAAAATTTAGCCGGTAAAGAATATCTAGAAGACGCCTTCAAAATGGGTGTAACTGATCCAAAAACAGGTATTAGAACTTATACACCGCCTTCTCCTACAGCAGCGGCTCCGCTCACTTGGAAAGAAAAAGCTGTGCAAACAGCAATAGATTTTCCACAAGCGGCTTATGAATCAACTACAGCCCAACTTGGAAAAGATGTAGGTATGAGCCTATTATCTGGTGAGAAAACAGGATCGCTGACATACTTCGATGATCCTGCCAAGACTTATAGTAGCTCTCGTACAAGAGGATCATTTCAAGGTGATCCCGCTCCATTAGCAGCAGACCAGGATTTAACAGATTTTATGGCTCTTGAACTCCCGGCTCCTCCAGATCCATTTGGTCTTTGGGGAGGTGAGAGTAATTACCGTAATTATCTTAACAGGTTCGCACCAACTCAATTAAAATACGCATAGATAAAAGAGAGTCTATATTATGGCAGAAAATGATATTACAGTAGAGCCTCATCCATTACAGGTTGCCCATACTGCTAATTTGCAAAAGATGCAGAGGCCAATGCCGGGACAGTCATTGACTCGTGATCCTGAAAACCCTCTTCCATTTGAGCAGCCTCCAAAATTTGTAGATAAGACAGATGCTTTAGAATATTTATTTTCGAGTTTTGTAGAAGAGAAAAAATATGAAGCTTTGATGACTATACTCGATAAAGGTATGCCACTCATGGATTTGACTAAGGTTCTCTTGATGTCAGGTTTTCAAGATGGCCTTTGGAACTTTGACCTTATGTTAATTTTAATAGAGCCGGTGGCTTATATGCTTATGGCATTGGCAGAAAGAGCGGGTATTAATTTCACAGTAATGAAACCTGAGATGGGTGAAGAGGAAGAAGATAGTGAGGTAGAGACAATGTTTTCTGGTAAAAATATAGATATGGCAACAGCGGGTTCTGCGCTTCCTTCTGAAATATCAGACAATATTAAAAATGTAGAACTTCCTCAGAGTCTTTTGGAAAAACCTTAAACTATTTGGAGTTTAAACTAAATGGCAAATAATGACGAAGCAAGAGAACTTTTTAAAACGTTCTCATTATTAGGTGGTCAAATGAGCGAGGGCTATCAGCGTTCTCGTGAAAAAGAAGAGTCGGAAAGACGAAAGGCTAGAAGGCAACAGCTTCTCTTGGCTCTATTCGGACCTGCTGTCTCTAAAGGTATTACAAATATTATCCAGGCTCCATTTCACGAGCCTGTCCAAAGGTTTTTAAATACAGAAGAGGGACGTTTAATAAAATTTAGACAGAAGCGAGCATTAGCAGAGGGAGATAGGTTAAAAAAAGTTAGAAATGCAACAATAACAGCGGGTGGAGAAGGTGGTCAAGTTTATGGTATTGAAGAAGGTATGCTTGAGAATTTTTATGAGTCAATGGCTTCTCCTAATATGTTTGGTCCAGATTGGAAGAAGAATCCTCTTGCTGTCGCATTTAGTGAATCGCAACTTCCTGGTATTCGTGAGGAAGCAGTTAGGCAAAGTACAGAATTAGATGATCGCATTACAGCTTTAAGCGGGACTCCTACTGATAAACAGTTAGCTTCATTAATAACTCAATCAAAGGTAATGAATCCTAATGCAACAACAGCAGGATGGAGATATTTAGTTGAGCGACTAGGCGGAAAAACTAGAGCACAGAGAATGGATGATGGTGTAGATTTTATTGTTACTGGTAATAATCCTGATGGTAGGGAAGGTCTTTGGTATACTGAGGCAAGTGATCTTTTTAGAAGCGAGTCGGCTAAAGCTGGTGCTTTGATTGAGCCGGGGTTTATTAGAAGAGTTTTGGAACAGGCTAGAGATCCTGAACTACATCCAGAACTTGCAAATCATTGGGCGCTTTTAGATGATCAACAAAAGACACTGATTGAAATAGAAAGTGATAATGTTGAACGTCTTATAAAATTAAACGGACACCCAGCAAATAATGTTCCTGCTGTTTCAACAGGTACTGCGCGACGAAGGGTAATTCGTGACTTACAGAATGCAGATCCTTCTGGAAGATATCCAACTCCTCAAGCGGTAGATGACGATACAGCAAAAAGAAGTAAGAGTTTGGATTTGACTTCTCCGAATGTTCTATCTGCATTACGAAAGTCTCTTTTAATAAGTGACGACATGAGAGATACATTATCAATTCTTAAAAGGGATCTAACTATTTATACGCATGAGAATGCTGGTGGTAGGACAGCTAATCCAGATTTATTGAAGGGGGCACAAAGTAAGGCTGTGGAGGATTTAATAAATTCAACTTTAGATGGTTGGATTTTAACTGCTGGGGCTACTTATAATGCTGCGAGATTACAAGCTATAGAAAATGATACATTAGACGATAGATATGTTGGACCTTCTGCCGCTGCTATTATAGAAGAAACTATCAAATATGGAGTAGAACGAATTGCTGAAGATTATATAGCGACAGAGAATCAAGATATGCGGTCAAGATGGTGGCAAACTGATTTGACTGCCTCTATTGTTGATTGGTTGCCTATAGATGATATGGAATATGATCATCCTATATCTAGAGGAACAATGACAAGGGACTATCAACTTTTGTTCACTGAAGAAATGACAGATATAGTTTCTGGATTATCTGAAGATGAGGCTAGGGAAAGAGCAGCAAAAAGAATTGAAATGAGAGAAACTTTGAATAGAAGAGTAGATGAAAATCTTCGTCGACATTCAGATGATCCACAAGAAAACCCAAGTCTACTTAACAATATGTATCGTGGTCCTAAAGGTAATAGGACTACAGGTGCTAAAACTCAAATAACGGCGGAACCAAGACTACCTCGACTATGGAATAATGCTAGGGGTGCATATGAGATACCACCAGAAGTACAGGAAGAATATTCAAAGATTAGAAGTATGTACGAGAATGGTGAGTTTGATGAGGGTGATCGTGCTAGAGAAGAACTTATACAAGCACTTGAACGAGATAATCCAGGTGAGAGATTTAAACTTCATGATATAGTTAATCCCGATGTTTATAGGAAAAGAGGGGTAGAAGCTGACATAATGAAAACTACTTTAGAGCTTGGTGGAACTGAAATGGGTCAGGCACCAATGACTACTGTTGGAGGAAGAATAGCAGAAACTATGAAAGATAAACAAGTAGGTTCAATGATCAGAAACGAGATAAAATTTGAAGATCCTGAGACTGATGAAGAGAGGTCGTTTAATGATTTCGTAGATCTTTTATATAAGGAAGAGGATTTCAAAAGACATGTTTATGAAGACCCGATCAAAAAAGACAGGCTTACAGTTGGCTTAGGACACCTTTTAACCCCGGAAGAATTGGAAAGATATAAGCAAGGTGATCAGTGGACTGATGAGGATTTACTGACTGTTACAAGAAAAGATACTAGGGACAAGTGGAATGCTGCAAAGGTACAAATGCAAGAACTTGGTATAGACGATAATGATTTTCTAGTTACTTTAGGGTCCGTTAATTTTCAACTGGGTGTAGATTGGTGGAATGAAGAAGCAATTGGCGATAGAGCTCATGATAAAACATGGGCAGCTTTAAAGGCTGGTGACTACGAAGAGGCAATAAGGCAAATATCCAACTCTCTGTGGTATAATCAGACCCGTGATAGGGCTGTAGCATTTCAAAGGGCAATAAGAAAACTTATGGATGCTCAAAGTCCTTCCCTTCTTAGGAGACCTGACCCAGAATCACGCTTGATATCTACATTTGGTATTTAACAACATCACGAGAATAATTTATGGCTGAAACATACTCAAGTGGTTATTTTTCTAATTTGTTCTCTGATGATATTCCTCTTGATCTGGAAGAAGAGGAGGATGAAGAGGAAACTCTTTACAAACCTGGACAATTTTCCCTGAAACAAGAGGAAGAAGTCCCTATTGAAGAGCCTCCAGAGATGGAGGAAGCTCCTATACCTGCTACTCAAGAGAGGGGTAGATTTACCCTTCCTGACACACAACAACCATCCCCAATTGAACAAGACATTAATCTAGAATCTATAGATGCTTCTAGAAAGATGGCCTATGGTGCTGCCCAAGAAACAATGATAGTTGGGAACATGATACGCTATGGCGAAGCTCTTGTAGATAGTTCTCAGAATAAAAAATTAAACTTTAGTGAGGCCTTATCTGAAATAGAAGATGAGAGGCAGCGTGATATATTTGCAAGGTTTCCTGAGTTTCAGGGCTTGGACATATATGATGAAGATGCTGCAATTATTTCAGGAAGAGTAGGTACAGCTTTTGTAGACCCTGTATCTTGGGCACTGCCTTGGATGAAGATAGCCAAAGCTGGTAAGCTGGCCTCTACAACAGCGGGTGCTGCCTTTGCTGCTGGTGATACGGCACTTCGAGAGAAGATGTTATTTGGGGAAGTGAACCCTTATACGTTAGGTTTCTCTACTGTTATAGGAGGAGGTGCTGGAGCATTATCGGCAGTACTTGCTAATAGGGTAGGTCGTAAAAGTTTAGATAAAGTTATGAAGGTTTATGATGATCCTGATTTAACAAAGGCAATACCACTTGAAGATGTTCCAGAATTTAGAATGACGGTATCTGGTCCTGCTGGAAGGCCTATATTCAGGCGTGAGAGAATTGAACCTTTAAGTTTTGATGATTTGGATGTAATAGAAGGGGCTGCAAAGAAAGCGCTTCCAGAAACTGTAGTAGAACTAATAGAAAAGAATGTTCCTGCGCTCACTCCAATGTTTAGACAGGTGAGGGAACTAAAGGATCAGGCTTCTCGAATACGAACTGCTGGTGGAGATAGAAAGGCCGCAGCTAAATTGGATAGGGAAGCTAAGAAATTAACACAAGAGCTTTTTGATGGCCGTATAAAACATGCCGAAGGGACTTCTGAAGGGCTTGTAAAAATAATGGAACAGCTTGAAGCAGATGAAACTTTAACTGATAAGATATTAAAAACTCTTCTCTATGAACAAACTAGGCCAATTGCTGGCGGGTTTGGTGGATTTACTGTGGGTTGGTTAACCGGAGTTGAGGACGATGATGCTCTATTCTATGGTTTAATTGGCGCTGGTGCAACTACAATGTATTTACAGAAAAAAATACAGTCGAGTAAATTAAGTTCTTTTAATAAAGATAAGGCTAAACTAGCGTTAGAAGATACTGCTCGTAGTAATTTAAAAACTGCTTTAAAAATTTATACATCTTTTGGCTCAGCTACAAAGCTTAACGCTATGGGTGGATGGGCAAAATATATAGGCAATCGCCTTCTTCCTAGAATAGGGGGTGCAGATGATGCTCTAGAATTACAGGTTGTCCGTCACGAGAATGAATTTATAAAAGGGACACTTGATATATTTGGAGAATCTGCAACTGATATGTCTATTCGTCAGGTTGTTGGTGAGGCTATGGACAGGTTTATTGATATTGATGTGATCAAGGCAGGATATCGTGGTCTTGATAATTCTCTTGCACCTTTAACAGAGCAACAATTACTCGAAGCACGTAGAATTGTCCCTATTTTGAGACCTCATCAAGAGACTATTAAGGATGGTATGGGAAAAGTAGGTATTGATCTTGCTGATGATCTAGGTGATGAGTTTGGAATGTCTCAATCTTGGGCAGTTGATAAAATAAGAAAGAGACAAAGTAGTTTTTATGATGATCTAACACACGCCAGAGATCTTCAAGTAAAGAATGGTGGTGACAACTTCAGGCCAAAGTCATTTATGGACTCTGTTGGGGGTATGCATGAACTGGAGGCTGGTAAGTACAGGCGTGGTGGAGTAATTCCATTCGCTCGTAAAAAGGGACAGGCTCCTAAATTCAGACCTATTGCTGAACATTTTGAAGCAGAAAGAATATTGAAAGATACAGAAGCCAGAATATTCATGGCAAAACAAGGGTGGTTAAACCTTGATGCTATAGATGTTGTCAATACTTATGCTCAGAAAGGCATAAAGGCTATGGATTTTGCTAGAGAGTTTGGCGCAAATGGGGAACTGATCAATTTTGCATTGAAAGATATATATAAAACTTTCAAGACTGCTGGTTCTGAATATGAGAAATTCGGGCAGCAATATACAGATCAAATAACGGGGGCCATAGAAGCTTACTGGGGTCGTTACGGGCTTAGAGAAGATAGCATTTATAAACGAGCACAGACAACCACAATGGCTCTTCTAACAACTTTAGCTAATACTGCCTACTTACCTATAGTAGCTATTTCAAGTACTGGTGATCTTATTCAGACATTTCAAAACACTGGTTTTGGCATAGCTTCTAAAGCTTTTGCAAAAAGAACAATATCTCCCAAATATAGATTTTCTAAAATGACTCACTTTGCACATGATGGTGCGTGGGAACGTGAGTTAAGCGCCTACATGACAGCAGGCGGGGATTCATTTTCAAAATGGCAGAATAGGGCCAATGCCTGGAATAGAGGATTTATGAAATGGATTGGTCAAAGGGGTATAACTAGGGCTGGTAGATCATTTGCTTATGATGTTGGTGTGAATGCTGCTTGGGATATAGCTAAGAATAGAAAATTAACAAAGGCAACAGTTCAAGAAATGGAACAGTTGCGGCTGTTTCCAGAGGATTTAAAAGTTATTAGTAAATATGATACTATAACTGATGCCTTTGATGCAGGAGATGCGCGTGTTATTATGGACAGGGCTGGACAATCTGTAGCCGAAAGAGATGCAATCATTCCTACAGCCGCCAACAGGCTTCTGTTTACTCAAAGCCGAGACCCAATTGTACGTTCCTTTGGACAATTTTTATCGTGGGCACAAGCTAAATCATCACAGACAAATGCCCTTCTGACACGAATTGAAAATGGTGATGCTAAACAAGCTGTTCGTATATTAGGTACAATACCTATTTATATGGGCGTTCAGACTGTGAAAGAATGGGCAAAACCTTCTTATGATCCTTATGATCCTGAACCATACGATCCATTTAGTAGGGAAGGTATTGCAAAGGCTTTAAGTTTGTCAGGTAACTTCTTGATGTGGCCCCTTGAAAAGATTATTGGTGCTATACGCAGCTACTCTAACACTAGAGATCTAGGGGCGCAAATTAGTCCTGTGGCTGGTCTGGTTTCAAATTGGGCAACACAACTATCTAAATTCGGCAGTAACATTAGTAATGATGATGTGGAAGGTGCGCTTGGTAATCTAGTTGATGCTATTCCAGCAGTAAAAGAACTTAAAGGATATGCAAATCGAGTGGGGATTCCTATTTTAGAGGATGAACCAACTGAACCAGAACCAGAACATGTTTCTACATATGCCATTGGTGGTCTTGTAGAAGACGTTCCAGGTGTTCCAGAAGAACCTGATGAACGTATAGATAAGATGACGGGAAGACCATACAATGAACAAGCTGGTGGAGCCTTTGTAGATGAGGAGGATCGTGGTCCTGCTGAAGAATTAGATAGGCTTGGATATGCTGAAGGTGGTTTTTTTGAAAGGGCTTGGGAGGGGCTAAAGGAAGGTGCTCAACAAATTTTTACAGGTGAAGGAAGAGAAGAAGAAATAGAAAGAAGGAAGACTGTTTTACAGGACGCATATCGACAACTTCCGACTGCTGCTAGATTATACGTAGAACATGGTGCTGGGAAAAAAGAACCTGTCGGAGCTCAGGATTTTACTAATGAAGAACTTGGAGTAATTCAAAGAATGGTTCAAGATACGCATAAGAAAAATATAGCAGATGAAAGGCGTCTTCAAGAGGAATTACAAGAAAATATAGCAATTAGAAAAACTCCTGAGTATTCAGACAAAGAGGTGAATGAAAGATTCAGGCAGAAAACGTTTAGGACTACCAATATTGGTGAAGGTCTTGGGCGTACCTATGCTGAAGATATTGAAAATAATATTAAAATGTTAGAACAGAAGTTAGGAACCTATGATATAGATCGTAGTAAAATATCTGTTGATGCTCTTTCTGAGAATATAAGGCACTGGGAAGAAGCAGGGGGAGAGACGGTGCCTAGTGGGGATATACCGCAAGATCGGCAGGGTTTCAAAAGTTTTTCGGATTCTTTATCTTCTCCTATATATAATGTAACAGCAAGTTTAGGTAGGTTTAATGCATATCTCAGTGACGATGGGACAAAAATTAAAATAGCTGATACTTACAATTATCGTTGGGATGATACTAAAGAAAGATATTCTATGGAAACATATTTAAGGGGTCTTTCTAATATTGAAAGTCCAAGACATCTTGCAAAGATGTTAGCAAGTCTTGCATTTAGAGATAGTCCACCTCGGGCGGTTGAATTTACTATACCTTATAGTGGAAATGTAAGAGGGGCTGATGACTGAACCTAATAACAGTTGGTATGAGACAGAAGACTATAGCAGTCCTGAAGTGGAGACACATACCGTGTCACCTGCTGATGAGCAAACTTGGTATGATGATAGATCTTTGCGGGATAAGATCCGTGATTTTTCCCGTAGACAATGGGGTGAGAGAGGGGAGCGAAGGGCTGAACAACTAGTAGGTCAGTCAGAAGAAGATAGAAGAATGCAGTATCTATTGCGTAAGCGTGGACTCCCTACAGTTTCTTCATTTGGCCGTGATTGGTATGAGACAGAAGACCATAGCAAGAGGCCACTGATAGAAAAGATTCGTGAGCCTTCAGATCTTGGGGCGGTGGATGCAGTACTGGCAGGATTAGCAGGAACAAGAATGGTGCCTCGTGTTCTACCGACAGCACTAGCTGCTAGAACTGGTAAAGAAGTAGTACCTGTTAAAGAACCTTCAAAGGCTATTACTAAAGCACCGAAAAAAGAAACGGTGGATCTGGCAAGAAGGAAGTTTCTTAAAGACACTGGAACACTTCTTGGTAGGACTGTTCTGCCAGTAGGTAAACGAGTGGGTGAGGCAATTTTCACAGAGGCATCAACAAGAGGTCTAGAAAAAATAGGAGGGTCTCTATTAGGTGAGAAACCTACCCCAGAAATTGATACATCGTTTATAGAGGCTTTTAGATCTTGGATGCCCTCTAGTACAATGTCAGTGGGTGATCATTGGACTCTATCTATGGAAAATATCTCGGATAGGCCAGCTATGATGAAATATCGAGGGGATTATGAAGCACCTTTACTAGATTCTCCTGAATATAACGATCTTATGGACTTGAACGAAAAAATATTAGAAGAAATAGGAATAGATGTAAGACCAGAGGATTACTATACTGAGGTTTTTCTTGATCATCTGACAAGAGATCCTTGGGGCGAAGGGGGTCGCAAACTAAGAGGGAAGCTGGCCTTTAGAAATCTTGTAACTGAAGATTGGAACTATAAAGAATATGTTGATGAAGAAAAAATTGTGCTACAGCCTGGAGAAGACCGTACAAACAGATTCTACCTCAGAGACACCGAAGATGGGCCTGGGTTAGTTGCAGACGCCTATCCACATGGGCAAAGATATCGTCCACCCGGAGATAAACCATTAGGTTATAAGATGGGTCAAGGTACGAAGGATCATTACGATTTGATGCTTGAGGCTGGAAGATTTCTTCTAGAGGAGTATGGTTTGAAAATTGATGATGTTAATCTTATTCGGTCAGATAGTAACCAGCTACGCGATCCAGCATCACAAACTCAGTTTATGAAGAATTGGACATATCCTCAAATGGGTGGGGCTGATGTAACTGACCAGATGCTCGAATACCCAGACTCTCGATCAGATCTGGTAGAGAGTGTTCTTACAAAGATTAAGGGAGCAGTGGAGGGCAGTAAAGATCCAGAAGCGGTTGATTACCTTCCTGGTTCGAGTTTTAGTAGGTACGAAGTTGCAGACATGATACATGAGTCAATTGCAGATTATATCATGCAACATGAACCTATTGCAACATTTGAAGGTAAGTCGGGGGGAAGGGGTATAAAAGTATATGAAGTTGATGGTATCCCTATGAGCATAGCGACAGGTAAGCCAGCGCCAGCAGATCGAACTGATAAGCTTTATCTTGACCCTAGTGGTTGGGCTGACTCTGGATCTATGGGTTGGGTGCAGATAATGTTTCCTAATGAGAGAGGGCTTGAAAAATTGGCTAAGTTAGCTAGGAAGAAATAAACAATTGATACCACAATAATATTAATTACGGAGCTTATAGAACAGAGGCAACGTAAAGAAGAGGAGCTAGAATATTATCATATAGAACTAGAGCAGTTAAAAGTTAAGGCCGAGATTGTTGAGAAAGAA
>Ga0208179_1000987_pt1 | contig 15634 bp, 16 predicted proteins | sample Malvired_Geostar_FD_184238 | JGI IMG/M metagenome (GOLD analysis project Ga0208179, IMG submission 184238) | Marine viral communities from the Global Malaspina Expedition - Malaspina viral metaG DeepMed_Geostar (SPAdes) (version 2) | ecosystem: Environmental > Aquatic > Marine > Oceanic | place...
CTGCGGCAGCCTTCCCGATACGAAATCGGCCGGTCCCTGCCACTCACCGGCTTCGGGCACCCACCAGGCCGGCACAAGCATAGCTTCGGGATGGCGGTTGCGGAACAGCCGGAAGGCATCAATCGCGATATCCGGGCCAGTGCGATAGGCAAGCGGCCCGCCGAGGAAGACGAGGAAACGGCCGGGAGCGATATCGTCCCTTGGGCCCGGGTGGTAAAGCGCGGTATCCACGCCATGCGGAAACCGGATGACATTGGCGAGGCCGGCCTCGCGCAGCAGCCGAGCAGTCCAGGTCGACGGCGCGAGGACAAGCCGCATGCCGCGGAAATGTCGGGCAATGTCCGGCGCCCTGTGCGCATGTTCGAATCCGGCGACGCCGATATCCGGCATGCCATGCCAGAGGATGTTGGTCGCTAAGCCATGCAGAACGGGGAAAGGCAGATGTGTTCCCGTTTCCTGCCAGGCTGTGACCGGCAGCTTGTGTAGCAGGGCATTGTCCAGATGGTCTGTCGGCACCAGCAGCGAGATGCCTTGCCGCGCCATCTGCCCGGCGATATAGCGCAGATAGGGATCGTCGAATCCGCTGGCGATGCCGATAGCATTCATGCTCGCCCCGCTTGTGAGCCGCCACCAGGCCGCAAGATCACGACACCATATTTGGCCAGCCATACCAGGCCGCGAAAGAGATATGGGCGCCGTTCCGCTGATACCCGGGCAAGCAGGTCTCCAACGCGCCATTCATCTGCCTCGGCAAGAATCTGTAGAAGCTTTGCGACTTCCGCCTTTGAAGGCAGTTCCCGTACTGCAATGGCAACATAGAGTGATGAATAGGCCGCTTCGAGTGCCGCCCTTCCCTCCGGCGCGAGTCGAACACGGTAGTCAGACGTTAACCGGTCGCTTGAATAGCCGGCGAAGTGAAGAAACGGGTCCAGGCGCCAGGGATCGACCAGCGCCTCCAGCCGCACAGGTATCTGCTCCGGTTTCGCTTGCCGACGGATCGCGGCGAGTTCCCCCCACAATGCCTGATAGGCCGGGATAATTGCGGACCAGTCGAACACTTCCCGCGCCCGGCGGCGGCCCGCATCGCCCATGCGGCGCCGCAGGCCCGCATCCTCGGCCAGCCGCAGGCAGGCCTCCGCGCAGGCATCGATATCAACCGCGACGAACTTGCTGGCCTTGCCGATATACAGGTCGTAGCGGTCCATACCGAGCGCATGACGCATGGCAAGGTCGCCGCCGGCACCTGGGGGCGCGGAAATGGTCGGAATGCGGAAACCATCAATGCCGTCACGGACCGTATCTCGGTATCCGTCCCAGTCACTCACCACGACCGGCAGACCGGCCGCCATCGCCTCGACCGCGGTCAGCCCGAAGGTTTCCTGGATGTTGTCGCTGAGCGAGAGGAAGAAATCCGCCGCCGACCATATCTGGCGGTAGGTCTCGCCCTCCAACGGCGTGACAAAATGCATGGTCACCGACGGGGCCAGGCGGGCGGCAAGCTGCATGAAGGATCGCTCTATATCCTGATTATCGAACCAACCCGCCTGAATGAGATGCAGGCGACGGCTGGTCCGCTGCGCGGCGCGTTCGAGTGCCAGATACATCGGCTCCGGATGCGCTTTCGCATGGGCGCTCTGTCTACCGAGGAACAGGGCCGCCACATCGCCCTCGGCGATTCCTAGCTTCTGCCGCCAAAGCATTCGATTCTGGGTATTGGGTATAAAGCTGGAACAGTTAATACCGAGCGGGATAGTTGCCAGACGAGGCAAGACCGGTGGTTTTGCACCAAGCCGTTCCGCCAGATAAGCGCTTACAAATTCCCATTGCTTCTCGACTGCTTGCCGACCAGCGCTTGAGGTGCAGATCAGCGCATCCCAGGGTTCCATGGGGGCAAGTAACAAGTCGACAATCGCATCCATCGCTGGAGCGGAAGCCAGCGTATGGGTAATCCCGCACAGACTGAATGCGCGTTGGCCACAGGTTCTGCGCAGGAAAGCGAGATCGCGCAGGCCCGGATGGAAGGCAAACAGGCATCCTGCCTCCGAGAGCGTTCTCGGATTGTCCATCGGGAGCCAGTAAACCGGTTTCGCAGGATGGACGGCCGCCGCTGTTTGCCGAGCGAAGTCCTGAGCATCGCTCTCTAGGGCAGAAAAACAGTAGAGGGACTCCACCTTCGCATGATGTGCGAACCCCCTGACGAAACTGCTGCCGGCAGACTGGCGGCCCATCGGCCTGCCATTGTTGGCAGAAAAATCGGCCGGGCTGTACCAGATCGCAGCATTGCCATCCTGAACCACGGATTCGCCCATGCCCTATACTTCCCTCCCTGCAAAGCCAATCATTCTGCACAGCGTAATCGGCAAGAGAAGCGGCAAGCGGAAAGAACGGTTACATATCCGCCAGCAGGGTTTGTAGCGCCTCCCATGCGGTGCCACGACGACGACAAAAGCTTGTGGCAGTTTCTTGCGCTAGGGCCAGCGCCTTCCTGTTTTCTGCCAGCGTGGGCAAATCCCGCTTCAAACTATCCGGCGTCATCCCGCTTCCTGCTCGATAGCACCCCGGAACAACGGCAAGCGCTCTCCGGCTGTTCTCAACTTGTTCCAGATGCCGCGGAAAGAACAGCTGCGTCCGGCCTGCCAGGCACCCGTCAATCATCGACCCGATTCCGCCATGATGCAGAAAAAGGGTCGTGTCCCGCAACGCATCGCGGATGGCCGGCGGTGAGGCATACCGCCTGATGCCGGCCTTATCCAGCCGGGCATCAAGTTCAGGAGAGCTGTCTCGCAAATAGACCGCACCAGGAATTCCGGTCTCGATCAGTGCTTCCACGGCCAGACGCGACAGGCGGTGACGCATCCGCAAATAGGCGAAGAAGGATGGCGAAGCTGGCGGCGGCAGAGGAGATTCGGCCACTTCCCAGGGACCGGCAGCGGGTTTAGCCCTCGTTTCGGCATGGATATCGAGTTCGGGCGGTACGCACACGACCTGACCGATTCCGCGCACAATGGCCACGAGCGAATTCGGTAAGGCACGCCCGCGCCGCGCCTGCGCCAGACGGGCATTCTCAAGAAGCTGTTCGACAGGCCAGACTGGCGAACGACCAACACCCAGACCGGGGAATCCGCCTCCGGGTAATTCGGGAGGCGTCACGAATCCGTCACCGATGGGGATAAGCGGGAACCGGCCATAGGCGGCAAGCGACAGGATCGGCGAATGATCGGCGATCACAGCCGAGGGCCGTAGCTTCGCCAGCAACGCGTCCCATCCATCAATGGCCGCATTCAGCGCCTCCACGTCGCCATAGCCGCAGGCACCCATGATGTCGGCATAGCTGGAAGCCCGAAAAGGTTCCGGCCCCTCATGGCGCGGGCACAGGAATGGCGCAGCGAGGACAGTAACACCAGCCTCTGCATAATCTGGCGCGAGCGCTGAAGGTTCCCGTGCTGCGACCACCGGTCGCCAGCCACATTGTTTTAGCTGTCGTGCCAGCCATAGCAGTCGCACCGCATGCCCTAGCCCTTGGCCCAGTTCCCATGCCAGTAGGATCGTACGTGGCACCGCCTTCGCCCTGGCAATGCTCATTCTGTTAGCCATCGATTTGGTAGAAGGGCCACACATCCTCCGTCAGACCCAGGTGCGATTTCCCAGAGGATGGAAGATACCGCATGTTCCCTCCGCTGGATCCGATACCATCGTCATTCTCAGCTGGACACGTTCCCTGAAAAGGTCAAAAAGATGCGCACATAAGGAAACCCTGCATCAAGATTGATTTTTCGGCAAATTGTGCAAAAGTCCAATGAACGACCGAAATCAATATTCAAGGGATAATATGACCGACACAGAAACCATATCGGTGGAAGATTTCCAGCGCATGACTGCGAAACTCGCCGCAGCCTATGTCAAGAACAATACTCTCTCCCTCACCGATCTTCCCGACCTGATAAGCCTGATCCATGATGCGCTGCGATCAGTGACGATCGATCCCGTGCAGCAGAAATCCGATAAACTGACGCCCGCCGTTCCCATCAAAAAATCCGTGATGCCAGATTATATTGTGTGTCTTGAAGATGGGAAACAGATGAAGATGCTCAAGCGACATCTGAAAACCGCTTACGACATGACCCCTGACGAGTATCGTGCCCGCTGGGGCTTGCCTGCAGATTATCCGATGGTTGCCCCGAATTACTCAAAGCGGCGCAGCGAATTCGCCAAGACGATTGGCCTGGGTCGCGGAGCTGGTGCAAATCGCAAAGGGCGGACAAGAATCGAAAAAGGTTAAGCTCCGGCGCGGAAATTACTCGGGACATTAGTTTCGCAATTCATGGAGACCCTTGTGCGTTGCTCGAACCCTACGGTGCGTTAAGTGCCAAAAAAGTTACGCAGCCGAACAGGCTAAGCACCGTTCGCTCACCCGGTCGAGCGCGAAGCGGGTCAGAACCAGGTGGACGTTCTGGCTGTTTGTCCTGGCGATCTGCAGCACGCGTCGCCGATTGCGACAAGACGAGACGAAACGATCTCGATGGGCGCGGAATCTTGAGCGAGGAAACCTTCGCCGCTTTCGTACGGTGCTTCCTGAAGGCCTGCATCGATCAGGTGGTAGAGTGGATACTTCGATTTCGTCGCAGCCGCCGTCGCCTGCATTATCTTGGCCGATCTTGGCCGCCGATTCGATATCGGGCAGTTTCTCGCTGCGCAAAAGCACGTCGGCGGTCTCGGTCTCATTCGCGATGTATCGTGCCAAATCTGTAAACGATGAAACGCCAGATTCTTGCCCGCGCGCTCGCTTGATAATCATCTTCCGAATACTTTTTTCGATCGCTTTCCAACACCGGCATCAGCTCTTCAAAAATTCCGCAGGCCTTCTCCATCCCGGCCAGGGAACTGTCGGGCACCTTCGCCAGGTCTATCGCGCGTCGAATCACGAAGCGATTCTCAACACCGGCGAATATCTTCTGTTTCCGACCATCATCGCAGCCGGTGAGCTACCAATTCAGCGCGTGTCCCGATGCGTGCAGATAATCGTCGACAAGCGTCAGTTTCTTCGCGCTACCGCGGCGAAAAATACGGATCGCGGTCGACCTGATTGCGCGCTCGCGCATATAGGCAGGAAAGGTGATCCCGGCATCGGCGGCGGCCTCCTCAAGGAGGATCCGATTCTCGACTGGCAGGCGAACAAGGAGGCGCTCAAACCGCGCGCTTCGCTCCTCTTCCGGCAGGGCGTCATCGTGTGCCAGTAGATGCAGTCCGCGCATGCGAGCCGTCTCGGCGCTTAGTACCATCAGAAACTCCGCCAAGCGTTTCGCCTGGCCGTCAAGCTTGCGCTCGATTATCCCCAGCTGGAGCTGATAATCCGGCCCGGCCGGGCCGCGCACATGGCGCTCGCCAATCTTACCTTGACCGTCATGGCGCCACCACCGGATCAGGCCGGCAGCGCGTCGGAGATTGCCGAGCGAATTCGATCCGAGGCGTAGGATCCGCCGGTCCGCCTCGTCCATCTGGTGCCGGCCGAGGGCGGCATCCCGCACATAGCGCGAGCGCGGCTGACCAACCGCCGCTGCGCGCTGTTCGATCTCCTCCGCCTCCTCGAAAGATAGCCGGATATGGACAGGTGCCCCCTCCCCCTTTTCCGGTCCGGCGAAAATGTGATGCGTGGTACACTTTCACAATATCCGCTCCGTCGACGGATATGGTTTGTGGCATACAAACCACTATCCTGCCCCCCATTTACTCCTTCTGATTAATTTCTAAGGCAATGTTTTAAAAGAAAAAAATAAGGTTGATATTTGTGTTAATCAGGATGCTCGCCAAGGGCTCGCACTGGCCGGAAAAAGGAAAGGGGTGGAGCGGCTTAGGATAGAAAGATCAAGGTGGGTCTGCCGCAAGCCGCCTAGATCGCACCGGGTACAGCTGTTCATTTGCGAATTTATACTGTTGTACCATTTAAATATTCATTTGATTTCTGTTTTGGCCCATGTTGCAAAGCATACATTCGATGAAATCCGCATATCAATGGAGCGATGTGATCGCGTGGGAAGCTTGCGCGGAAGGACAGATCAAGCAGATCAGGTCAAAGTTTTCGACGCCGACCGACCGGCTACGCGGCGCTTGTAGCTGGACGAACTGATCGACGCATTGAGAGGAGACATACGGGAGCGGCTATATAAGCCGGCAGGATGATGTGCGAAGCTGCGGCGGAGCTGGCGCAGCTAAGCAAAATCAAGCATCTCGAAGCGACGGTCCGGACAGCGATTTCGAGACAGATCGGCGTCACGAAGCGACGCACGAAGAGTGGCACAGTTCAACGTGTGCCAGCAGAAACGCTGCCGGCGATTCGACGCGTTGGATCGCCTTGATACGCGGACTTTGCATGCTAGCGCCGCAAGTCGCCCCGGTCGGCCAAAATCAGACCTTCGGCAGCGCTCTGGTCTGGTTGATCTGTGGTGCACTGGCGATCAATGTGGCGGCCTGCTCGACGTAATGGAATCGGTCGTGGGGAAAGGCTGTAGCCCTCAGATCCGAACGCGCATATCGTCCAGATATGTCGTGACATCGACAACCTCCTGAACCGTGATCATATGGTCAATAGGCAGCGCGAAAAGAGCAGCATTAGGAGCCTTCAGCCACGCCCGCGCCTCGCTTTCATCGCCGCCGGCGATTGCTTCGAGAGACCGCAACGTCCGCACAAAAATCGGCCGCGAACAGGAAAGGTGTCGACCCATCCACGAGCACGGCTTCATTAGGCCTCAAGCGCGAAACCGTCGCCTCGGAAACGCCAACGGTCACTGCCAGCTGCCGGCTAGTCACGCCGAGACTTTCCGCGACCCTCAGGACGGTCTAGGTCAACACGGCACCACGACCAGATCGGCGTGCAACTGAGGCCATGATTCAGGCCGACTTCAGCATCACATGACCGACAGGCTCACTTGCCGGCCGGACGCGAATCTCGACGTCGTAGCCAAGCCGATTCAGGCAATCCATCAGCTTGCGCTCGCTCAAACCCGCGAAATCGCCCCGCATCATTCGCGAAACCTTTGGCTGCGGAAGCCTCATCCTGCGCCCGGCCTCAACCTGAATCAAACCAAGCTGACGGATCGCCCGGATAATCTCGATGGCCAGGCCCGACTTCACCTTCAGTTTATCGGCATTGCGAAAGCCAAGATCCGCGTAGACGTTACCGCTACCTCTTTCGACCTCCCTACTATGTGTCGTTTGGTTTTTCATCTTCGATCTCCGCTGCGAGCAGATGAGCTGTTTTCAGCCACTCTGATATGATTTTCATATCTTTTTTTTAGGCGTTGCAACCCCACGATACCAATTCTGGAATATATCCGCGAAAAGAAAGAGTGACAGGCTTTCTAGCTGTTACGGCGATGTTCAGGGCGCGATAGACAACGCCGGATGGATACCCGGCTTGCCCTTTCCACGCATCGGAACAACCCTGCGGCGGGTGAATGGAGACTTAAATGACGCACAGGATACATGCTGGGGTGACGGCCAGCGTCACGGAGCTGAAGAAAAACCCCATGGGCACGATCGCCTCCGGAAACGGCGCCGCTGTGGCGATCCTGAATCGCAATCAGCTGGCCTTCTATTGCGTGCCGGCCGACGAGTATGAGGCGATGGTGAATCTGATCGAGGATCCAGAGCTGAATGCGCTCGCCGATGCCCGGATCAATAGCCCTGAAATCCCGGTAGTCCTGGATGATATCTGAAGGCCCTTCTTTCATCAGTAAAAAGCAGAAGAGGGCATCACGCCATGAGTCCCAAGGATTATTCGAGGCACGGCTAGCTTGATCCTTCCCGGATTGCATCCAGGCTGCTCACCAGCAAGGAAGATGTGGCGCGTTCGGCCGGCCTTGGACGTGACGTGCTTCAGCGATGCGATCGCGCGATTCGGCCAGAAAAACAACGCCAGCTACGCGAGATGATGGAAATCATCGATAAGATGGTGCCGCGGATGGGCTCCGCTGTTATGGCTTTTGCCTGGTACAGGTCTCAGCCTATTTCCGGCTTCTCCGGCCGCACGGCAATACAACTCGTATCCGAGGGGCGGGCTATGGAAGTGCTCAACTATATCGATGCGGTCGATGTCGGGGTTCAAGCGTGATCGGGACCGGCCGTTTTTGAAGGGGGCATATCGGACCATCACCGCTATTAGGCGAAGCTCTACTTTTCGGCGAATTCAGCCAGGCTTATGAGACCCGGCCTTATCTCACGGAGCAGGGATCCATCGGGCAGGGCGCCCCTGCACTGCTCCGCAGCAGCAAAAATGGTCGATTCGGCATCATCGCCTTGCCGATCTAGGGCAATGGCAATCATTCCTGGCGAGCCGGTTCCAATGACAGCATCATCCAGGCCGGCCTCGAAAAGTCGATCGAGCAGGGAGCTGGCGTCAGCAGCGCTGACTGGCAATGCAAAGACCAGATCGAATTCAAAGATCTTTGCCATCGCCACCTCCCTCGTCAATCCGGTTGACTGGAAGGGGCTTGTGGCGCTTTGCCTGGCTAACAGCTGTCTGCACCTCGACGATCGTCGTCCGGGTGCCCTCGGTCTTGCCACCAGCATAGGCGATGGCATTCTCGAGCCCCTCAACAAGCTCAGCACCGATATTCCGCGCGCCCATCAAAGCAATCCTTTACATCTGCGATTCGAATCTCACTCGATATCCTGGTTTGAAACAGCGTCGATGAAAGCCTGGTCCTCGTGAGCATGAAAGCCGGCAACTGCTGCCTGCGACTGGATGTGGGCCTGCGCCCTGAAACTGGAACAATCCATGTCCGGCACCCGGATCTGGGTCGGCCGCACCCCCGGGGGGCGCATGCGCTCACGATTCGTAAGCACAGCCTCGCGGTTCTGTTCAGTCTTTGATATCTCCGTCATGCTGAGCTTCCATCTTCAGTGACTCCGCTTCCCCCTCCGCTCAGCTTAGGTAAAATCAAGCGCTCACCATTCTTTTCAGTCGTCCACCTTTCTGTCTATTCCACATGAAGCGGCAATTTTTGCGGCCGTGCTCGATACGCTCGTGGTGAAAGGCTGAAAGCGACCGGCTGTCATACGTAAACACCATATTCAAGGCGCGTAAGATACTCCTCGACGGCTTCAGCGCCAGCAGTTGTCTGGAGGAGGTCGATTGGCTTGCAATTTGATAGGCCAATCGCCGGCTTGGTCAGCCACGCCCGCGCCACACCTTCATCGCCGCCGGTGATCGCATCAAGAGACCGGAATATCCGAACAAAAACCACCGCCATCTGAAATGGCTTGGTTCCATCCTCGAGAACAGCTTCATTACGCCAGAGCCGGGAGATCGTCGCTTCTGAAACGCCAATGATCTGTGCCAGCTGCCGGTCGGTCACTCCGAGCCTTTCGGCAGCCCTGAGTGCGGCCTTGGTAAGTACAGTGGCGCGACCCAGCGCCGGATTAGCATCAGATAGATGGGGCATCGCGGTAATTGGAATGCTGGAAACGCTTGTGGTCAAGGGCTGCTCTACGCTGCCCGCTCCTCAGTCGCCCGCTGCCTGAGAACAGTCAGGCCATGCGGATCACGATCGAGCAGGACCAGGGCAGTAGTGATCGCATGGTTCACGAGAACTTCGCCACTCTCATATTTCTGGAAGGCATTGATGCCGCCTCCGATCAAATTTCCGGCTGCCTTCTGCGTCAGCCCTGCCTTCTCCTGATCCGGCGGACATCTTCCGGCAGCAACAAACCCTCGGCCCTGGCCTTCAGCCGGTTGAGCTTACGGTCGGAAACCTTCATATCCTCGCCAGTATGAATGCCCTCATCGTTCGCCTCACAATACCAGCCCGGCATGTTGAAGGTTGCTACATGCCTTTGTAAGTTATGATAATCGGACGCTCACCGCGCACCATGGGTTGGCCCGTTTCCGGGCAAGTCGGATTATCCATCGCCCTTCGCCTTGAACGACAACAGCAAAAACTCAGTGACGGCATCAGCAGTAAATTTGACGTAGAGGGTTCTCATCGCTACCAAGCTGTTTGAACGCTTCCCGCAGCAATGCGCGCTTCAAGTCCTGCTCACCGCCAAAACGCCACGCATTGAACGAAATGACGTGAACATGATTGGCCCGGCGGTTACCGACCGACCCGGTCTTGTCATCTTCCAGATCGCGCCGGTAAAGAGCTTTGACTGAACTCTTACCCGTCCCCCACGGGCCAAGCAGGCCGACGCTGAACGGCGGTCTGTTTGTGGGCGCCTCGATTAGATCCCTCAGCGCCTCTGCGTAGTCCTGGTGTCCGAACGCGTCCGCACCGCGATCCTCCTATTCCTTGTCCAAGATGCTGGGCATTGCCTTTGGCGGAGAAATTTTTTTTAGGGGGCTTATTCATAGAAGCGCTTCTCTCGACTAACGCCAGCTTGGCAAGATGGTGCAATAGTATTGCTTCAATACCATAGTTGAACAATGGGGTTGTGCGGACAGGTATCCGGAACGTCGACTTTCCACTGTTCTTGGCCCAAAAGCCGATCGTCCGCAACCGGCTCCAAAGCGGAGGTGGCTCTAGGCCGCCGGCCTCGTGCCGCGTCGCCGCCCGCCTGCCCCGCACGGTGAGACGATTCTAGTCGCCCAGGCCACCCTTTTGGACGGATGGGCAACAATCCAGGGGCACCGACTATTTAATGTCCCTGACCGTGAGCATTCCTTCGGATCATGCCACATCCAAGGGCGGGGCCTGGAACTCGTCGGGTGATTGCGCCAATCGGCGGAGACTATTTGTCATGTCGGCCGGTTGTTTCGAACGCCGCGATCAAGGCGTCGAGCACCGCCTGAAGTCGTGGCTCCAGATCCAGCCCGGCCAGGACGGCTTGCTCCACATGAGCGGGATGCACGAAGACCGTAACAGCGTCGCGCACCACACCGGCAGCCACGTCGGGGTCGGGGATACGGAACTCGCCCCGCGCGATCCCGTCCTGCAATATCTGCCGCACGAGCCCGGTCATGCGTCGCGCATAGTCGGCGACGAGGTCCGAGCGTTCGACCATGACCCGGCGGTAGAGACCGTGGATCTCCGGGTCGTTCCCGAGCTTGGCCCGCTTGCTGCGGTGGAGCGCCACCACGAGGCCGCGCAGCCTTTCTGCCGCAGATCCATCAGCCATTGCATAGCGGGCCGCCAGTTCGGCCTCTTCGGCCATCGTCCGCGCGGCAAGGGCGTCGAAGATATCCGCCTTCGACCGGAAGTGCCGGTAGAGCGCCGAATGCGACAGACCCATGGCCTTGGCGATATCGACAACGTTTGTCTTGGCCTCGCCGAACCGGCGGACCTGTTCGGCAGCCATGTCGAGAATGCGGTCGCGATGATCGGGCGCGTCGTTCGTCATGCGCAGCTTTTAGCTGACACAGCGCGCGCACACAACATGTAACAGATTTCATTTTTTGTATTGTGTGACAGCTCTGGCTGTGACAGGTTGGGACAAACGACTTTCAGGAGATATTGATGAGCCAGTTTCCTTCCCTGCATGCACCCCGCCTCGCTCTCGTCACCGGAGGGTCCGGTTTCGTCGGCGGACATCTCATCCGCCGGCTGCTGGCCGATGGCTGGCGCGTCCGTGCGCTTGGCCGCAGCGCCGAAGCGCGGGCGGAGGTTGAGGCGCTCGGCGCCGAGCCGGCTGAGGGCGACCTCCTGGACCGCGCGGCGCTGGCCGGCGCGATGGACGGGGTCGAGGTGGTGTTCCACGTCGCGGCGCATTTCAAGCTCTGGGGGCCGATGTCCCTGTTCCGCCGGGTCAATGTCGAAGGGACGCGCAACGTTGTCGAAGCGGCTGAGCGGGTCGGCGTGCGTCGCGTCATCTATGTCAGCGCCGCCGCCGTCGTCATGGGCCGCCCCGAACCGATGCGTGGCGTGACCGAGGACATGCCCCTGCACAAGATGCCGTTTGCCCCTTACGCCACATCCAAGGCCGAAGCGGAAGAAGTGCTGCTGGCGGCGAACGGCCGCCGCGCGGACTTCTCCACGGTGGCCATCCGGCCGCCTTTCATCTGGGGTCCGGACATGCCGGCGCTCGACCACATGATCGAGACCGTTCGCGCCGGGCAGTTCCAATGGGTTGCTGGCGGCGGACAGGCGCTGTCCACCTGCCATGTCGATAATTTGTGCCACGCGCTGATCCTGGCCGCCGATCGCGGGTCAGGCGGAGAGGCCTTCTTTGTGAGCGACGGCGAGGACACGACGCTGAAGTCCTTCCTGACGCGCCTGCTCGGCAGCCGTGGCGTGACACCCAAGGACCGCGCCGTGCCCTTCGGTGTCGCCTGGACGATGGCGGGTATGATGGGGGCGGTCTGGCGGATCTTCCGCCGCAAGGGCGAGCCGCCGGTCACCCGGCAGATGCTGCGGCTGATCGGCAAGGATTTTACCATCGATATTCGCCGCGCGCGCAATGACATCGGCTACGCTCCGGTCATCTCGCCGGCCGATGGCATGCGCCGCATGCAGGCCGGCGAGGCAACGCCGGCTCTCACGGCCGTCGATGGTCCTCCACGCCGTCTCGCGGCCCCGTCATGAGGCTTGCGGCAACCCTTGCCGGCGCCGACGGTGCAACCTTCTTCCGGGCGTGGCTGTCGGGCCCATTCGCCATTGGCGCCATCGCGCCTTTCGGGTGCCGCTCTCGCCGCACTCATCACATCGAGGAGTGGACCCGACACGGGACCGGTAATTGAACTCGGACCCGGCCTCAATTGGCTCAACGGCCTATATAAGCCTAGGGCTACAACCGACCATGGGAAAAGCCAATCTGCTGCTATTTTAGCCCAAAAGGTTCGAATATTTATCTTAATGGATCATTGCCAGGAACTGGCCCTTGGATTCCAGCGCCCTTGCGCGTGTTCTGGAGTGCTAAGGCTGACGATCACGGGCCTGAAAAAGCGCCGTAGCTCGTCCGGGAGCTCCCTAAACGGAGGCGGTTCCGTTGTCCGACATGAATCACGGCGCAAAGGCATGGATCATGGAACGATGCATCACGGTGCCTCAGGGCATGCTGCGCATGACAGTATGAACCATGCGGCACCCCCGCACCAGCCACCGCAGGGCATGGCGCCAATGCGGGCCATGCCATGGCCGCCCCCGTCCTCGCGGAAGATGCACCACCTGTCGGCTGAGACCAGACCGACACGCTGCCCGGCGAGAAGGCGTTGAGCTATGCCGTGTTCGGGTTCCAGGGGCTGGCACCCTATGTGATCGAAGTGGATGCCTCCCTGCTCATCAGCGAGAAGGGCGACATCTCCGCCCGATTCGAGGCTGAACATGACATCCTGATCACCCAGCGGCTGATCGCCCAGCCCAAGCTAGAGGTCAGTGCCGCCCTGCAGGAGGTCGAGGAACTCGGCATCGGTTCGGGCCTGAACGATATCGAGCTTGGCTTCCGCGTGCGCTACGAGATCACGCGGAAGTTCTCCCCTATGTCGGCATCTCCTGGGGCCGCAGCCTCGGCAACACGGCGGATTTCGCCCGCGCCGAGGGTAAAAATGTCGATAATCTCGCACTCCTAACCAGGATCCTGTTCGCGTTCTGATCCGGTTGCGCACGAAAGCCAACGCCTCGTAAAGGGGCGCCGGTCTTTTTTCAGGGCCAATCCTTGCACTGCAACCCTGACATTCAGAAATTGCTGATGTGTTGGCTTGACCTTCCCAACGCTGGAAGCCCCACCTTGGTGGAAATGGGCACACTGCACGTTCTGCTGCTGCGACAAGCAGCCTCAAAGCGCTGAGACGTGGCAGGGCTCCAATCCGACCAAGGGGTACTGACATGGACCATCACGGCCATCATCACCACGGCGGCCATGCGCAAGCCAAAGACAATGGCGCCCTGACCGCGACCGATCCCGTCTGTGGCATGCAGGTTGATCCTCATGCGACGAAGCACCGTGCCGCACATGCGGGGCACACCTTCTATTTCTGTTCAGCGCGGTGCCAGGAAAAGTTCGTCGCGGCGCCTAAGAGTTTTCTCGGCGATAAGCCTGCCGAGAAAGAGACGGATGCCGGCGCAATCTATACCTGCCCGATGCATCCGGAGATCCGTCAGGTCGGCCCAGGTAGCTGCCCGATCTGCGGCATGGCGCTGGAACCGGCGGAGGTCTCGCTGGAGGATGGCCCAAACCCCGAACTCGCCGATATGTCACGCCGGTTCTGGATCGGCCTTGTGCTGACCGTTCCCGTCTTCCTGCTGGAGATGGGCGGTCACCTGGCCGGGCTGTCGCATCTGGTACCCGTACAGACTTCGAACTGGATCCAGCTTGCTCTGGCGACCCCGGTCGTGCTCTGGGCGGGCTGGCCGTTCTTTGTCCGGGGCTGGCAGTCAGTGGCGAACCGCTCGCTCAACATGTTCACCCTGATTGCCATGGGAACCGGTGTCGCCTGGCTGTACAGCATCGTCGCCACTCTGGTGCCTGGCATCTTCCCTGAAGCCTTCCGCAATGCCGACGGGGCGGTTGCCGTCTACTTCGAAGCAGCGGCGGTCATCACCGTCCTGGTGCTGTTGGGGCAGGTGCTGGAACTGCGGGCGCGGGAGACGACGTCCGGTGCCATCAAGGCGCTGCTTGGCATGTCGCCGACCACCGCGCGTCGCTTGTCGGAGGATGGTGCCGAAGAAGAGGTCGAACTGGATCGTGTTCAGGTTGGTGATCGGTTGAGAGTGCGTCCGGGCGACCGGGTTCCCGTTGACGGGCTGGTTCTTGAGGGCGGTTCCAGCGTCGATGAATCGATGGTGACCGGTGAATCCATGCCGGTCCGCAAGCAGCCGGATGACAAGGTCATCGGCGGGACGATCAACGGCCAGGGCAGCTTCGTCATGCGGGCGGAAAAGGTCGGCCGCGACACGATGCTGGCGCAGATCGTGCGCATGGTGTCCGAGGCGCAGCGGTCGCGCGCGCCGATCCAGCGGCTGGCGGATGTGGTCTCCTCCTGGTTCGTGCCGGCGGTCATCCTGATCGCGTTGCTGGCTTTCGCGGCCTGGTCTCTCTTGGGACCGGCGCCGGCGATGGGCTATGCGCTGATCGCGGCGGTGAGCGTGCTGATCATTGCCTGTCCCTGTGCGCTGGGGCTGGCGACGCCGATGTCGATCATGGTGGGCGTCGGGCGGGGGGCTCAGGAGGGCGTCCTGATCAAGAATGCCGAAGCGCTGGAACGCATGGAGAAGGTCGATACCGTCATCGTGGACAAGACCGGCACGCTGACGGAAGGCCGGCCGAAGGTCACCGCGATCAGGACACAAGGCGGATTCGGAGAAGATGATCTGCTCCGCTTACTCGCCAGCCTGGAACAGAGCAGCGAACACCCTCTCGCTGCCGCCATCGTGACTGCCGCCAGGGAGCGGTCGCTCGATCTGATGCCGACCAGCGACTTCGATTCTCCGACCGGCAAGGGTGTGCTGGGCACTGTCGATGGACGAAAGCTGGTCGTGGGCAATGCCCGGTTCCTTGGCGAACACGATATCGAGACCGGGTTGCTTGAGGAAATCGCCGACGGATTGCGCCAGGACGGTGCGACCGCAATTCTGGCGGCGGTCGATGGCACGCCTGCCGGCGTCGTGGCGATTGCCGACCCGGTGAAGGACACGACGCCCGCTGCCATCAAGGCACTGCATGCAGACGGCATCTCTGTGGTGATGCTGACAGGGGATAACAGAAC
>Ga0208179_1000988_pt1 | contig 15624 bp, 17 predicted proteins | sample Malvired_Geostar_FD_184238 | JGI IMG/M metagenome (GOLD analysis project Ga0208179, IMG submission 184238) | Marine viral communities from the Global Malaspina Expedition - Malaspina viral metaG DeepMed_Geostar (SPAdes) (version 2) | ecosystem: Environmental > Aquatic > Marine > Oceanic | place...
GTCGGGCGCCAGCCGGTCCACCAGGGTCGGCGCCTGCGCCAGCGGGGCGATGATCACGGCCCCATGGTCGCGCCAGGAGGCTTCAGCCACCGCGCCGGTGCTCAAGGTGGCGATCTGGGCTTCGACCTCGGCCTCGACCTTGGCGGCGAAATCGGCGTCGTCGGTGATCAGGATCGACTGGGCGGCCGGGTCGTGCTCGGCCTGGGACAGGAGGTCGGCGGCGATCCAGTCGGGGCGGTTCTGGGCGTCGGCGACCACGACGATCTCGGAAGGCCCGGCCAGGGCGTCGATGCCCACCACCCCGTAGACTCGCCGCTTGGCCGCGGTGACGAAGGCGTTGCCGGGGCCGACGATCTTGTCCACCGGCGCGATCGGACCCGCCCCATAGGCCAGGGCCGCCACCGCCTGGGCGCCGCCGACCCGCCAGATTTCCGTGACGCCCGCCGCCTTGGCCGCCGCCAGCACCGCCGGCTGCAGTCGCCCGGGCGGGCTGACCATGGCGATGCGGGACACACCCGCCACCGCGGCCGGCACGGCGTTCATCAGCACGGTGGAGGGATAGGCCGCGCGCCCGCCGGGCACATAGATCCCCACGGCCTCGATCGGCGTCCAGCGCCAGCCCATCTCGACCCCGGCCTCGTCGGTGAAGCGGGCGTCGGCGGGGCGCTGCCGCTCGTGATAGCTGCGGATGCGGGCGGCGGCGAAATCGATCGCCTCGCGGACCTCCTGCGGACAGGCCGCCGCGCCGGCCTCGATCTCTTCAGGCGTAACCCGCAGGTCGGCCTCTGCGATCTCCACCCCGTCGAACTGCGCGCCATAGCGCAGCACCGCGGCCAGGCCCTCGCCGCGCACGGCCGCCAGGACGTCGCGCACGATGGCCTCGACATCCTCGGGCGTGTCGCGGCGCTCATTCACCAGGGCGGCGAAGCGGACTTCGAAATCGGGGTCGGAAAAAAGAAAGCGGCGCATGGCGTGGCTATGTAGCGATCCCCGCCGCTGAGCGCCATGGCGCCGCAGCCACAGGGTCAGGTCAGCGGCCCCTAGGTCTCGTGCCGCGGGATCCGCGGGGTCGGCCAGGGGTCGGAGACATCGGCCAGCACGGCCTCGACGCATTCGACCTTCACCTTGAGATCGCCGCCGCCGGCGAAGTTCAGCACCACCGCGCCGCCGGGCGGCTCGGCGTCCGGCTCAAAGGTGATGGCCAGCAGTTCGACCACCGCGTCCGGCGCATCGCGCCGCAGCCGCCGCGCCTCAACCTGCTCCACCGAGCCCAGCTGCAAGGCGCTGCGCACCCGTGAACCGCCGCCCGCCTCCCAGCGATAGCGATTGAACACGATGGTCAGCAGCCGGCCCTGGGCTTCGAAACGGACATCGCCGAGCTTGGCCACCGCATCCTGAAGCGCCGCCGAGATCACCGCCAGATCCTCGGCGTCCTCGGCCCGCAGCTTCAGGCGCCCACGGGAAAGGTCAGGCATCGGCGGTCAAGTCCTCAATCAACTCCGCGCCCTTCAGGCGCCGCACCTTCGCCCCACAGGCCCCGAGCTTGGCCTCAAGGCGCTCGAACCCCCGGTCGAGGTGGTAGACGCGGCCGACCTCGGTCTCACCCTGGGCCGCAAGGCCCGCAATCACCAGGCTGACCGAGGCGCGCAGGTCGGTGGCCATCACCTGGGCGCCGTTCAGGCTCGAGACCCCGCGCACCCGGGCCTCGCCGCCCTGGATGGCGATATCGGCGCCGAGCCGCGCCAGTTCCGGGGCGTGCATGAAACGGTTCTCGAAAATGGTCTCGCGGATCACCGATTCCCCGTCGGCCAGGGTCATCAGGGCCATGAACTGGGCCTGCAGATCGGTGGCGAAGCCCGGATAGGGATCGGTCTCGATGGTCACGGCCTTCAGCCGCTGGCCGTTGCGCTTGATGGTCACGCCGTCGTTGTGCGGGGTCACCTCGACCCCGGCCTCTTCCATCTTGTCCAGCAGGTTGGCGATGAAGTCGCTGCGGGTCCGGGTGAGCCGTACCTCGCCGCCGGCCATGGCTGCGGCCAGGGCGAAGGTGCCCGTCTCGATCCGATCGGGAATGACGGCGTGAGTCGCGCCCCCCAGCCGGCTGACCCCCTGGATGCGGATCACGTCCATGCCCGCCCCACTGATCCGCGCGCCCATCTTGTTCAGGCAATCGGCCAGGTCGACGATCTCGGGCTCACAGGCGGCGTTACGCAGCACGGTCTCGCCCTCGGCCAGGACCGCCGCCAGCATGGCGTGCTCGGTGGCGCCCACTGAGACAAAGGGAAAGGCGATCTCCGCCCCGATCAGGCCCCGCGGCGCCTGGGCGTAAACATAGCCCTCATGGAGGTCGATATCAGCCCCCAGCGCCCGCAGCGCCGACAGGTGAAGGTCCACCGGCCGCGCCCCGATGGTGCAGCCGCCGGGCAGCGAGACCTTGGCCTGACCCGAACGGGCCAGCAGCGGCCCCAGGACATTGAAGGAGGCCCGCATCTGGCGGACCAGGTCATAGGGGGCGATGGCGCTGATGATCTCCGAGGTCTGGAGCACAGTCTTGGCGCCGTCCGGCCCGTCCCGCTCCTCGACCTCGGCGCCCAGACGCGTGAGCAGCTTGCCGAGGAACCGCGTGTCGGCCAGGCGCGGCATGTTGGTCAGCCGCAGAGGTTCGCTCGTCAGAAGACTGGCCGCCATCAGCTTGATGGCCGAATTCTTGGCGCCGCTGATGGCGATCTCGCCCTCCAGACGCGCGCCGCCTTCGATGACGATTCGGTCCAATCCCAGCCCCTTCAAGCGCCGCAGCCCTGCAGCGTGGACAACCCAAGTGGCGCTTCTAGCCCGAGGCCATCGCGGCGCAAAGCCGCCCGACTCTCACGAACGCTTGTCATCTCCGGGGGCCGGCGCGTCCGACGCCTTCGGCGCGGCTTTGCGGCGACGCAGATTGGCGCGAAGCGCCTGGGCGAGCTTGGCCTCCCGATCATTCGGCGGTGAGGATCTGGTCTTGTCCGGCGGGCTCATGAACACGGCTTGCGACCGGGCTCCTGCGACGTCAAGTCCGAGAAATCCGGATTTGGGGGCTTCACGCGGGCCGTCGGGTTGGCTATAGCCCCCGCCTCGCCTTTCGCCGCCGTAGCTCAGTGGTAGAGCGCATCCTTGGTAAGGCTGAGGTCGGCAGTTCAATCCTGCCCGGCGGCACCACTATCCGGAGGCTGGTTCATCCAGCCTCAAGGCGTCTCCGGAGCGGCCCTGCGCCGCTCCGGAGCTCCCCTCAGCTCCATGCGCGCCTCAGGCCCGTCAGGCGGCCGTTCGCCCGGCCTTGCTCGATAGGCCTTCAAATCCTTCGAAAAAATACTCCACGCCGACCTGCAGAACCCTGGCGATTTCATAAAGCCTGGACGCGCTGAGCCGGTTCATGCCGCGCTCGTATTTCTGCACCTGCTGAAAACTGATTCCGAGGTGTCCGGCGAGTTCGGTCTGGGTGATCTTCAATTCCCGCCGCCTGAGACGCAGGCGCAGGCCCACATGCAGATCGACTGGGTGGATACTGACGCTGGCCACCATGATTCAGGCCCCGGCCTGCATCTGCGGCGACGAATCGAGGCTGAGCCTGACCCGCACAGGCCGGCCGGCGAAAGGCGGCGGGGCCAGATGGAGCCGCCTGTATTGGGAGGCGGTGTCCAGGACGATCGCTTCGTACTGTCGGGGATTTCGCCACGGGGCGTTCAGAGCCGGCCAGAGGCGGCGGGCTTGGACTGGCTCAACCCGGTGGCGCGCCGCCACCTCTGCGAGGATCGCATAGTCGCCGGGGCGAGAGCCCAGAAGCATCCAGGCCAGGCTGACGCCTGCCGCTAGGATCCCGGCGCCCGCGCCCGGCGCCGACGGCCCCGTCGCCGCCAGGACCGCGACACCCAGGATGGCCGATGTGAACCAGGTCATGGGCGCCATGGCCTGAGCTGGCGGCTTGAGCCAGCCCAGCCCGCGCCTGTCCAGACCTGATAGAGACGCCGTCAGTTGGCGATCCATGCTTGTTCTCCCCCCCCCGGCACGCACGCACGCACGCGCCGCAATGGGAGGGATGGGGGCCGCCAAAACAAGATGAGGGCGTCTGAATTTACAACTGTTTACATAGTTAAGCTTGCCGTCGGCGCGGCGTGGAGCCGGCCTCGCGCGCACTCTGGAGCGAGTCCCCATAGCTGGGACGCGGCTGGCGGGCGAAACGCGCTCCAGACCTAGGGTCTAAGGGCCTGCCCCAATGATCAGACGGTCCCGTCCGACACATCGGGCCCCTAGTGGGTCACCCCGAAGGGCGGTTGGCCCGGAACTGGAATCCCGCCCAAGTAGCGCTCGATCGCCTCGAATAACACCTTGGCCGCAAAGGGCTTGCTGATGACTGCGTCCATGCCCGCCGCCAGACAAGCCTGCTGATCGGCCTCGCTCGCGCCGGCCGTGATCGCCACGATGGGCACGCGGCCCAGACCCTGGCTCGCCTCGGTGCGTCGGATGATCCCGGTCAGGGCGTGGCCGTCGATCAGCGGCATTCTCACATCCATCAGGATGAGATCCCAATGCGCGCTCCGCCACGCCTCCAGGGCTTCGGAACCGTCCCGGGCGATGACCGCGGTCAGGCCGACGAAATCCAGCAGGGCGATCAGCAGGCGCTGGGTGCGCGGATCATCCTCCGCCACGAGAATCTGGAGTTGGCCAGCTGGGCCCTTCAGTCGCCCCTCTGGGGCCAGTTCAGATGACATCACGCGCGGGGCTCCTCTATTGAGGACGGCCTCGACTCTTTCTGATCCGACCTCATTCTAGCTAGTAGCGCCAGGCGAAACGCCTGCATGGGTTTGAACCCAATTTTTACAAATTCTTACAATCTGTTCTCCGCCGTTGCCCAAATTGGGCCGGTTTCACATTATAGGCGCCAGCGATAGTCGCGCGTACGAAGGCGTACCCGTAGCTATGCCTCACGCCTAGCTCCAAGAGTTATGCGCCCGCGTCTTCGGGGAAGGACAAGGCTCATGAGGGTGGCGATACTGGAGGATGATCCCGCACACGGGGATCTGGTGGAAGCCGCCCTCCGCTCTGAGAATCACCTCTGCCTGCGCTTTGCTTCCGGCGCGCCCCTGCTGGTGCGCCTGCGCCAAGAAACCTTTGATCTCCTGATCCTGGACTGGAACGTGCCGGGTCCGTCCGGCCTGGACGTCTTGGCCTGGACCCGGGCCAATCTCAAAGCTCCGCCTCCGGTCCTGATGATCACGGCGCGGGCCTCGGCCGAGGATATCGTCACCGCCCTCGACGCGGGCGCTGACGACTTCATCACAAAGCCGATCGAGCGATCGATACTGCTGGCGCGGGTGAACGCCGTCCTCCGTCGGGCCTATCCCAGCGGCGCGACGATGCGACCTGAGACCTTCGGCGATCACCTGTTCGACCCGATGACGGAGACGGTCACCCACGGAGAAAAGACGGTGAAGCTGACCAGCAAGGAGTTCGCTCTCGCCCTGGCCTTTTTCCGCAACATGAACCGGCCGCTGGGCCGCGCCTATCTCCTGGAGACGGTCTGGGGCCGCAATCCGGATCTTCCCACACGCACCCTCGACGCCCACGTTTCGCGCATCCGCGCCAAGCTCGACCTACGCCCGGCGCTTGGCTACCGGCTGGCCCCTGTCTACAGCTACGGTTACCGCCTGGAGGCGATCTCAAACGGCGCCGAGGAGTCTTCCACCCCATGAAGATCATTCACCTCGCCGTGGCCGCCGCCTGCGCCATCGCCCTTGGTTGGGCGCCCCCCGCAGCCAAGGCGCAGAGGGCCCAGCCCGCCTCCGACCTCGTCACCTATGTGGTCCGACCCGGAGACACGCTTTACGACCTCGCCGAGCGCTACATGATCCGGCCCAGCGACGCGCTGCAGGTCGGCCGCCTCAATCGCATCACCGAGCCACGGCGCCTTCAGCCTGGAACGACCCTGCGGATTCCCGTTCGCCTGCTGCGCACCGAACCCGTCGCCGCGCGTCTGGCCGCCTTCCGCGGAGATGTGGCCATCGCCGCTCCGGCAGGGCCGCTGGCCCCGGTCATCGGCCTCATCATCCCCGAGGGTTCCCGCCTGACCACCGCCGCCGGCGCCTTCCTGACCCTGGAAATGCCCGACGGCTCCCGCATCACCCTGCCCTCCCAAAGCCGGGTGGTCCTCGACCGCGCCCGGCGGGTGTTGCTCACCGGAGACATTCAGCGCCGGCTCACCCTCGAGGCCGGGCGCAGCAGCTCGGTGGTCAACCCAGCCCCCACGCCGGGCAGCAGCTTCATCATCACGACCCCGCTCACCGTCTCTGCGGTGCGCGGCACGGAGTTCCGGGTTGGCCACGACGCCGAGGCCAACCGTTCGACCCTCGAGGTGGTCGAAGGCTCGGTCGGCGCCCAGGCCAGCTATGAGTCGCGCGAGACTCTCGTCCCCCAGGCGTTCGGCCGGCGGGCGGACGCCAGCGGCGCCTCCGCGCCGCAAGCGCTCCTGCCTGGCCCCAAGCTCCGCAATCCCGGTCAGCCGCAGGACGAGCCGGAGCTCAGCTTCGACGTCGTGCCCCTCGACCACGCACAAGGCTATCGGGGCCAGCTGGCGACGGATGCGGGCTTCGTCGATATCCTCGCCGAGGCCGAGGGCGAAAGGCCGACCCTGACCTTCGCCTCGGTCCCCAACGCCATCTACTTCCTGCGTCTGACAGCCCTCGACACCGACGGCCTGGAGGGACTGCCCGAGGTCTACGCCATCGAGCGCCGACTGAACGCCATAGGCCTTGAGCCGCCAGCCGGCCTGGAAGGGGTCGATCGCAGCTTCCTGTTCCGCTGGAGCGACTCCGGCGACGGCGTCGCCAGCTTCCGCTTCCAGTTGGCCGCCAACGCCGACATGGAACGGCCGATCATTGACGAGCCTGGCCTCACCGAGCGCCAGATCTCCGTCGCCGAGCTTCCCGATGGCGTCTATTTCTGGCGGGTTCTGGTCACCCGGTTCGAAGACGGGCGCGCCTTTGAGAAGTGGGCGCCGATCCAGCGGTTCCAGCTAGGCGGCTGACCCTCTTGCGCGTTCCACCTCGCAGGGACCGATCGCAGCGATCGTGGCTGATGGGCGAATGGCTGCTGACGGCGACCTTCGCCCTGACGCTGACGGGGCTCCTGGCCTGGAGCGGCGGCGCCAGCCGACTCGACCACCTTCTGTATGACGCCCTGGTGCGACAGGCGCCCCAGGCGACCAGCGACGACATCATCCTGGTCGTCATTGATGATCGAAGCCTGCAGGAGGTCGGGGTCTGGCCCTGGCCCAGGCAGGTCCATGCGGCTCTCGTTGATCGCATCGCCGAGGCCAACCCCAAGGCCCTCGCCTATGACGTGCTGTTCGTTGAGCCCGGCTCCGACCCGGCCGCGGATCGGGCCCTGGGCCAGGCGTTCGCCAGGACCGGCGTGGCAGCCCTTCCCCTGGTCATTGAAACGCCGGGTCCCGACGGGGCCGCCTTCGCCCTTCGCCCCCCCGTCGGCGTGATCGCCAGGGGCGCCGCGGGCCTTGGCCAGGTGAACCTTCAGTTTGATCGTGACGGCGTGGTCCGCCGCGCCGCCCTTCTCGAGAACGCCGGCGCGCAGGAGGTGCCCCATCTTGTCGAGGTGGCCCGCCGCATCGGCCAGGGTCTCCCGCTGCCCGATGTCGCGCGTCCGGCCACAGGCGGCCCCCTGGTGCGGACGAGGCCGATCCTCATTCCCTATGCCGGGCCGCCGGGCCACTATCGCTCCATCTCCGCCAGCAGCGTCCTGGCCGGCGAAATGCCCGTGGAATTCCTGCAGGGTCGCTACGTTCTCCTCGGCGCCACCGCCGCCGGGCTCCACGACAGCTATGCAACGCCGACCAGCACCGCCGCGCAGCTGATGCCCGGCGTCGAGATTCAGGCTAACCTGCTCGACGCCCTTCTGCAGGGGCGCGCCATCCAGCCGCTGAATCCCTGGATGCAGACGGCCCTGGCCCTCGGCCTGGTTCTCGTCCTGCTGATCGGACTTCTGCGGCTGGCGCCTCGGGAAAATCTTCTGCTGGGCGCAACCCTCATCCTCCTGGCGCCCGGCGCCAGCGCCATCGCTCTGATCAGTTTTGGCCTCTGGGCGCCTCCGGCCGCGGCCCTGACCGGGATTCTGGTCGTTTTGCCCCTTTGGGCCTGGCGTCGGCTGGAGGCCTCGAGCCGCTACATGGTGCGCGAACTGGCCCGCTTCTCGGCCGAGCCCGATCTCGTCGCCCGCCCGCCTCGATCCCCCGCGGGACAGGATATCGTCGCCCGGCAGATCGCCCTCATGGAGGACGCCGTCGCCAGGGCGCAGGACGCCCGCCGCTTCGCGCTCGACACCCTGCAGGGCCTGCCCGACCCGACCCTTGTGGTCACCGCCGCCGGCGACGTCACCTTCGCCAACACCGCGGCGCGAGAGCTCTTTCCCCAGGCGCTGAACGCCAAACTGCCCACCCTGCTGGAGGGCTGGTCGGCCGACGGTACGCCCCTTGAGGACCTGATGCGGGGCGAAACCCGGTTGGCGGGTGAAGTGGTCAGTCCCCGGGGGATGATTTTCCAGGTCACCCGCGTGCGGCACCAGCCGGGCGCCGAGGCGCCGCCGGCCTGGATCGTCCGACTCACCGACATCACCCCGATCCGGACCGCCGCCGCCCAGCGCGAGCGCCTGCTCCAGCTCCTCAGCCACGACATGCGCTCGCCGCAGGCCTCGATCCTCGCGATGCTGGAATCCCCCTCTGCGGAGGGCGCCTCCAGCGCCATCCTCCAGCGCATCGGCGGCTATGCCCGCCGCACCCTGGCCCTGGCCGACAACTTCATCCATCTCGCCCGCGCCGAATCGAGCGCCATGACCTGGGAGATCCTGAATCTCGCCGACATCGCCACGGAGGCGGTCGACGACATCTGGCCCCAGGCTCAGCGTGCGGCCACAACCATAGATCTCGATGTCCCGGCCGAGGAGCTGCTGGTGCGCGGCGACCGGGCGCTCCTCTCCCGCGCCCTTGGCAACCTGCTGGACAACGCCCTGAAGTACGGTGGCCCATCCGGTAAGATCACCTGCGCGCTATGGGCGCAGGACGGCCAGATCGTGTGCGAGATCACCGACCGCGGCCCCGGCGTCGCGGAGGACGCCGCGGCCCAGCTTTTCCAGCCGTTCCAGCGGCTTGGTCGGCCAGACGCGCCCCGCGCCGGAGGCGCGGGCCTGGGCCTGAGCCTGGTGCGCGAGGTCATGCATCGCCATGGCGGCGAGATCTCCTGCCGCAATGCCGGGCCGGACGGCGGGGCGATCTTCACCCTGCGCCTGCCGCAGGTCACTGAGGCCTGAGGCGCTCGGCCAGGGCGGCCGTCAGCACCGGCGCCATCTCCGCGCCTTCACCGGCAGGGGCCCGCTGTTGGGCGTTGGCGCGAAAGGCCGGCTTTCCGGTTCGCGTATCCAAAAGGAGGACCGTCAGGCTGTAGTCGCTCCGGCGTCGCTGCCAGAACCGCGCCTCACGGCTTTTCGCCAGCCAGTGGGCCGCCCCCTCGGCCACGGGAACAAAGGCCCCGACCCCAGCCGGACGTTCGGCGAAGCTGGCCTGCACCAGATAGTCCGCCCTGGCGCCATCCTCCCCCACCGGGCGGAAACCTGCAGCCTTGAGCGCGGCCTCGAGGTCTGTCATCCAGCTCGTCGTCTCGGCCGGCAGGCGAACACTCGCCCCGGAGGGCGGCGCCCAGGGCGCCAGGCTCAGCTCGACGGGCGGCGTGGCGCAGCCCGCCAATCCTGCGCACATCAAGCCTGCAAGAACCGTCCCGCGCATGTCGCCCCCCGTCCGCCGTATGGCCCGAGTAAACACCCGGAACCTCTCAGGTCCAATCCCTACCGGACTTATTTATACCCGGATGTTATTGACACGGTCATCGCCTCAGGTCAGGAAGTCGGAAGGAGCCCGCCATGACCCCCACCCTGACCGCCTTCGTCAACGGCGTGCGTATCGCCAATGGAGACGCCGCCCAGATCGCCGCCGTCCTGCGCGCCCGCGCTGAGGTCCCTGAGGCGCCGCCGATCCTCCTGTCCGACGCCGACGGCCGGTCGGTGGACATCGACCTACGGACCTCGCCTGAAGCCTCGACGGCTGACGAGACGCCCCCTGCCCGGCCAACGCGGGGTCGGCCGCGCCTGGGCGTCGTCCCACGGGAGGTCACCCTCTTGCCCCGCCACTGGGACTGGCTCGCCACCCAGCCCGGCGGCGCCTCGGCCGCCCTCCGCCGCCTGGTGGAGGAGGCCCGTAAAACACACGCCGACACTGATCGCCTTCGCATCCAGAGAGAAGCCGCCTATCGCGCCATGTCCGCTCTGGCCGGCGACGCCGCGGGCTTCGAAGCCGCGGCCCGCGCCCTGTTCGCCGGCGACCGCGAGGCGCTCGACGCCATTCTGGCGACCTGGCCCCCTGACGTCGCCGCCTATATCCAGCAGCGGCTGGACGCCTAGCGGCCGTTCACCTCCGCCAGCGCCTGCTGAGCCTGGTGAGTTTCGACGGCGAGCCTGCGGGCCGCATCGCAGGCCACCAACTGCGCACCCCGCGTCACATAGCCGATCTCAAGATCCGCGAGGGTCGGCGCCGAGGGCAACACATGCAGCGCGCAGGGCCGCAAGGCTTCAGGCGCCAGGCTCAACCGCGGCGCAGCCGACAAGTTCGGGGGCGGCTTGGCACAATTGGCGATCAGCAGCGTGCAGGCGATCGGCGCGAGCCGCATCAAGAGGCGCATGGCCATCCTCCGTGTTCAGGGCTTGGGGAATGAAGGCGGCTGCGACCTGGTCGGCGCGGCTGCTCCGGGCCAGGGCCTGGCTCAGTCGCGCCTGGGCCGCCCGTTCGCCCTCGACCTCCAGGCGGGCCACGTCTCGCTGTTGGGTCAGCGTCGCAACAGCGTCCTGATGAAGCTCCGCCCCATCCCGGCGCCCGGCGACGTAGAGCGACAGGGCCGAGGCGGCCAGCCCGCCGGCCGCGACGGCGATCATGATCAAGCGCAGATTCATGCCGACAGCCCTCGCACATAGCCGCCGCCCGGCCGCCAGGTCAGCACCTCCCGGCGCCAGCGGCCTCCAAGGCCCAGGTGAACCCAGGCGCCCGCCTCTTCGATCAATTGGTCAAAGGCGAGATCTGAGTCCGCGATCGCGCGGCAAACCGCCAGGGGTGAGCCGAACCGGGGGCAGATGAAGTCCGCAGCCTCGCCGCGCATGTGGGCGCTGGTCGCCGAGCCGCCCACCGCCCGGTTCACCGCGGGCGAACGATAGCCGCTGGTGATCAGCACGGGGGCGTCCCCGAGCAGGACTCGAACCTTCTCCAGCGCCTTCGCTGTGGCCTTGAGGCGCTTGAGCACGGCCGAGGTTGGACGATTATCCAGGCCCCGCTGCTGGGTGGCGGTCATTTCCTCCAGGGAAAAGTGCGCCGAAAGCCATGTGGTCATGGCCGGTCTCCAGTTCATCGACGGATAGGAAAGGCTTCAGCCCCGGTCGCGGCGGCCGGCGGCCACCAGCTTGGCCCAGTCGGTCACCGTGGCGCCGGCGAGATAGAGGGTGCCCAGCACGATATTGGCGCCGACCAGGGCCAGGCCCAGCCATTTCAGCGCCACCGGATCGTCCAGCCGCAGGATGATGGCCGCAAGCCCGGCGAAGTTGGCCCCACAGGCGCCGTAGGTGAAGATGCGGCGATAGAGCCACCGCACCTCGATGGGCGGCCGCGGCTCGCTCACGGGCTGCTCGCAGGTTTCAGGCCCAGCCCCGCCAGAAAGGCGACCAGGCCGGTGGCCAGCCATGGCATGCTGCGCGCCAGCCAGGTCCAGAAGTCGGCCGCCCCCGCCACCCGATCACGCTGGCTTTCCAGCTGGTCGATGCGGGTCAGGGCGCCCTTCAGCTCGCCGCGCAGGCCCTCCACCAGCTTGCCGGCCTCCAGGGCCTCCAGCCGCGCCAGCCGTTCACGGACGTCGTCCATCTTCGCCGCCAGCCCCTCCAGGCGGGCGGTCTGAGCCGCGACATTCTCCCCGATCTGCCGCAGGGCCACGATCTGGGCGTTCGCCAGGCCTTCGGCGCCGCTCATTCTTGCGTCAGGCGCGGGCGTCACCACGAGTTCTTGATCCCCGTAACCGCGCCCCCAATGTTGGCGATCTGAACCAGACTATCCAGGAAGCTCGGCGTTTCCGTCGACGTGCCGGTCGAGCTGGCGTTCGTATTGGAACTGGAGCTTGAGGTCCCTTCCGTCGTCGTGCCGCGGAACAGCTCCAGAGGCAGCTTGGCCATGATATCGGCCTGGCTGTTCAGCGCGGTATAGGGCGCCAGGCGGTAGGCTTGATCGACACCGCGCGCCTGGACGCCGAGCGCCGCCTGGGCCGCGACATCGTCCCGGTCGCTGGCGGCCCGCGATCCGGCCAGGCCGGCTAAGCTGTTGGCCGCCTGCAGGCGCAGGGCCGCGCTCTGGGCGGCCAGTTGCGCATTCTGCGTCGAGGCCTGCTGGCGGCGATCGGCGTCCTGGCTGGCCAGATCGGCGCTGGTGTTGAACATGCCGGCCAGCAGATTCGACACCTGCGCGTTGCGCGCCCGGGCCAGCTCGCCTTCGGTGAGAGATCGGGTGAGCGCCGCCCCGGAGCCGCCAAACGCCCCCTGGCCAGCCAGGCTCAGCGCCTGGGTGGCGCGCGTCCGTCCGGCGTCGGCGTCGAAGTCGGCGGTGGCCGCATCGACCACCTGAGTGCGATAGGGATTGTAATAGGCCTCGATCCCGTCCAGCAGACTGGCCGCCTGAACGCTGGGCGCGTCCTGCGCCGCCACGCCCCGGATCCAGTCGGCGGCCTCGTCATAGGCGAAGCCATAGCGGCCCAGGTTCGCCGCCCCCTGCGCCGCCTGTTGCTCAAGCCCCGTCAGCGGGGCGACCAGACTGTAGGGATCGATTTGACCAAGTTGGCTCATCCGCCCACTCAGGCCCTGGACGCTGTCGGTCACCCACTGCGGATTTGTCGGCGTTGTCACCATCCGCTCCGCAGCGCTTGAAGCCGTCGTAGACGCTGAGTTCGAACTCGTCTTCGTCTTCTTCTTGCCCATCACAGGCTCCTTCTCAGAATCTCGCCATGCCGCCGGTAGCCATGGGCGCTCAGCACCCGTGCCCACCCGGATCGGCCTTCGATCGTGACATCGGCGCACCCCAGGCCCCGCGCCCAGGCCTCGACCCCCGGCCGCAGGGAGAGGATCGTGTCCAGCCGCCCCCCGGCCAGCCAGACGTGTAGGCTTCGGCCTTCTGGCCCCTCGATGCACTGGGTCACCAGAGCCCCGCCTTCACCGGCCCAGAGCTGCGCCTCTCCCGACAGGATCTCGGTCCTCAGCGCGGCTTCATCCCCGTCCTCGGCGCGCAGGGCCGACAGCAGCCAGTTGCGGCACGCCGCCCAGAGCTCAGGCGTCACCGCGTCCCCGCCGGAACGACATCGAACACCGGCCGACCGATCCGGCCCCCGGTCGGCGAACCCTGTCCGCTCAGCCGGACGCGGAACAGCCGACCGCTCGCCCGCAGGTCGACCCGTCCGAGGCCCGGCGCCAGGGGATAGGGGCCGTGGGTCTGGCTCTCCCCCTGGGGCTTCAGCCGTGTGCTCAGGCACAGCGCCGCCGGCCCCGCCTGCCCGGCCATGTCCGGCCACAGCCCCCGCACCATCAGGGTCTGGTCCTCGCTCAGAAACTGGTCGGCGCTCTCGATGAACCAGGCGAAGGCCCCGCCATCGGCCGAGCGCCCCCGTTCGTGCCAGAACACCTGCCCCCCCGGGGTCACGCCGACAGGATCCTGCTGCGGGCCGGCGTCGATGAAGGCCGAGCGCGCCATGATCCCCTTGGACCAGGATCCGTCCCCAAGGCTGACCGCCAGGTAGCGGCTGTTCTCATTGCCGTCGCGGGCGTCGGGATAGTCGAAACGGACCTCGTCATAGATGCTGATGGACGTCGCCGTGATCTTGTCGCCCTGGGCGCTGGCCAGGTTCCGGGCCATCTCGTCACGGATCGGGCAAGGAACGATCTGCACCGCCCCGCCCAGGCTGTAGCTGCGAAACTGCAGGTCCGGCGCCAGCCAGACCGCCTGCGAGCCGGCGACCGCGAAGGCGTTGGGTCCGATCAGGCCGCAGTGCTCACCCATGGGGTCGAACCGCCAGGGCTGGTTCAACGCCCCGACGAAGGTCCCGATGAACAGCCGGTCCGAGGTCCAGACCAGGATGAACTGCCCGGCCACACAGGCCCCGACGATGCGACCGCCGCCCGCCAGGACATATTCCCGCGCCGTGGTGTCCGACGCCGTGGTCCACTCCTCCGGCGCCCGGACGCCGCTGTGGCGAATGCAGAGCGGGTTGAAGACGCCGGAGACCTCCTCGTTGCAGCCCAGGGCGAAGATCTGGTCGGTGTGCGAAACCAGCGACGCCGTGACCCGAGCCGGCGCATTGGCGAGCGGCGCGGCTGCAATCTCCGTGTCATTGGCCCAGGCATAGAGGGTTCCCCCCCGTGGGTTGGCGACCAGCCGCTCACCGAAGGCCGAAAGACTCCAGGTCCGAGGGAAATAGTCCGCCGCCGAGGGCGAGGAATAGGCGCCCGTCGAATAGGCCCCCGTGCCATATCCCTGGCCTCCCGTCCCGTCGATCGCCCCGGCGACGAAGGCCTTCTGGGGCGCGACCACCACCGCCGCGCCGCCGCCGGTCACGCTCGATGCGGCCGGCGACATGGCGTCATAGGTGAAGTGGTCGGCGTCGATGACCGTGACCGAGGCGCCTTCGACGTTCGGCGTGATCCCGCCCAGCTCCGACGCGCCGGACACGTCGATCAGCTCGCCATCCGCCAGGCCATGCCCCGCCATGGTCACGCTCACCGTGGCCGCGCCCTCGTTGACCGACAGGGGGTCGGCGCCCAGGGTTCGGGCCGGCCGCGCCCGGTCCGGCGTGATGTCATACAGGCCTCCGCCGATCCACACCTGCAGGGCGTTGTGTGCGCCGAAGGCGATGTTCAGCACCGCGGCGTTGTCGGTCCAGGCCAGGACCTTGCGGCAGACCCCGGCCAGAAGCTCGCTGGTGAGGCTCTCCCAACCCCCGACGACCTGTGGCCGCCCACGCCAGAACCGCACATTGGAGCCGTCCGCCCACCGCCCAGCCGCCGCGAACGACGTATCGTCCCCCACCATGCCCGGCGGGATGTCGAGAGGTATTCTCATCACTGACCCAACAAGAGAATGACAATGCGCCCGGCACCGCCGGCTGGTGTGAGGCCCCCGGTACTGCCGCTTCCGCCTCCTGGAGCCTGGGGGAAAACAGCTGCACTTGACGAGGCTCCTCTGCTTCCGTCTCCCCCCACAAACAACTCTCCGAGTTCATCGAAGCCGGCACTTCCACCACCGCCCGAGTAGCCACTCACTTCCGCTCCACCGGCACCGCCATTCTGGCCTGCGTCACCGGGGGCCCCGCTGGCCCCACCGACGCCGCCGGCTCGATTAAGTGTACCGCCAAAGCCCATTCCACCCGGAGCGCTGGAGGCAACAATCGACCCTCCTATACCACCTGTGGCTCCCAGGGCCCGGCCGTCGGGCAGCCAAATGATGGACGAGCCCCCGGTATGGCC
>Ga0208179_1000990_pt1 | contig 15608 bp, 29 predicted proteins | sample Malvired_Geostar_FD_184238 | JGI IMG/M metagenome (GOLD analysis project Ga0208179, IMG submission 184238) | Marine viral communities from the Global Malaspina Expedition - Malaspina viral metaG DeepMed_Geostar (SPAdes) (version 2) | ecosystem: Environmental > Aquatic > Marine > Oceanic | place...
GGATTGTAGCAAGTTAATCCAGTTGAGTTAGTTCTGATAATTTCAGCTTCATTAATTGCTAATCCACTCAATGTTGCAAACTCCACTGCCTCATCAAGATACTTATAACCTTTGACAACTTCTTTCACAAACTTCATTTGTTTTAAAATACTTTCAATCCAAATTTCATGAGCCATGATTAATTGTTGTTTAGCAGTTTGCCAAATAATCAAAGTGTCAAACTCTTGCTTACTGCATGGAATTTGTCTATCGCGACAATATTCCCTACCAATTAAGTCAAGTTTATACTCATCATTCCACTCTTTAGCAAAACGATTTCTTCCCTCATCACTGCTTGAGTATGTTCCAAGAAATTTATTGTTTGCGTCAATAAATTTTTGTTCGTGAGGATTTCTATCCTTGCCCTTCATCTCAATCTTAATATCAGGATTACAATTTTCTTGTCCTTTAAGGTCATCACGAAAATAGGCATAGGCAAACTCTTTAGAGTTATAGCTTCTATCCTCATACTGCCTGTCCACTCCATCAATGTCACCATCAATTTTAAAATCAAAATGTTTAGTGACATATTCTGATTTTCCTTTGTCATCTTGTTCACCCATATATCCAAAATGAAAACAGCTATCAGGTGCGATAGTATTTACATTGTCATATTTGTTTTGTAGGTAATATGCTTTGTTGATGTCCTCTTGTGGATATTGTCTACGAACAATAGTTTCAGCAAGTTTCCATGATTTATCTTGAAGTTCTTTAAAAGAATTTCTCAAGTCATAATATTTTTTTCTTTCTTGCGTGTCCTCGGCTTCTAGGTGTACTCTAAATCTCGGATTAATTTTACTTCTTAATTCCTGATTTAGTCTTATTCTTCTAGGTTGCATTGTTTTTTTCTCCTTTATATTTGTTTGCATAAAAATAAATTTATATACTACTTGACAACTATTGTCAATAGGATTATATAAGATATATCAAATTAGTTCCAATTTTAATTGAGTTCTAATTTGTTGGGACAACTTCTGGTTGTAGTTGGATGGTTAACCTTTAACGAAAACCAGAACTGATCCCTGATCCATCATGGGCTCCAGCATATTCGGTTTCCAACCGTTTTTAATCATCTGGGATTCTGTGATGGATCTGGGATCAGTAAGGAAAATAAAATATGGGGGAAACCAGAATAATCCCTAGGCTATATGAAAGCCGAGTCCACTGGTACTGATCCCTGATCCCAGCATGAATATATGCATGAATGGACTCGGCAATTCAGTTCTGGGATCTGGGATCAGTTGTAAAGAAAATTGGACCATTGGACCTTTACAGCTGATCAAAAAATTATGGATGATGAATGGTATTGGCCCACGTTTGATTTTTAAAATTCAACCTGAAGTTGAAAAAAAATTTTTATATATTTATATATAAAGTAAGGTTTCAAGCGGGAGGGTGGGCCCGCAAGCGTTCAAGCTTGACAACGGACCCTGGTCCATGTAGGATTAATTTAGAAAGAAGAAATATATGACGTTTGAAAAACCTAAAAAGAAAACAATTGACTGGTACGGTAAAAAAGTTTCCGTTCCATTTAATTGTCAAATCTATCCAGAAAAAGAAGTTAAGATAGCGAATCGCTTCAGCGGGCAGGAATGCACGATGCCAGGATACGCGGCCGCGGTTTATGATACTATAATCGGGGCTGAACAATTTAATGACTGGGACACGGTGCGAGCTGGCCTGGACTGGTTCAGAAAAAACTTTGCAGAACAATACATGGTGGTGCTGGACTGATGGTCATTGCCTGGAATACTGGAAGCGCGGCAACGCGCTTCCGGCACAACCTGAAGTTGAAATTAAAAAAAATTAAAAAAAGAGTAAGAGCGCAAGCGTCCAAGCGCGGGAGGGTGGGCCCGAAAATTTTCAAGCTTGACAAGAGCTCAAGCATAGGATAAGCTGGGATTATGTCTCGTACTATTAAACCCGAATTCCAACCAGGTGGCGCGAAGCGCCAGTACATCCTGGACAAGGCCGTGGAATACATTCTGGAAAAGAACCCAAAACTTGGGACCCAGAATTCAAGACACGCTTTTCTTGTGGAACAGGTCGGGCTGTCTCAGACAGAATATTTGGAAGCTTTAAACCGGGCTACCAACGGCGGCGTAGTGAAGGCCGCTACAGGTGAGTAACAACCTTCTGGATCCAGGCGCGCAAGCGCCTGACCAAATAAAAAAATTAAAAAAAGAGCAAGAGCTCAAGCGTCCAAGCTTGACAAGAGCTCAAGCATAAGATATTATGGGATTTATGTTAAAAAAAGAAGCTAAAGAAATAACCGGCGGCCTATCAGCGCCGTCCAAGATGCCTGGACCGTCGTTCAACCTGCCAGCTGCCGCATGCATTACAGGCGCAAAACTAGTCAAGGTCCCGGGCTCCACGTGCAGCGGATGCTATGCACTTAAGGGCCGGTATAGATTCGGCAATGTACAAGACGCGCTAGCCCGCAGGCTGGCCAAGCTCCACGATCCGCGATGGGTGGAAGCAATGGTCACGCTAGTGCACAAGCAGCCCGTCTTCAGGTGGCATGACTCGGGAGACATACAAAGCGCCAAGCATCTAACAAATATATTTGAAGTGTGCAAGCGCACGCCGGATACCATGCACTGGCTGCCAACCCGCGAGGCCAGGTTCCTGAAGCTCATGGATCCTGACGTTGTTCCAAAAAATTTAAAAATAGTTTTATCCGATCATATGAATGACCAGAAGACGCCGCCGTCCTGGTGGCCTTATACATCCGGTGTAACCACTGACCACGCGGCAGTCACGTGCCCGGCTTCCCGTCAAGGGAATAAATGTCTAGACTGTAGAAAGTGCTGGGACCGGGGAACTAAACGTGTTATATATGGCAAACACTAAACAAAAAGAAATTTTAAAAAAAATTAGAGCGCTGCCGCTGCGCAAGTACGGAAGCGCCAAGCATAAAAAATTAATTAAAGAATATATTAAACATGACCCTTATTTTCCACCATCCAAATTATTATAAAAAATTAAGAGCGCAAGCGCGCAAGCAGCCTACAAGCTCTCAAGCACAAGAGCGCAAGCCCGCAAGCCCTGAGCCCGGGGCTCAAGCTTCAAGCCAAAGTTCTCAAGCTCCAGGATCCGGGAGCCAGGGTACAAGCGAAAGTGTCCAAGCTTCGGGGAACAGGCAACAAGGATAAAAGTATTTTTTTTATGTTTGATATGAAATGAAATCTGGTGAGGAGAGAGCCTCACAGAATGTATTTTAGTGTACTTAAGTTCTACTGTAAAAAAGGTGCCGTTAGCATTATAGCCCAAAAGGTCAGGAGTACCAGGTAAAGCCCAGTTTTCAATCCTAATCCACGATATCGCGGGAGTTTCATCTTTTAATTTCTTCCATAATTGACGCTCGTTTTTAATCAAGTACACCTCGTCAATTAAAGCTGACCTATAATCTTTCCTAAAGTCCTCTCCCCTGGCGGAGCATTTAATTTTAAAACTAATCTATGAGTCTCTCTAGCACCAAAAATTCTATTCTGCAATAATTTAATTTCTCCAAGGTCTTTCATTTCGCCATTAGGTAACTCTACCTGTACTCGGGCATCTAGACACACACCACCTGGTGCATCAAAAAACTTCTGCAATATTTGTCTGAATGTTCTTCCGTCCATTCAATCGCCTTTAATCTTTTTGTAGATTAACTGCGGACGGGCCTTTTGCACCCTCTTCTACTTCAAATGTTATTGAATCACCTTCAGCTAGGCCAGATAAACCGGCGTCCTTTACTGCTGAAGAATGAACAAAGACATCTTTCGTACTGTCATCTGGTGAAATAAATCCATACCCTTTGGTCGGATTAAACCATTTGACTTTTCCGTTAATAGTCATTTAATATCTTTCCTCGTTACTCATGTTAATATTGCTTCCTTTTATATAAGATTTTATGTATAAAGCAAGTATGAAACAAGAGGTCATCAAAAAGAAATCAGGATACCCAATAGAACTAACTGAAATGCAACGTAGATTCTGCGAATACCTAGTCATGAATGAAGGCAGAACTACTGGCAAAGACGCAGCGATAGCGGCAGGCTATTCCCCAAAGAACGCAGCACAGGAAGCGTATGGTCTCCAACAAAACCCTCAAATTCAAATGTATCTAACAAAACGCATGAACGAGGTTAACAAATCATTTGTAGTTAACCGACATAACTATCTTAAAAGACAAATTAACCTGTCCAAAATGGTAGAAGATGGACATCCACACGCAGCCAAAGCTGCACCATTTGAATCACATATAGCCAAAGCTATGGGAATATTTATAGATAGGAAGGAAGTATATACTAGAGATCTAACAGCAGAAGATAAACTAGAACGTAAAGAAGAACTACTTGCTAAAATGAGAAAGATGAAAAGGGTTAATAAGTTAATTGAAAAACAAGGAGGTTAAATGGATAAGATTATTAAAAAAATAAGAAAACTAAAAGACCAATTAGATAAGATTGAAGAAAAAGAAGACGATATCCTTCTTCAACTGGATGAAGCTATCGGGGAATTAGAGGATCATACTCCCGAAGACTAGACATCCCTTTTTTCTAATTTTAATACACATCCGATCGGCATTACATTCCTGTCGGAAAAAACTTCGTCCTTTATATCATAACTGCTAAAGGTCCAGATAAATTTCTTATTTTTCTTATAAAGATATGCATAGGTAATCATTTGGGAGCACTCAAACTTATTGAACTCCTCTGCTGTCGCATGCCCCGCATCACCGGTAATATCGATCCAGTGGATCTTGTAGAAATAATATTTTTTCTTATTAATTACTACGTGTTTATATTTTGATTTCTTCTTCCTAAACATATCTATGTATACTCCAGATTTTATAAAATTAAATTTTAAAAAACGAAAATATACGCGCGCGCCCCTTAAATCGTTGGTATTGCTACATTTTTGATACAATTGTACCAATTGTACCTCATTGTACCTCGAGCTCAGGTACAAATTTGAGCAATTAAGTGTTGGTATTACTATCTAATTGCATTTGTACCAATTGTACCTCACTTTTGGAGAAGAAATAAAAAATAAAAAATCTCCAGAAATAGTCTCTATGCAGGTACAATTGGTACAATTTTATAAAATTGGTCTATTTTACGCAAAAACTCATGCATATGCCCCTGAAACTCTCGGTCTAGTACCTCAAACTTCTGGAACACGCCATCTTTAGAACACATCAGAATGACTCCAGACTGTATTTGGGTCCCGTATACGTGGTTATGGGCCATCGCGTACGCTGCTAGCTGGGTGAAGTAATCGGATATCCATCCACGTTGTTTAGGCTTGTTTGTTTGCTTGAAGTCTATTATGCTTTCGCGCCCGTTATAAATTCCTACCACATCAGTCGCACCAGCGTATAATTCTGGGTAATATAATGTTACTTCACTGCCCCAGACCTCTTCCAGGTCCCCGAGCCCTGATTCTATAATCTTCTTCGCCATGGGCTCGGCTTCCCTGCCTATGCTGGTCAGGTCCTTGTGCCCGGTTCCCCGGACATAGCCCTCTAAATACGTGTGCATGGCAGTCCCACGCATAGCCGCAATGTCCCTTACCCGATCGGCCTGCTGGTCCCCGAGTCTTGCCTTCCAGTCCGCCAGGGATTTTCGCTTCTCCTCCGACTGCGTCGCCGACAATATAGTCGTAACACTTGGTAACTTTGTGTGTCCTATATCATAGTGCCTTTGCCCCTGGATCAGGGACCTTTGAGACTTGGGGTATATAAATTTTTTATTCCACTTCATTTATTTTTTTCCTTATAGAAGTATTAAACTTAATTTCATCGGCTGTTAATTTAGCATGAGGCGTAGGGTCAATCAGCTCATATTCTCTATTGTGGTAATGAAATTCATTAAAAGCATGTCCTATTTCTTTTCCTGTATTTTTAAATTTCCACCCGGTGCCATCTTCAGAATATGCTATAAGACTAGTTTCAAAGTTTCCATGTTCTGGATATATACGTTTTATAAGATCTTCTTCAGACATTTTTATAGCACCAAGAAATTTTAAATAAATAGTTTTAAATTCTTTCCCATCTATATGGTGTGCGTGTTTCAATGGATCTATTCCAGGTCTATATCCTTGAGATTTTTTCCAGTCTATTTTATCTTCAGCAACAGCATTTTTTAAAGCTTCCATCACTGCGGGTTTAGGTTTTTCACTTTCATTAATCATACCATCACCTTTAAAACAAATACACCTTGCAACCGAAAAATCTCTATATTCTCCCGGGTCATCAATTGTTTCCATTAAAAAAGGATTACCATCTTTATCCTGCCCGGCAAGTTTACCATCAACCATACCTATTGTTTTGGACATTTTATACGTAGGTTTTTTAATCCAAAACTCTAATCGGGTTCCACCTCCAGAGCCATATATTTCATGATAAGTAACTTTTATTTCTATAATTTTATCTTTGTTTGCGTGCCAAACGTCTTGAACCAAGTGTGGTTTCATAGGAGAGTAATAGTATTTACTCATCATGTCTTTTACATGTTTTGTCTCTTCTTCATTTAAAACATAGTTGAGTGGCCAAGATTTTTTCTTTGCTTGATAAAATTCATAACAACCTTTTTTAGTGTCGGGTTCTCTACCCCAAATAGAAAATTTTTCTCTTTTCATATAGTCCTCCTTTGTTGTTTAAAACCCGTAGCACTGGCCAACTGCCAGCATAAAAAGCGCCAACATAGCAATGCCTCCCAACACTACAAATATAGTTATAAAGACTTTGTCCAATACTGCTCCTTCATGCATCTGCGTATAGCCAGTAATATTAATATTTTAAATCCTCTTACTGGCTCGTGATAGACTGATTCAATGTTAAATAGGGGTAAGGCTAGCGATGTTGTTAAAGCTGTCATCTAGGGTTATATAGTTTATATTTTAATGTTAATTCTTTTCCTTCTTCAATATCTTCCATGATCATTAAATTCCACCTATCGAAGCCTGGTCTAACTCTAATTTGAGTGCGCTCGCAATTGGGCTCGTCGGCATGATTGATAAAACCTCCCAAAGGAGTTCTGATATATTCCCCGTCAATCCGGTAATGGGAAATTCCAAGTTCAGTTCCGGCAACCATCTTTCTAGTTGTGAACAATCCCTGGCCCGCGATTCCTGAGTCGGAAATCGTGAGTCCGGCCGGAAGAGGGCTGTATTGTCTAAGCCGATCAAGATCGTTCATCATTTTTCCACTTCCAATATCCCTTGAGCCAGTCCTTGTGGCTCGTTTCCTTGGGATAGTTTTTAAAATAAGCATGATGTTTATTGCGAGGAAAAAAATATCGGTTTCTGTACCACTTCAGGAAGTCTTCATCGTCAAAATACATCGCCACCTTGTGCGCGGGTACCTGGTCAGTTACAATGCACTCTCCTAAAGCGGAGTAGGCATTCTTTTTAATTTTCATTTTGCCTATAGTGTGGATATCTTCTTCGTTCAATGATGGGGTATCCGTTGTCCCTGCACCATTTGTCTTGAATCCTTTTAATGGTTTTGGACCTTTTCCTGGGTCCTCCCCAGTTATTCCTTCCTTTCATTGGCTTGCCTAACTGATTCTTCATAAGATTTTTTTAATTTTTCATTTTCCTTGTCAGCTTCCTCCTTGAAATCTTTGTGGGTTTTTTCCCATTCGGTAATGATGTCGCTAATTTCCTGATAGGGATAATTCCTCGCCACCATGTCGTTGCGGTAAGCTTTAATTTTTTTTATTAATTCTTCGAGGGTCATGTTCTCCTGATTTCTCTTTCTGTTTCCAGATCCACGACGTTGTCCCCCAGCTCCTGCGCTCTAGGTTCGTAGTGGTCTATAATTTGTTCTAGCTTATGCAGTTTAACTTGTGCAAAGGGCCACATCAATTTAGCAACTGTCAAAGCGTCCCTGTGACTGCATCTCCAGCGCCACTGGTTCTTCCAATGTGGCTTGGAAGATGGAGATCTGTTTTTAATATTAAGTCTTACAGTTCCCACTCCTGTTATTTCATGGACCCAGCGAATGACCGCTTCATCAGTCATTGACATCTCAAGGCTGATCCTCCACACTTTGTACTTTCTAGGTCTGTTTTTTCTTTGTGTTGAATAACGTTGTTTATAGTCAACAGAGCCTTCGCCATCAAACAGTCCAGCGAGATAAGCTGCATCATTTGTGATCATTTATTCCCCAAACTTTTTTCTTTTTGAATTTCTTTTAATTCTTCATTCTCTGCTCTTAAAGCTTTCATCTCGGGTGAGTTTATTCCAATTGCTTTAACAAGAGAAGTTTCTCCTTCAGCATCTCTAACTTTCTTTTTTAATTTTTCATTTTCAGCTTGAAGCTCACGATAAGCCACTTCATCCATCGTATCTAAAGGTCTGTTTCTCCGTAAAAGCGCGTTCTCTCTTTGATACTTATCATTAATCTCAAGAGCAATAGACAATGAGTTTTCAAGTTCCTTAATTCTTATCTCTGGGTCCTTCTTTATTCTTTTTATATCTTCGCTAGTCAGCATGTCGAACATTCTCATATATATGTGTTTTAATATCCTTTTCTGTGTTGATAATAGTTAAGAAATCAATACTACTATAGGCTTTGGCATAACTGTTATGACTAACAGCTATCCCTGTGCCACTTGTTACGAATGCCATTTCAGTGCACCCTGTTAGAAGTAAGCTTATGCATATTGCTGTCTTCAAGTTCATCGATCTCTCCTTGTGAGTTACACATAGTACATTGAGTAATAACAGATCTGTTTAATTTTTCAACGGACTCATGTGGTATCTTAATGTAGCCGTTGCCTTTACAGCGCGGGCAAACTACTTTTCTAGGTTTGTTGTTTAGCTTTTCCATTTAACTTTAATCTTTCTAAATAAGTTACTCTTTTTTGTAGGCGTATAGCCTCATCGAGACGGCCATTTATTGCATCATACAATGGTATTGGGTTGGCTCCCGGATCGTAATTAATATTCAGAAGGTTTTTAAATTGATCTAGCGCTTGGGCTTGAAGCTGTAGATTATATTTTATTAATCCTTCTATCATTAACGACCTGAATTCGTCTTACCATTTAACTTTTTTGCTTTTTCATTTACTAAAATGTTAATTGTTTGCGAACGACTTAGTATCGCGTTCGGAACAAGTTTCTTTCGGATCTCATCAATAAGATTGTAGGTCTTATGAGACAACGAAACGTTTTTGTACTTGCTTATATCAGTCATTGGTTGTACTTTCTCCTTGTTAATTTAATTTAAGTTTCATATATGGGATTTATCTCATAACTTACGACAGGTGTCAATGATAAAATTTACGTTGGTAGTATGGGTGTGTTCATTTTTAGGGGGCCAGAAGTGTATGTCTCCTATGGAATATCCCATACAATTCAATAGTTGGTACGAGTGTTCCCGTACTGCGCATAAGGAGTCCTTACTGCTAATGACTAAGATGGGGTATAAATATATTAACGATAATAAAATTGCCCTGAAGTATATGTGTAAAGAAACATCATCTATCTAGTTCCTCCATTATTTCTTGAATAAGTTTATCTACTTTTTTATAATTTTTTTCCTGAAGATGTTTAATCAATCTTCTCATTAAGAATTTTATATAAAGGGTATTACTCATCCCTTGTATATAGGAATATTTTTCATAATAACTCCCATAGTTTCCGTGCACGTACTCCTATGGGAGCAAAGGCTCGAACGCTAACAGCTCAGGGCGAACCTAAAGCCACATTATAGCTTACCTCAGGGACATTTAGCGCGAAGCATTTATGTAATGAGGCTCTGCCTTTTATATCTTTAAATTTTATTCACAATAATGTCCTTGAATAGTTCCTCTTCCATCATTTAAATACCATCCCTGTTTCATGGCATTAAATTTAAATTCTGGCGCACCTTGTTGATCTCCCCATTTATGGGTTGAAAAAATTATTCTATGGGCATCTCCCACTGCCAGACAATCCATTATATCGACAGGAGGATTAAAATCTATTCTGTCGTGGACAATGGTACCGTCAAATAGAAGTATGAGTATAAATAATGTTTTGACCATTATTTTTCGTCATATTTCCTGGTCCCCCATCCAAGAACTTTTTTAAGACCAGGAGCTTTCAGCTCTAGTCTTGCATAGGGCCTCCATGCCTTTACCAACAGATTCAATTCTAATAATAGAGTAGACCATTGTTTAGGGCTGATGTTTCTCGATTTTATTGTTAGTTCTTTTTCTTTCATCTTATAAACCTTGCTGATATCCTAGCTAGGATTAAACCTCCTACACCAATACAACCTTTAAATTTCCCTTCCTCTACGGTTGGAAAAGATTGTTTATATTCTTTAGCTTTAACAAGTTTAAAAGCAGATTTTTTAATGTTGGGAGCTCCTAGAGTTTCTTGCCGTATCCATCTGTGTAAATAACCATCTGGTGCAACAGGAGCATGCAAACCAAATTTTCCGTATGATTTTTTAGCCTGCTTTCTTTTTTTCTTTTTTATTGTGATTGTGTAATTAAATAAATTTATTTTCATAACCATCCTTTCATACGTATTTCTTAAATGCCATTCTCCATAGCCATGATCTAGTAATAGATACTACTGTAAATATTAAAGCTATTCCCATACTATCCAAAATGCTCGGGTAGAGGCCGAAGAGCGGAAAAATTGTTAGCTGTATGATGATTGCCAGGATGTATCCTGATCCAACATCTATAAAACTTTCTATAAAACTTCTCATTTCTACTGTATATATAGGATATTATATGAGGTTTGTCAACGGCCTTGGCCACGATATTTTTTGTACGGTTTCTGGCTCTTATTTAAGTTTTTTTTGTGGCGTCCAATCTTTTTTCTGGTTCTTTTGTGATATGTGTTAACGCCGTAGAGTCCTTTTTTAGCCATTTGTCAGGTCTTTGGTACTCGTTAGAGTTATCTTACCGCCTAAAGGTATATAACTAATTTTTCCATTTATCTTTTGTTCTATATCTGAACCGCAGTGCATGCATCTAAATATAGCTTGATGAATAGAGACAAGAAGGCTGTCTGATTCGCAGAAAGGACACTTCCCGCTAACGACCTGGGCGTTAATCTCCAGTCCACTCCCGAATTTCCCTTTTCCAAATCTTCCCATCTGTTCTCCTATACTTCTTTTTATCTCTTATAATTTTCTGTGTAAAGAACTTTAAAGCTTTAGCAATTGGATTTCTTTTTTTAATAACGCGATTCCGCTTCATAGCTATCACTTTCATACCCATGATCCAGAACTTCTACAATACGTATACGGCCTTGAGTTTCCCCTTTTTCTTCTATGTATTCTACTCTTGCCTTGATATTTGCACCGCATTTAAATTGAATGCGCTCGGGTTGGATGGTCCTCTCCGAAATCCTCTTGGCCTTCAAACAATCTCCCATCGATTTTTGATATGTATGCTCGACTAACTCTCCGTTCATAAAGAGACAAAGTGCGACGCATATAATTACTTCTTCCATTACTGACTCCCATTACTAAAGGTTCTTTGTTTATCCTTTAGTTTTTCTACGTCCGATTGTAACTTATTAACAGCTTTTTCTAAAGCTTTTATATTAACTTCATTATGTAACATTGAGTCTACACGTTCCTGAAGCTTGTCACTCTGCTTATAAAGTTCCTCGATCAACATAAATTGCTCAGAATCAGCGGGCAAACTGCCCAAGAGGCCCCTGGGCCATTTTATCCGGAATTCTGAATTCATTTCCAGATCCTTCTCCATAATTTGTAGTTTAGTTGCGTGTGTATTTAATTTTTCTTGTATGCCAAAAAAAGCCCACGTCCCGATTGCGACCAGCGTGATGAGACTGGCTACTGTCTTCATGGGCATCTGAACTTTTGCTTCGTCTGATATCGATAAAGGTTGTTTACTCATACTCATGTCTTACTAATTTTTTCCAATCAGGTTCTTGATCTTTTGGGAAATAAGGCTCGTAGCCTTTACCTTTTGCTCCTTCATCATCTTCACCAACAATGGCTTGAACTTCTGGCACATAGTGTTTGAGAGTTTGCTCTACTCCACGCTGCAAAGTAATTTTAGACATCGCACACCCACTACAACTTCCAGATAACAAGAGTCTTACAACACCTTTGTCATAAGAAAGAAACTTAATTTCACCATTGTGAGCTGCAACAGAAGGTGCAACTTTATCTTTCAAGACACTTTCAATATCTTTTATAATTTCTTCAGTGCTTCTTGCTTTGCCTAGTTCCATAATTACTCCTTCTGGGATTTGTCTCCAAAGATAAGCTTATACTTTATTTTTCCTCCGTCGTCACCTTCTGTATGATCAAGAGGTTCAGTGATTTCAATAACGTGTTTAACCCCATTACATTGGGATAATGGAATTAGGAGAAGTATTAAAAACAAGAAAATAATTAAACCTCTTAGCCACCTATCCGTTCTCTGCCTTATTCTTCTTGCGTTTCTTCTTCTTCTTAAAATTTTTAGAGTTCTGAATTTCATTTTCAATCCCCGATACTTTTTCTTTAATAAGAACCATATCTTGTGACAGGCTGAAGGTTCGCGAGAGGGTCCACCCTCCAAGTGCGAGGAGAACAGCCAACAGTGCAGTAATAATTTTATCATTCATACTAGTTACAATTATCTTTACTTAAATCTACTGGCACTTCTTTAGTAAACCATACATAAGATGAGATTTTAGTTCCATCTTGGGTATAAGTACATTTTTGCCCCAGTGAGCAAGAGCTTAAAGCCACGAGTGCTAATATTAAAAATAGTTTATTCATATTCCCCCTAATTATTGACATGATTCGCATTCTTCAGTGTCGTCAATGACGACACCACCACCTTCGTAGGTTGAATCTTCTTCCCTACTTCCACAATCACAGTTGGTGCATTCACCTTCTGCACTTGTGCAGTGACACATTTTATTACATTTTTTACACCATCGTTCAGTCATTTTTTTTATCCTCTAGGTCGGTGTAATGATAATCATAACTACCTTCCTCGTGTTCATCGGTAATCCATTTTGAAGTATTTTCAACAGACCAAGTCTTTGTATTGACTAATCTGTGAATTAACTCTTCTGATGGATCGGCAGCCAACGACGGGTCAAACGCTCTTAACCTATTGTTAGGCTGTATTGCATAATTACCATCATCTAATTCTATTACATGACCGCACTTATGTTGATCGGGTTTTTCGGCATAGCCAAAATTTAATTCGTTAGAATCACCCGCACACCAATCAATGGTGAATAAGTATGTTCCTTCCCTTTTAACTTTGCGTCTGGAAATATATGACATTTTAGATCCAGCTAGCTGATAAAAAGTCGTAACACTAAAGTTATAACTGAAAGAATCCCACATTACCAGTTCATTTAAAGGTAATTCTTTTACCCCTGGCTTAGTACAAAAAGCGGATATTGGAGCTCTCCACCACAGTCCTCCATCAGTCATTAAATAATGAAATAAAGGGGCCTGCTTAGGTAAGGAGGCTACTCCAAATACCACACATTCAAAATATTTATCGTGGGAATCCTTTTGATCGCGTAGATAGTTACCTCTAACGTAACATTCTATGATGGGTATGTTAGCATTGAGATAGGCCATTGATCATAAACTTTCTAGTTTGCTAGAAAATAGATGGCAACTATTACTACTACTGCAGCTATAGATATCTTCGGATGCGCTACTGCTAATCCCCATATTCTTTTAGCTTCGTTTTTTATGTTTTCCATAGTTTCTCCTCATTAATCGTATATATCACCCCAGTTAGCACCAAACTCATAGTCTACTTTGTTGGGAACTTCAAGTGTAACAGCATTCTCCATAATCTCAATAATTTTTTTGGCTTCTTCATCGCCTGTTATAGACACAGCTAGTTCATCATGTATTTGAATATGTGGTATAACCCCTTCTTTATAGAGCTCTAACATGGATTTTTTAGTCATGTCAGCTGCACTTCCCTGAATAAGTTTATTTAATGCTTTATAAGTGTAAGCACGTTTAATCCCTGGTCCATGTTCAGCGAGTGCATCTTCATGACTCATAGCTTTATGCATCCCAAAACTATTTGGTTCCCATAGATGGAACCTACAAAGTCGACCCAGTAAAGTTCTGATTTGTCCCCGGTCCTGTGCTCTGTTGGAAGCTTTTTCCATGAGTTGTTTAACGAATGGTACGCGACCATGATAAGTACTAAAAAGATCTGCTGCTTTTTCTTTAGTGACTCCTAATTCTGCTTGTAGTTTTCCTTTACCCATTCCGTAAAATAATCCTAGATTAATTACTTTGGCTTGGGATCTTGGAATCTCTGCCATATCCGCAACGGTTTGATGAAAATCTGAAGTACTATCTTCTTTGTAAGAATCTACAACTTCATAGACAGAAGGAAGTTTATAGAGCGATGCATAATGCACAACGAGTCTTGGTTCCTGCTGATTGTAATCAAAACATCCCCACTTATGTCCTTCTTCAGGTATAAAGAGACTTCTAATCTTGGGTCCTAAATCTTTGTTTCTTGCAGGGATCTGCTGGAGGTTAGGATTTTGATATGAAAATCTTCCAGTGACCGTGCCTCCCCCTGCATTTCTAAGTTGGTTTATCTCTGCATGTATTCTACCTTTATGTTCAAATCTTAAAATAGAATCTATAAAGGTTGTATGGGCTTTGTTAATCTCTCTTGCTTTGGCAATCATATTGACAACAGGATGTTTGTGTTCCTGTAAAAAATTTTTAGTAAAGGACGGAGCTTGAGTTTTTTCTGTCCGTGGGTATTCTATTTTTAGCATATCAAATACATTAGCTACAGATCTTGCTGCCCATATCTGGGTGTCTATATTTGTTTCTCCTTTTATTTGGTGTAATAATTTTTGTTCTGCTTCCTTGAATTCTTTTTTCATCAGTTGAGCTTTTTCAATATCAACGCGCACACCTTTAAATCTCATATCAACAAGACAAGGAAAGAGTTCTGTTTCTAAATCAAATATGTCCTCCAGGTCTTGACTAACAATTTCTTTTTTAAGTTCTTGCCAAAGACCGAAGGTTACTTCTGCATCTCTTTCTGCATAAGATCCAACATGCATGGCTGGAAGTTTATACATTTCAGCTTTAGGATTAATTCCCCACTCTTCTGCAGCTTCGGCCAGTGCTCTTTCATTTTTACCATAGCCTAGATAGTGCCAAGATAAACTATTGAGATCGTATCTAAATCTATTTTCATCTGTCACGGCTGCAGCAATCATTGTACATACAATGTCACCATTGATTTTAAATCCCATCTTTTTAAGCCAGCAGACGTCGTAAATAGCATTGTGAAAAATTTTTGTGGAAGTGGATTCTAAAATATCTTTGAGCCAATAAAGAACTTTAACCTTATCCATATTACCCCCACCTTCGTGGGCAATAGGAAAATATCCTTTGTAATGTTTGGTAGCCACAGCGATACCAATTACTTCGCCGTTCCCAATAATAGAACCGGATCCTTTTTTTATAAGGTCGGGATCTCTAGTTTCTAGATCAATCGCAATTTCATCTACCTCTCGTAGATCTGGAAATTCTGTGGGTTTTACCCATTCGGTTTGTGCTTCGAACTTCGGTATTTTCATAATAG
>Ga0208179_1000993_pt1 | contig 15586 bp, 7 predicted proteins | sample Malvired_Geostar_FD_184238 | JGI IMG/M metagenome (GOLD analysis project Ga0208179, IMG submission 184238) | Marine viral communities from the Global Malaspina Expedition - Malaspina viral metaG DeepMed_Geostar (SPAdes) (version 2) | ecosystem: Environmental > Aquatic > Marine > Oceanic | place...
TCATGAGAGGCTCTACACGCCTTTGAATCCAGTTAGATATAGAGCTAGCCCTGGCATTTCCTATCCTACTAAGAGCGACCTCCTTAAATGATTCCCTTTCAACCCTTCTGGATTCCTGTATGTTGGAGCTAGTGGTAGCAGATATACCTTTCTTCGTAGAGAATATACTAACCCCCGAATCATAAGCTAAGTCATCAATAGATTTAAATTGATTATCACTAAGCAAGATATAGCTTGTACTTCCCACATCTTCTGCGTTATTAACATACTCTACGGAATCATAGCCCTCTGAAATTAAAAGCTCTCTAAGTTTTTGCTCAAAACCTTCTGGTGCTGCAACACTTATCTTACCGAAAGCTGCATCAGTATCAATTCGCATATGTTTGCTAGCCAAGTTAGAAATCTTAACCCATACATCCTCATCCACTGGTATAATACTTTTTATGTTTTTATTAGTGCCATCTTTGCCTAGGTATGCTGGTGTGTCACCAGATAAAACCCTAAGAGCCTCGTTGTTCCAGCCATATGGACTATCCCACCCTCCTATATCTGTACTAATTGACAAGGGGTTTTGTACATTTATATACCCCTGCTTTACTGTTGCATTATCGTAAAAGGTTGTATACTTTCTTCCCATTGGGTACGATGTTCCAGGCTCAGGAGTCTCCATTGATGACTTGCCCCAATCAAGATAAATATTTCCTAAATCTCTATTAGATATCTTTCGCTCCCATCCTGGCTCGAAAGCCCTTACTTCAATATCATCAGCAGTTGCACCATACTCACTAATTTGTTCAATAGTTGCGCCCCTTCTTTTTGTAACTGTTTGAATAGCTGCTAATGATGTACCTACGTGAAGACCTAATTCAGCTATCTCTATAAAGGGGTGAGTTCCAGCGCCACCCCAGTCAGTCTTAGTTCCATGATACATAGGCTCCTTAATTATAGAACCTTCTAAAAACTCCCTTCTCTTTTTGTCTCTAAACTTAGACATTAGTTTAGAATCGCCATGTCTTTCTAGCCCAATAACTCCTGCTTGAGTGGTTGCATACCCAACCAAATTAACTAGGTCGTCTATTGTAACAGATGGTTCAGAGAGGGTGGCTGAAGGAGATAACCCTCCGAATGCCTTGATGATCTTGTCGAAGAATTTTCTAAATGCATTCCTAATTTTATCGGTTAGTTTATTATTTACTATGATCGGGCCTGGTTGTTTGATCTCAACCACATGGGCAAGAACCTCTTCCCAAAACTCACGCCTACCTTGGAAGCTAACATGGGGTTTTCCAGAGACAGCTGGTTGCCCACTATCTATCTTCTTGTAGTCGTAGGCCTTCATTACCCTAGCCACAGCTGCGTTTACTATAGGATCATTAGCCTTACTAAGATTATAGACCTCGTTAAGAACGGTATTCCACTCAGCTCCACTGAATACATCCTTACCTAGATGCACTCCTAACTCATGGAACATAAGCCCTCTTATAGAGTTCTCATCCATATCAGAACCTATCCTATCTGATATAAAATATATAGCCCCGTTCTTTCTGGAGACAAATGCCTGTGCAGTAGAGGATGCCCCCATTTCTCTTGCTGTTGAGGAATTTATTAAGTTAATAAACCCTATCGACAGCATACGTCTACCTATTCTTTCCCCAAAGATATTATTGACAGCCTTTCCTATAGTTGATGTTGCTCTATCTGGAGATAGAAAGTCTGGTTTAGAATCTAGCCTTCTAGCCTCTGTAAGAGTCTCACCAGTCTCATCTAATACTAATTGAGCGCTAGGAACCCATTCAGTGGTGTATCTTGGTGTATCATACTTCTCTAATACACGAACAAATCTAACTTGGTATGAGATGCGGCCACTTTTTCCACGCTTTAAAACCTTGCCAGTAAGCTCACCAACTCTAGATGTCCCAGCAGTACGATACTGTTCTGGCGTAAGTTCATCCCTTCTGCGTACTTTTACACCCCTAAATGGACCAGAACCTTCCGATATATTTGGAATTCCTCCCCATGTTCGAGGCTTATTCCAAGACTTTATATCAAGTAATAAACCTCCTACAGTAGTCCTTCTAGACTCTACTATATCATCGTTATCTGTATCCTCATACTCTCTCTGCTCCTCAGCAGTACCAACATACCCTTCATCCATAGGCTTGGTATACCACTCCATTATGGAAGCGGTAATGTCTGCTTTCTTTCCTTTGGGATTGTATTTAAAGTCTGGATTGGCAGCCTTAATATTAGCTGCTAGACTTTTAACTTCAGTGGCAGAGTAGCCACCTTGTGATAACGTAGCAGATAGCTTGGCATAAAGCTCTGCTGGATTCTCATTCTCAAGGATATAATCAGGGTCTGTCTTATCCTCTGTCTTTTGTTTGTCTCTCTCCTTTTTTTCCTTTAATAGCTGATCGTCTATATCCTTTTCTATTTGTGCTAGTTCATTATCTACATCTTCCATTAGACCTACAGGCTTTTCAAACGGAACTACTTCCCCTGCTGGAACAAGGTCACGGTTAACTCTAAGAATACCATCGTCTAAAAATAAACTATCGGGAAGTGTTACCTTTGGAAATCTAGCTATACCCTCTTGAAGAAAAGACATGTAAGTCCCTGCCTCTTCTTCTTGTTCCATCATACTTATAGCAAAAGTATCATCTTCTGGGTCACGTATATTGCTATCGAAAGTATCTAAAGCTTCTTCAAAGGATTCTCTATCAGTTATTCTATCTATTGGAATAACATTCTCAGCCCCCTCAATAGCTTCTTGTTCTTCTGTATACTGTTGGCGGTCTCTTATCCTTGCCTGTTCTTCTAAAACATCTGAATCAATCTCTTCTTGTATAACAGGGCCTTGATCAAATGTCCATTTTAATCTATAATCTTCAGATGCCTCTAGTATCCAGTTGCCATCCTCATCTACGTAAAATACATCTTTTATTTCAGGCTTTTCTCTCTTTAGTTCATCAAGCTTGTCGTTAAAATAATCAGAAGCAGGGATTACTTTATCACCCAACCCTATCATCTTCTCATCAGGATCACCACTTGCATTATCTATATCTATAACTTCTTGCATCCATTCTGGCTGAATATTTTCAGCATCCTCTTCTAGACTAAAAAGGAAATCATCTATAGTTTGTTTTGTCTCTAAAGATGCAGCTTTGCCAGGCGTAACTTTTGCCTCAGATTTAAAGGTTGCTCCAACAACAGCTTGAGTCTCACCACCCATATTGCCAAAAACAAAAACCTGAGATTCTATTATATCTTCTGGATCAACACCTTCATCTCTGGCAATTCCTTGAGGCCCAGTGAGGCCTGACCTCTCGTCTCGATACCAATCTGATCCCCTCTTATGGGATACAATAGATATATTACCTGTATCATGTTTTTTGTATTCGTCGTACTCCATGAAAGAGGCCCATCTAATAGCATCCTCCCTACTTTCAAACGAGTATATCTCACCTTTCCCGAGCCTTGCACCAGCCTTATTTAACCAATTTGTAGCTGCTCTAGGGCCGCCATAAGTCTCTATACCAGACTCAATAATAGACTCTACATCTTCAGTTCTAGTTACATGGTAAAGTGTATCATCTGGATTTTGATCTTCTGGTATTACCCTTTCATCTTCCTCTACTACAGCCCCTCTTGGGGTGATCTCCTCTTCTAACGGCTCATCTACTTTTTTTTTATTATTAGCCAGTACTTCTCTTAAGGCAGTAGTATCTGCTTTAGTATCTTCAAGCTGATCAATCCATTTTTGCAGGCTGTCGTTAAAGGAATCAAGAGTTACTTCACCCATCTCTCCTGGGACTATAGTAGACTTAAACGACCTACCGTCAGCAGTCTGCAAGTCCTGTATCTTCTGTTCCCATCTTTCTATACTAGCGTTCTGTTCAGAGGTAAGCTTTTTCCTTCTGGTTTCTTTTTCTTTTTCTTGCCTAATAAGGCCTTGGTAAGCTTTCTGAAATTCAAATGCCTCGGCATCATTTATCAATCCCAAGCTTAGAGACATTGGATTCCTTTGTAAGGATACCTCGTTCTGCAAAAACCTGTGGAATTTTTGTGCATTAGCATAGATAGATTGGCTTAATACAAGGGCATCTTTTTTAGTGCTTGCTACGAATGGTGTAAAAGTATTAAACTTTTCTCTAGATGTATCTTGTTCTGAAAATCTTTCTGGTGTAGTCCTGTCTTTAGTTCTCATCTCTCTTATCTCATAAGAGACAGTAACTGGGTGCATGTCCTCTTCTTCTAAAACCTCATTAACAAACCTAGTCTCACCAGGAGAATCAGTTTTTACATTAGGCCGACCTATAATAATGGTATGCGTTGCAGACGGTAAGGGCTGTTGGTTTATATCTAACTTTCTTATCTCCCTTACGGAACCACCTAAATCTTCTGCTGCTGCCCTAGCTGATTCTATTTTAGCTGCAGACCTAGCATCCTTTTCTGCTTGGGTAACAGCCTTCCCTTCTAGTCTAGCTATCCTATCCTCTTGTATTCTTATAACCTCTGCAGCTTTAGCCTCATCCATTGTCCATAGACCACGCATAGCAGAATCCCTATCAGGATGCCTACTGATTGGCTCGCCCTCAAAGTGTCTTATGTGTGGTCGATTCACATCAACATCTGGCTCGTATGTTACTTGTACTGTGTGCCCTAATTTATTTTTAGTTGGTTTAGCATACTTCTGTTTTTTAGCCTCCCTCTGTGCTTTCATTTGGGGTCCTTTAGTCTCAAGAACCTTCGGACGTTTAATCTTCTTCCTTTCTGTTGGCGTCCCATGCGTTTCTAGAAGATGTCTTTTAGCAGCTTCAAAACTAGTGAATGGAGTTGGGTAAGAAGCTCCCTTATATACAGCAGTAAACTCCCCAACCTCGTCCTCTACTATTCTAGCGGGTGAGTTAGCTATCTTGGCTGTCCAATAATTGCCAGACCTGCTCTGCCTAAATGCAGTATAGGTAGTCTTTCTTACATCGTCAGGTTGTTTCTTTTTCTTATCTGCCTCAGCAACTTTAGATGGAGATACAGGCTTAGTTGGTTTAGTTTCACCAGCTGCTTCTAGCATTGCATCTGTAGTTCCAGCTTCTACAGCCCCTCTTTCTTCAGCAGATTTAATTATTTCCTGAGCATCTGCTTGAGTAGTTTCATCATTGAAAGCAACCCATGCTTCTTCAGGGCTAACGTTCATACCCTCAGCTAATTGCACTATAGCATCATCTGGTTCCATGCCAGCTTTTACAGCTTCTATAGCATCTCTTGGGCTACTAATTACAGGGGGTGCAGCTTCTTCAGGGCCTTCCTTGGTTACCTCAACACCTTCCGCAATTTCTACAGTTCTAGCTTCTATCTTCTCTCCAACCTTATCAGCCACCCTAATAGCTAACTCCCTTTCAGAAAGGGTTTTATTGTTAACTATCTTTTGAGCTATAGAATTAATAATAGCTGGTGGAACATAACCATCTTTTACAAATCTATTATATACTCTATCACTTATAACATCTTTCTTTTGGGCAGCCTTCTTCTTAGTGGTCTTCTTCTTAGTAACTGGAGGAGTAACTGTAGGAGTAACTGGAGCAACTTTTTCTGGACCAACAGCAACATTTTGAGCTTGGTCTTTAAAGTATTGGGCTGCAGCAACCTCTCCTTCTTCTGTATTTATTCTTTCATACTCAGCCTGGAAGTCTTCTAATGTAAGCACAGGAGCCTTTGGTTCTGCAGCTGGTGCAGTATCTTCTCTAGTAGCTTCAGTAGGCACAGGAACAGCCTTTGCTGCTGCAGCCTTCTCTACCCTTGCGGACTCAATTTCATTTATTCCACGCTCTACTATTTCTTTATATGCTATAGCAGCCTCTGAACCACCTATCCTATCTGAAGTTTCTATAGATCTCCTTCTAGAGAGGGCTAGTTCAACCATTCTGGAGCGAGAATACCCAGATTCAGAGAATTCAGCTACAGTATCGGCAGCTCTATTCTGCGCCCAAAGAACAGTCTTCTTAGCTTCTTCAACTTCAAACTCTTTATCCAACCTAGCTGATTCAGCTTCTTCTTTTTTGGCCTCAGCTGTAGTTCTAACATCATCTTCTCGTTTCTTTCTAAGCTCTTCCGCTCGACGTGCAACCTCTTCACTATTTCTGATAGCTTCATTTTCAGCTCTAACTCTATCTTCTTCTGCCCTTCTACCCGTTCTTTTTCTTAAATTCCAAACCTTCTGTTTAGCGGCTATAACCTTCGGGCCACCAGTAACTACATCTTTATTCTTTATAGTTGAAGGACCAGTAACATTTATTACTGGATCATCAGCTCTAGCAGCCGCATCAGCCTCAAGCTGCGCTGCTAACTGCTCCTCTAAAGCAGCAAGCTCTGCCTCTGCAGCAATTAAAGCATCAGCTTCGGCTGCATCCGCTGCTGCAGCTGCTTCATCTTCAGCCCTAGCTTGCGCCATCGCTTCAGCTTCTAATCTATTTTGTTCTGCTATTGCTAATCTATTTTGTTCGGCTGCCTCTCTTAAGCCAGCTTCTTCCTGGGTAGCTAAATCTCTTTCTACCTGTCTAGCTCTAATCTGTTCAGCTGTAGGGGCAACTCCAACCTCAAGCCCTCCAATACCAGCAGGAACAGCTGGAGCAGGTGGTGGTGGAAGCTCTTCAGTTACAGCAACATCTTCCCAAACAACCCCTGTTCTCTCCTCGGGTCTCACCCTTCCTGGTATTAATATCCCCTCTGTTCTAGTTTCTTCACCTTGCCTAGCTTTAAGTCTTTGAAGGCCAGCTAATTCTCTTTGTGTAGATTCAAGTTCTTCATTTATACGGTTGCGTTTTCTTTTCTTATTAAAACGACTACCAGTAACTGCCTCATACTGAGCATTAAGATCTTCTATTTTAGCTTCTGATTCCGCTATGCGTTGATCAACAAGAGTAGCAAAGTCTCTAGCTGGTACACCCTCTTCGGGCACAGCTTCAGTTGGTCTTGTTGTAGGGGGAGGTACATCTTCAATGGGTGGGGTTATAGGAGCTTTCCATGTAGGCTTAAGGTTCCCTGTTTTTGCGCCCTCCATAGCTTGGTCGTGATTAGCGCCCATATCCCTCAAGTAAAAATAAGTTCCCTGTTGTTTAGGGTCTAAGTCATAGGTAACATCTACAGCTTGAGACTCCTCTACACCTAGTATCCTTATATTTAATACATCTTCAGAAACTTCCTGTTTGGGCTTCACTTTAAGAGCAGCAGAAACTCTCATCACTTGTTCTGCTTCGGTTATTTCCTCATCCGAATGCTCTTTCTTATTTCCTAAAACCGTTCTAGCATCTGCTACTTCAGTTGGTCCTAGCTCTCTTAATATAACCTCTGGTGCACCAGGGCCGTCATCTCCAGGTGGAACATCCTCATCTATAGGTGGTATTATAGCATTGATCTCATCAAGAGTTTTAGTTTTTCTTAACTCTCTTATTTTTCCTTTAAGATCTTTTACAGCAGCCCTATCTTCAGGAGTCTCCTTTCCTTTTTTAGCTCCTATAGCAGCGACTTCGTCTTGAAGGGCAGATATAGCACCCTTCTTTGCGTCATCAAATGTCTTAGCTTCTTCTACTTGCTGTCTTGCTTTTGCTGTACCGGCTGGAGTTACTAAACCAACACCCTTACCTATTAACATACCGGCAAAAAAGCCTTCAACTATCTCGGCTCTATCTTCTGGGGTTAGACGCCCCGCAGCTAATTCTTCATTTGCCCAGTTTCGGCCAATCTTATATACTACTTCTTGAAGCCCTTCTGTACTTCCCTCAGCCAAGGAAAACTTAAATGCTCTTTTAAACTGATTTCCTAGTACAGTACCTTTTGCAAGTTTCTCACTAAGATTCTTATTAAATGATTTACTAAGACCAAGTCTACGTAGAAGCGCTCCTGGAACAAGCGTATCTAATATAGCTGCCATTCCGCCAGTAACGAGAGCTTTTTCTGGAGATATATTACCGCCATATTGTAGCTGATTAGAATAAGCTTCACCAGTATTAAGAACATAGTTAGCAGCATAAGCCCCTGTTAGGGCTGCTGCTGTACCAACAGCAGCTGGTGCTCCAACTAGCATAGTTGCAAAAGCAGCTAAACCACCAGTAGCAAGTGGAACAGCTAGCATAGGAAGTTGAGTTCCTATAGTATCGTGCATCCATTTTGCTACACCAGAAAGTCCTTCAGATTCAGCAAGTGTTAACCTTTTATATTTAGCAGCCTGCTCTTCATTCATGCGGGCGCCTTCAGACGCCATCTTTTGCAGGTCTTCCCAATCTTGCCAGTCTGCTATATTCTCTACAAACCTCCACATTAACGACTGAGATAAATCTACACCAGCACCAAGAGCCTTGGTAAAAGATGTTTCATCTCCAGGTCCCGCTGCTGCTCGTGCTCTATCACCTTCCTCTATGGCCTGATTGGTAAGGTCTAATACATTGAGGACCGGAGGATTTAAATCTGTTCTTTGTGTTACTGAAGCCATTTATTTTCCTCTAATCAGATAAAACGTTTTCTTCAAACCAACCCTCGCCCATCTTAAGGGTTCCAGAAGCAGCAGTGCTAATTTTAAATACCCAACCAGGAGGAACATGATCAGCAATACCAGCAGCTCTAAGTTCTGACATAAGATAAAGCAGATATTCTTCTGGAGAAACCTTGCTAGCAGACCTTTGATACATAATTCTTAAGTCCTTGCCAATCATTTCTTCAAGAGCCTCTGTTGATCCTTCTTTTATAGAACTATCTATCTCTGATACAAAACTCTTAATGTCAGAAATATCTGCAGATTGCAGAGCTTCTGTAGTTCCTTCTGTTGCTAACGCTCTAACCATAGCTTGGTTAACATCTTCACCCTCTTCCATAGGAGGTGGGGCAAAGGACTGAACCGCTTCAGTTGTTGCTTCAGTCAAGCTTCCTGCGGGATAGCTTGTAGTTGTAGGAGCATAGTCTTGATAAGGCTGCTCTACTGCAGCTGTATCCGCTTGCGCCAATAAACCTTCACCTGTCCCTAAAATTCTTTCAACTGTAGCATCTCTCCAACCTACATCATCACCCGTAGAAACATCTGGAAACCCTGAAGCAGCTTCATCTCCTACAGGAACTATACCACGCGCCCTAAGAGAATCAGGATCAGTGCCTAGTCTATCTACTTCCTCCTGAGTGGCTTGCTCATCTCCCATTCGATCAAGGGGGTCTGATAGAAGATCAATAATATTTCCAACTATTGTTTTTAAGAGGACTGGATCACCTATTATATTTTTAATATCTTCTTCTGATTTTGCGTTTATTATAGCCTCTTCACCAGATAGAACTCTTTCAATAGCTTGCCTGATCTCTGAATCTTCATTAGGCATAAATTGTTTTCCAACTTCTGGGCCATATTTTTTAATAGCATTTAAAAGTAAATCATCTTTCCAAGCTATATTTTCAATTGCTTCACCAATGAAGTGTACTTTTCCAGGGGTTCCCTTCAAGAAATTTTTACTCCACCAATCAACAAGATCGAAATCTTCTCCTAATATGTTCCAATCATCGCCACCTTCTTGCTTAGCATCTTTAACTTTTTCTCCCAAGTCCGTACCATCATCATCGTCGTCCCCATCTTTTTTCTTCCTTTGCCCAGGAAATAGCACATCTATAATATAATCATCTGGCCACCCTACATCAGTAAGATGTGCCCTAGAAAGTTGATCCCTAATATCCTGCAACCTCTTAAGTCTATCCTCTTGAACAGTTCTCATCTCGTGCGTCATATTAAGACCTGTTTGACCCCCTAATGTACTCTCTATGGTTGTTATTTGATCTCCTACTTCTTTAAGAACGAACTCTGTTCCCTTTCTTCGAGCTTCAACCTGAGAGGCTTGCAATGTAGCCTCTGCAAGTTTCTTAGCTTTTAAGTCCTCCCAACCCATTTTTGTTTCCAACAACCATTTTTGGCCCTTATACTTCCCCAACTCTGTGACTCCAGGCGCTGCGGCTTCTGCGGCTCCACCAACTCCTTTAAATATTTGAGTTAAAAGTCCCATTAGACAAGTCCCTCCACAACTCTTCTGCCTGAAGCAGGAGCTGGTTGCTGAAACTCTGGACTTCTAAGCATATCCTCGGCTTCTTTAATTATCCAATCTCCTGTAACTCCCGACTCATCAGATTCTATGCCTGCATTTACAGCATGTGTAAGTGCCTCCCCCATGAAAACCTGAGCTTCATAATCATCCTTGAAATCTACTAACTCCTCGTGAACTGCCACCTCTGTTAGTTCGTGTATTACACTTGATTGCATGTCTATAAAAACATTTCTAGGAACATCAAATCCCTCCTCTTCCTCCATCATCATTTCTGTGCTTAAAAGATTCCCACCTATTTTTCCAGTTGTTTCTGAAAGGTGTTCTTTACCTTTCTTCATTTCCGAAACAACATCCTTATATCCCTCACCGTATATGTAAGAGTTTACTTCGCCAACAATCTTATCAGCTTGTTCTTTAGATTCTATCGGTGCATCAGGAAATGAGTTTGGCTGGGTATTGCTCCCTACTATAACTTCCTCCTCTACAACCTCTCCTTGTGGTGGAACTCTTGATTGCCCACTTAAGTCTTGTGGCATTGGCATTGATCTGGCTGGCATCTTAGGCATTATACTGTCCTCTGTTTTGCTTGAGTTATCATACCTTGATTACCACCACCAATAATACCTCCGGTATTAGATGCTACCTCAGTAGGAGCATCACCTACGACCAGTCCTGGAGTAGGTTTTACTATCCCCTCAACCGCAGCTATAGGATTAGTCCAACCCATAAAAGTGGATGCTATACCCGTCTGTCTTATAGCGTCTTCTGCCTTCATTCTATTTATCTCTAGCCCTTCTTTCCCCAACGCTTCATATATATCTAATTCTCTTTCCTTAAACTCATCACTTCTATCTGTAAAGCCTTTTACAAATCCACCAAGACCAGATAAAAAAGAGCCTGCTCCCATTGTACCCTCGGGGGTGCTGAATATATTCTTTATAAAACCACCTAATCCTCCGCCAGATGGTTTGGATATTTTTCTACTTGCGGCGATAGCATCTATGCTACTCCCTGTCAAGCCACCAGATATTACATTAGAAGCTCCTCCGCCAAACAACCAGCCAAATCCTTTGCTCATCCAATCCCATAGAGAGCTATTCCCGCCTAGTTTTTTCCCTACTTGAGCAGCAGCATTTCCTACAACCGCGAACTCCTTCATTCCTGGTTCTATATCAGGAACATATTTATTACTAGAGGTTGAGGTAGAACGGTTAATTATATTTTGTTGACCCATGTCTTATCCCCTTAGAACCACGTAGGTGTTACTAGTTTAATAGCATTAGCAGCTGCCTCTTCACTCATGCCAGCAGTTACAGCTATCCTTCCTCTCTCTGCCAATACAGCTCTCCAGTTAGCAGCTTTCTCTGATAAGGCTCTCAAGGTCTCATTGATCTGCCCATTAAGCCTAGTTACGAATGCTTCGTAGTAAGCTGCATTCTGTTGAGCCTTAAAAGCATTGCTTGCATTCTGATTAGCCATCCTCTGCTCGGTAAATGTTGCAGCATCTGCTTGCGCTATTGGAATAGCTACGGCTAGAATAGAATTCATTACAGCCTCTTGAGCTATAGAGCTATTAACTAATCCTGACGCATTCATTGATTGAAGCGCTTTGGTTGTAGCTGCTTTAAATAAAGGGCTATTAGTATTTATTAAGTCTTTAATTCTTTCTTGTACAATTTCAGATTCAGGTCCCTCTATAATCACAGCGCTCATAAGCGGGGCAATTATAGGAGCAACGCCACCTGAGCTTGTTACTGCTGGATTAATATTTAAGGTAGAAGTAGGATCTCCCCCGCCTCCTCCACCACCGCCTCCTCCAGAGGAAGGTTGGGTTACTGTAGGCGTAGTAGTTGTTGTAGTAGTAACTGGTGTAGTTACCTTTTTCTTTACATTAGGAACAGACCTGGCCTTTTTACCCATAGCCTTAGTAGCGCCTCTATATGTCTTAGACTGAAGGGCCATTGACTCACCAGCATGAGCTTTACCAAACGCTTCCTTACTCATGTTAGCCATTCGAGGCTTCCAGTACTTAGCCTGCACAGAATTAGGCTTGTTAACTATATCTGAATATGCCTTAGATAAATCCCCATAACTATCGACATACTTCTTATAGTCCTTTCCTTTTGAAGCCATATCAGTGTATTGCTTCTTATACTTATGCTTTTTAGAGTGCCTAGTTTCTGGCATATCTCTATCACCATTAGCTTCTAGCACAGGAACCCCTTCCTTTGAATATTCAGGAGCTTTTTTCCCCTTAACAGCATCTCTCCTACGCAATAGCTTTCGTTCGCTATCAGTAATATAGGCTAGTTTAGTCTTGCCCCTTTGTTCTGGAAGACTTAGCATTGTCATCGCCTTACTCCTCGCGTTGAGTAATCCACCACAACTCCTTGCAGAGTTATTGGTTTATCGTATATAGCATTATTTTTAATAATCATACTCATATTTGTACCTATACCATTTATTTTTACTCTTTCTGACGCAACTACAGTAACACCAGTAGTGGAGTTAGATATATCTGCTCCGCTCCATGCGTCAGATGTTACTGATACACTATATGATGAAGCTGATGGGCTTGATCTAGGGCTAAATGTACCCCCATAATCAAACGATGGTTCTACTGTAAGAGTAGTAGCAGTATCAGCATTTATCTCTAACCCTATTTCCCTAAATCTTTTCTTAACTTGAGGAGAACCATAGTTATGATAAGCTGTTCTTATAAAAGAATCTACAGCACCACCATCGAAGCTTGTTCCAGAGTCTATTCTCCTAACATACCCATCTTCAAAACCCCCATATAAAACCTCGAATCCATTTGAGTCTTCTCCAGAACAACAACAAATAGCTTGATGAGACAAAGTAAAAGGCATAATACCAATATTTTGTCTATTTACATAGGTCATTATCAGGCCTGTCTTATCATCAAAGAACAATCTATACTGATTCTTTTCTCTAACCTTCATAGATAATATAGCATTATCTTTTTTCTGTTGTATATATGGATCTATATTACTAGACGCAACTGCCGCATTAAAATCCCCATAATACTGTACAGTAAATATAGAGGTTATACCTCTGTCATCCAAGAAGAATGTTTGATCCATCTTCTGCATAGTGTATGGAATAGCGCCAGAGCCTTGATGGAATCTATTTAATTGCCAATCAGCAGAAGAACTTCCATATAACATGTAAGTGTCATTCCTAGTAAATATTGACATAACCTCTTTAATTTCCATAGAGAAGCCTGAAACCTCGTCTCCTAAAGCTATCTCTGCAGCCCCAGTTATAGGACTCCACTGCAGTGGCGCTCTAATGCTTGAGTGTTGTACAGACCCACCAGGAAAAGAGAAAAACAAATGGTTCTTGTGGGCTATTACATGCTCAGGAACATCAGTAGTCATACCCGTATTAATTTTAATAAAAGCGGTGCCGTCATAAGAAAAACCTTTGCCGACTTTATTAACACCATACATCGCAATTCCACCAGACGTACCAGTAAAATTGTAAGTTACAAATTCATACTTACCACCAGGCTCTAGTGTTTGAGCATACTGTGTTCCATCAGCCTTGGCTAGAGTTCTGGACGATGGTTGTGATGCACCGTTTATATCTGCTCTGTCAGAGCTGGAAACCTGTATCTTTTCCCCATCAGTCCACGTTCCACTGTTACCTGTAATAGATAAGTAACCAGCTGCATCATCATCGGCCCAAGCTCCAGAAGCTACAGTAACTTGTTTTACTGTTGCTGTTTTACCAGAGGTTGCACCAGTTATTACATCGTCTTTTTTTATCTCAGTTGTACCAGCATCAAACGCTAATGTAGGAGATGCTAGATTCTCATTATCTACAAAAGTGCCGGTTATCCCAGTAAGAACAACAGACCCTTTAGCACCTGTCTCCCAAAGCCCAGAATAAGAAACTGCTGCTACTGTACCTGTAGCTCCTGCGGCTCCAGTTATAACAGAACCAACTACAAACTCTCCGTTAGTCGTTGTCCCATCAAAATTTAAAGCCGTTCCTAAAGCTACCTCACCCCATCCCGTAGATGTAGATTTATACATCCCAGCTGTAGCTGCTCCTGATTTATTCCTAAAAGCATAGACATCCCCACCAAACACCCATACACCTAAAACGCTACCCTCTCCAGGTACTATAGTTATATTATCTCTCTGGTCTTCTATAGCTGTCTTTGCTTCAGCAACAATGCTAGATCCGCTATATATAGGCCTTAGCGTCGGAGCGCCATAGGAAAGAGAGGTAGCATAAAGCCCCATTATCCAACCCTAAAAACTGATAACTGACCATAGTGCATTTGAAAATTCTCAGATCCAGCATCCGCATGTTTTACTGAAGCTTTCACATCGGTATAAGTAGTGTGCCCAGTAGTATCAATTATTCCAGAAGCAGATACCATATTATCTAAGGTAGCTGCTACTCTTTGAACCGCGCAATCATAGCCGGGAAAAGTGTCCGAAGCACCATCCACTGAAGTAGTAATCCTAAATGTCCATATTACAGTATCAGTTCCGGTTTGTGCAAAACTGATTCCCAGATTAACCATAAAGAACCCTTTATCATATATTCTGATCCTGTCATTTGCAAAATCAGCATCGGTTCCTACAGTTGTTGAGGATACAGTTCCAGTATCATCAGGCCCATTAGCCCCTACTGAATCAGCATTCCAATCTATTACAACAGTTGTAGCTGTTGCTATCGCTTGAGAAGCTGGCGTTCCAACGGGAGAATATATAGTCGCATATCCACCCATCCCTGACTCTGTAAACTGCCTAACCATTTGAGCGGTAATCGCCCCAGTAGTATTATCAGCAAAACTAGTCCCTGTTAGGACTGACCTTTCTTTTCTTAAAGCTGTTGGTGTTCCCATTAGCTAAACTCCACATTGAATGCAGCGCTAAAAGCGCTATCTTTATTTAAAAATAACAAGGTCTCTCCGTCTTGAAGAGTACCGCTTACAACTGTAAAGTAAACGTAACCCTCGGCATCTGACCCAGAAAAAGAACCAGCAGATTCATCTCCAGTAACATCTTCTACAGTAACTTGAAGAATAGAACCAAGAGCCCCGCTAGTTTCACCTTTTACCATATCTCCTGTAGCAGGAACTTGCATATCGAAAGCTACGCTAAAGGCGCTATCAAATACAGAATCTCTTGACGTGCCTAATGTAAATGGTATTCTATAATAAGTTATAGCAGAAGGAAGAGTTTGCCCATCAAATCTTTCATAACCATCTAGCCTTCTATATCTCCCCCTTACATCTACTTCAAAATTATCAGAAGAAACTAATTCACCAGCCCTCATTGACAAAGCTGGCTCTACTAAGTTTACACCACCTTCAAATGGAAAATAACTTGACTGAAGCCCTGATGGTTTAAGAGATCGTCTAGTTAATTTTGTCATTGCGGAACTACTGTAAAATTAGTAATATCCTGAGCTCTTGAGAATCTTCTATTCTTTTGCCCTGGTAACTGATCTGACTCTAACTTATCTAGTAGATCTTC
>Ga0208179_1000995_pt1 | contig 15558 bp, 16 predicted proteins | sample Malvired_Geostar_FD_184238 | JGI IMG/M metagenome (GOLD analysis project Ga0208179, IMG submission 184238) | Marine viral communities from the Global Malaspina Expedition - Malaspina viral metaG DeepMed_Geostar (SPAdes) (version 2) | ecosystem: Environmental > Aquatic > Marine > Oceanic | place...
GGCGAAACCGGCCAGCACCTTGCCGCCGGCGAGGGTGCGCACCTTGCGCGCGGCGCCCTTGACGATGGTCGGGCCCATGGAGACCTGGCCGTCGCCGGCGATCACCGTGCGGCCGTCCTTGCGCACCGCGAGAATGGTTGTGCCGTGCCAGCCGGGCGAGGGAGTGTCGTTCGCGTGGGTCATCCCCGTCAGATGGCGACCGAAATGCGGCGCGGCAAGCCGTTTCCAGCGGGATTTCAACGGGGGCGCCGAGCCACAATCCTACCAATGTAATCCGTTACATTGACATTCCTCACCCAATATTTCGCCATAAGAGAGAATCGACGTGCTTCATCGCGTCATCTACGCAAGCGAAGCCGTCGGCGCCACCGGCGCCTCGACGCTGTCCATCGCCCAGATTCTCGGCGTCTCCGAGCGCAACAACCGTCGCGACCATCTGACCAGCTGCGTCATGTTCCACCAGGGCCACATCCTGCAGGCCATCGAGGGCGCGCGGGTGGATGTCGACCGGCTGATCCGCCGGCTGCTCGACGATCCTCGCCATTCGGGCCTGCGCGTCCTCGTCGACGCGCCGATCGTCGCCCGCCGCATCGACGAGCCCATGGGCCTGTGCGCCGACCCGGAGGCCCTGTTGCGGCGGGTGGGTCTCAGCTGCCTGTCCCGCGTCACCGCCAACGAGGCGGAAGTGCTGCTCGAGCTTCGCAAGGCGGCGTGACGACACGCCCCGGACCGCCTAACTGAGGCGGGTGAGCTTCTCCGACGACGAAATCGAACGCTACGCCCGGCATCTGGTGCTGGCCGAGATCGGCGGCCCCGGCCAGCAACGGCTGAAGGCCGCGCGCGTCGCCATCGTCGGCATGGGCGGGGTCGGCGCCCCGGCGGCGCTGTATCTGGCGGCGGCGGGCGTCGGCGCCCTGCGCCTGATCGACCACGACACGGTCGGCCTGTCCAACCTGCAGCGCCAGATCGTCTTTTCGGAACAGGATGTCGGAGACCTGAAGGTCGAGGCCGGCGCGGCCCGCCTGACGGCGCTGAACGCCCACGTCGAAATCGAGGCGGCGGCCGAGCGGCTGACGCCCGACAACGCGGCCTGGCTGCTGGACGGCTGCGGCGTCGTCATCGACGGCACGGACGATTTCGAAACCCGGTTCGCGGTCAACGCCGCCTGCGTCGCCGGCGGGATTCCGCTGGTCTCGGGCGCGCTGGGGCGCTGGAGCGGGCAGGTCGGAGTCTTCGCCGGCCGCCCCTGCTACCGCTGCCTGGTGGCCGAGGCGCCGCCGGACGTCGAGACCTGCGCCCGTGTCGGCGTCGTCGGCGCGCTGGCGGGCGTCGTCGGATCGATGGCCGCGCTGGAGGCGATCAAGCTGATCACCGGCGCCGGCGAAGCCCTGAGCGGACGGCTGCTGATCTACGACGGCCTCGCCGGAACCGCCCGCACTGTCGCCGTCGCCGCCGACCCGGCCTGTCCGGTCTGCGCCGCCCGCTAGGCGAAGGCCTGCCGGAACAGGGCGACATAGCGGGCCATCAGCTCCTGCTCCCTGGCGTCCTCCCAGTCCGCATGCCCGGCCTTCTGGACCTCGATCAGATCGACCTGTTTGCCGGCGCCGCGCAGGGCGTCGCGCATGCGGCGGGACTGGATCAGCGGCAGGATCGGGTCATCCTCCCCGTGGACCAGAAGGACCGGGCAGGTGATCTCGCTCGCGCGACGGCGGGGTGAAGCCGCCTCAAGCGCGGGGCCCATCGCCGAGCGGTCGCCGATCCGTTTGGTCCAGAATTCGTAGATCGGCTTGCCCGGGGTGTCGTCGGTGCGATCCTCCCACGCCAGTATGTCGGGCAGGTCGTAGACGCCGCAGATGCCGATCGCCGCCTTGTACAGGTCCGGCCGTTTCACCGCCCCCATCAGGGTGGCGTAGGCGCCGTAGCTGGCGCCCATGATCCCGACCTTCGAGGCGTCCAGCCCCCTGGCCTGGATGGCGTGGGCGACAGCGTCCTCGACATCCTCCTGCATGCGGTCGCCCCAACGGGTCCAGCCCTGTTGCGCGAACCCCTGACCGTAACCGCCCGAACCGCGGAAATTCGGCCGCAGCACCCACCAACCCTGCGCTGCCAGCACCTGCACCTGCCGGTCCCAGCTCGGCGTGTCGCGCACCTCGGGCCCGCCGTGCGGCAGCACCACCAGCGGCCCCGGAGCCCCGCCCGGAGGCGCGGTCAGATAGGCCTCGACAACTGCGCCGTCGCGGGTCGTCACCTTCAGCACCTCGCTGGAGCCCAGCCGGGCCGGGTCGAGCTCCCGCACCTGGCCGACATTGACGATCGCGCGCGCCGCCTTGTCATAGAAGAACCAGGCGCCCGGCTCCTCCGGCCCGTTCACATAGGCGATGAACCGGTTCCGCGCCTGGTCGATGTCGGTGAAATGAACGTTGCACGTCCCGTCGAAGAAGCGGTCGAGCGCCCGGTGGTGAACCGCCAGCGCGGGATCGACGAACTCATACTCCAGCCGGTCGCCGTAGTAGGCGGCGCCCAGATAATTGCCCGCCGAGTCCGGCAGGCCGTAGACCACGTCCCGGCCCGGCCGGGTGCTCATCGGCGGACCGAGCGCCGTCGTGGTCAGGTCCATCTCGCGGACGCTCTGGACATCCTCGTTTTCGAGACGGGCGATGACCAGAACCTTGCCGGGGGTCTCGCCGGCGCCGACCCACAGGAAGTCCGGGGCTTCGCGCACCCGGGTGCGGCGGGCCATCTTCCACTCGGTCTCGCCCGGCGCCCGGACCATGATGGTCTCGACGGAGCCGCGGCTGTTCATGTCGTGACGCAGGACCGGCACGCCGTTGACCGTCCGCCAGTGATAGGTGCCGGCGCTGCCGCGTTCGATCCGGTTCGCGGAGCCTGTGTTCACGTTGACCCGGTGCAGGGCCATGATCCCGTCAGCCTCCCAGGCCGCCATCAGCACGTGGTCGGGATCCGAGGGCAACAGATCGACGATCTTGCCCATGTCGAAGGTGTTGCGCATCCGGGTGCGCTGATCGCTGAACAGCACGGCCACATCGCCGGTTCTCGCGTTCACCGAGACAACGCGGCGCATCGTGTACTCGATGGCCTCCGTCTTGCGGTTGGAGCCGGCGATCGACCGTGGCCCCACCTCGTCCTTCAGGACGACGCTGGTCAGCAGGCGATCGTCATTGGCCCAGGCGATGGAGTCGACTGTGACCCGGCCCAGATCGATCCGGCTACGCTGGCCCTCCGGGTCGGCGGCGTCGATGAAGTCGACGGCGCTGCGCGGCTCCTCGTCCGTGCCGAGATTCTGCGCGACCGCGATCCGGGTCCCCGACGGCGACAGGGCCGCGCCGCTGCTCATCCTCGGCTTGAAGAACTCGGCGAGGGGATAGGCCCCGGCCTGGGCCCTCGCCACGCCCGGCGGCAGGAGGCCGATCCCCGCCAGAGCCGCTGTTCCCGCCAGCAGGCCGCGTCGCGAGACGGCGGCGCGCGCCGCCTTTGAAAGTTTCGATCGCACCGGTCGCCCCCTACTGCCCCCCGGCAGTCAACCGCCCGTTGAACGGACCGTCAAGCTTCGACTCATAGCATCGCCGGGATCACCCGGTCCGGGGGCCGGTGGCCGTTCTGGAAAGTGAGGATGTTGGTGATCACCCGCTCGCCCATGTCCTGACGCGCCTCCAGCGTCGCCGAGCCGAGGTGGGGCAACAACACGACGTTGGCGTGCCCCTTCAGGCCGGGATGGATGACGGGCTCGTGCTCGTAGACGTCCAGCCCGACGCCGGCGATGGCGCGGCGGCTCACGGCGTCGGCCAGGGCCGTCTCGTCGATCAGTTCGCCCCGGGCGGTGTTGATCAGAAGGGCGTGCGGCTGCAGCCGGGCCAGCCGCTCCGCCGACAGCAGGTGGTGCGTTTCCTTCGTGGCCGGGCAGTTCAGCGAGATGATGTCCATCCGCGCCAGCATCTGGTCCAGGTCGTCCCACCAGGTCGCGCCCAGTTCTTCGGCGATCATGTCCGGGACCGGTTTGCGGTTGTGGTAGTGGACCTGCATCCCGGACGCCCTGGCCCGCCGCGCCAGGGCCTGGCCGATGCGGCCCATGCCGACGATGCCCAGCCGCTTGCCCCACAGCTTGCGCCCGGTCATCCAGGTCGGCGTCCAGCCCTCGAACCGCCCTTCGGCCACGACCTGCGCCCCTTCGACGATGCGCCGGCTGACCGCGAGGATCAGGGCCATGGCCAGGTCGGCGGTGTCCTCGGTCAGCACGCCGGGCGTGTTGGTGACGATCAGGCCCCGCCCCACCGCCGCCTCGACGTCGATGTGATCCACGCCGGCGCCGAAATTGGCGATCATCTTCAACTGCTCGCCCGCGCCGGCGATCAGGCTGGCGTCGATGGCGTCGGTGATGGTCGGGACCAGCACGTCGGCGCGACGCACCGCCGCCTCCAGGGCAGCCCGGTCCATCGGCGCGTCGGTCAGATTGAGCTCGGCGTCGAACAGTTCGCGCATGCGCGTCTCGACCGTGTCCGGGAGCCGTCTGGTTAATACGACCTTAAGCCTGGACGGGGACATTCGGAGCCTTCGATTTCACGGACGCACCAGTGTCTAGCAAAGCTCGTCCCCGCTTCCAAAGGCTGGCCGTCACGGCGGCCGTCGCCTGCGCGGCGGTGCTGGCCGGAGCGGCCCAGACCATGCCCGACGGCCGTCCGACCCCCAGCGGCCAGCCGGTGCCGCGCTGGCTGTCGCTGAAATCGTCCGAGGTCCACGCCCGCTTCGGTCCCGGTCTGGACCATCGCATCCTGTGGGAATACCGCGTCTCGGGCCTGCCGGTGCAGGTCATCGCCGAGACCACCGAATGGCGCAAGGTCTGCGACCCCGAGGGCGCCGTGGCCTGGGTCCACCGCAGCGTGGTGTCGAGCCGGCGCAGCGCCTTCAACGCCTCGGACGCCGAGATCGCCATTCATTCCGGGCGGTCGGAGACCTCGCCCGTCCGCGCCCGGCTGTCGCCGCGGTCGCTGGTGGCCATGGACGAGTGCGAAGACGGCTGGTGCCGGATCCGGTCCGGGCGGCTGCGCGGCTGGGTGCGCCAGTCCGCCGTGTTCGGAACCCAGGAGCGGGCGCTGTGCAACGCCGCGCGTCCCGCAGGAACCGGCCGCCGCCGCTGACGGCGGTGGTTGAGCCCGCTCCCGTGCTCGTGTAACCCGACGGCCACACCGGCCATCAACGGCGTCCGCGCCGCAGGCCCCCCTGACAGGCGAGCCCCGTGACCCAACCCGACCGTCCCTCCTCGTACGACTATGAGGCGCTCCTGGCCGCGGGCCGGGGCGAACTGTTCGGCGAGGGCAACGCCAAGCTGCCGGCGCCCCCGATGCTGATGTTCGACCGCATCACCACGATCAACGGCGACGGCGGCGCGCACGGCAAGGGCTATGTCGAGGCCGAGCTGGATATCCATCCGGATCTCTGGTTCTTCCAGTGCCACTTCATCGGCGATCCGGTGATGCCGGGCTGCCTCGGCCTCGACGCCATGTGGCAGCTGGTCGGCTTCTATCTCGGCTGGATCGGCGGACCGGGCCGCGGCCGGGCGCTGGGCGTCGGCGAGGTCAAATTCACCGGCCAGGTGACGCCCGACGTGAAGAAGGTCGTCTACAAGATCGACCTCAAGCGGGTCATCAACCGGCGCCTCGTGATGGGCATCGCCGACGGGGTTCTCGAAGCCGACGGCGTCCCCATCTATACGGCCACCGACATGCGGGTGGGGCTCTTCGGCGCTTCGGAACCGGTCGGCGGCTGACCCCATTTCAAGACCGCGGAGCAACGCGGCGTCTGAGTTCAACAAGGAAATCACCATGCGGCGTGTCGTCGTCACCGGACTGGGTATCGTCTCCTCCATCGGCACGGGCCAGGATGAGGTCGCCGCCTCCCTGCGCGAGGCGAAATCCGGCGTGCGTCACGCCGCCGACCACGCCGCCCACGGCTTCCGCTCGCAGGTCTGGGCGCCGCCGTCGCTGGGTCACACCGCTGACGACTGGGCTCCGCACGTCGACCGGCGCGCCGCCCGCTTCCTCGCCAACGGCACCGCCTGGGGCCACATCGCCTTCGAGGAGGCGCTGAAGGACTCGGGTCTCACCCCGGACGAGATCAAGGACCCCCGCATCGGCCTGATCGTCGGCGAGGGCGGGCCCTCGACCCAGATCATCCTGCAGGCGGCCCAGACCACCATCGAAAAGGGCTCGCCCAAGCGCATCGGGCCGTTCGCCGTGCCCAAGGCCATGGCCTCCGGCCCCTCGGCCGTGCTGGCGACCTGGTTCGAGCTCAAGGGCATCAACTATTCGATCAGCTCGGCCTGCGCGACCAGCGCCCACTGCATCGGCGCGGCCGCCGAACAGATCGCCTGGGGCAAGCAGGACGTGGTCTTCGCCGGCGGCTGCGAGGACATCGACTGGTCGATGTCCAACATGTTCGACGCCATGGGCGCCATGTCCTCGAACTTCAACGACACGCCCGCGGTGGCCAGCCGCGCCTATGACAAGGACCGCGACGGCTTCGTCATCGCCGGCGGGGCGGGCATCGTGGTGCTGGAAGAGTACGAGCGGGCCGTGGCGCGCGGCGCGACCATCTACGCCGAGGTCACCGGCTACGGCGCCAATTCCGACGGCTTCGACATGGTCGCCCCCTCGGGCGAGGGCGCCGAGCGCTGCATGAAGATCGCCCTGGAAATGGCCGGCAATCCGAAGATCGACTACCTCAACCCGCACGGCACCTCGACGCCCGTCGGCGACAGCAAGGAGATGGGCGCGGTGCGCAACGTCTTCGGCGACGATCTGCCGATGATCTCCTCGACCAAATCGCTGACGGGCCACAGCCTCGGCGCCGCGGGGGCGCAGGAGGCGATCTACTGCCTGCTGATGATGAAGCATGGCTTCGCCGCCGAGAGCGCCCACATCGAAAACCTCGATCCCGAGTTCGAGGGCATGCCGATCCTGCGCGAACGCCATGACGGCGAGCTGAAGCACGTCATGTCCAACAGCTTCGGTTTCGGCGGCACCAACGGGACGCTGATCCTCAGCAAGGTCTGAACCGCAACGCTCCCGGTGCGCTATAGTCGGCTCCCCGACAGACGGAGCCGTTCCTGACCCCCGATCCCTACATCCTGTTCCTGCTCGGCCTCGGGGCCGTGGTCCTGCTGGTGTCCTGGGCGCCGGTGGGGTTGAAACGGCTGCCGCTGACGCTGGCGATCCTGTGCGTGGCGCTGGGGGTCGCGGTGTTCTCCAGCGGCCTGCTGGCCTTCGATCCTGACCCCCGCACCTGGGACACGGCGACCGAGCGGCTGGCCGAGCTGGTGGTCATCATCAGCCTGATGGGGGCGGGTCTGAAGCTGGACCGCCCGCCCGGCTGGCGCAAATGGTCGACGACCTGGCGGCTGCTGATCGTGGCCATGCCCCTGACCATAGCGGCGACGGCCTTTCTGGGCTGGGCCGGGCTGGGCTTCAGCCTGGCCATGGCCCTGTTGTTCGGGGCCTCCATGGCGCCGACCGATCCGGTGCTGGCCGCCGATGTGCAGGTCGGGCCGCCGCGCTCCGGCGACGAGGACGAGGTGCGTTTCGGCCTGACCTCCGAGGCGGGGCTCAACGACGCCCTCGCCTTCCCCTTCGTCCATCTGGCCATCCTCGCGGCCGCCGGCGGCCTCGCGACCCAGGGCGGCCTCGTCGACTGGTTCACCGTCAAGGTCGGCTGGAAGCTGCTCGCCGGGCTGGGAGCCGGCTGGCTGATCGGCAAGATCCTCGGCCATCTTCTGTTCAAGAGCCGACGCGGCCTGTCGAAGCTCGGCGACGGGCTGATCGCCCTGGCGGCCACCCTGATCGCCTACACCCTGACCGAGCTGATCCATGGCTACGGCTTCCTCGCCGTCTTCGTCTGCGCCGTGACCATCCGCGCCTCGGAACGGGACCACGACTTCCACCAGGAGATGCACGACTTCTCAGACCAGATCGAGCGTCTGCTGATGATGCTTCTGCTGGTGCTGTTCGGCGGGGCGCTGGCCAACGGCCTGCTGTCCAGCCTGACCTGGACCGACGCCCTGATCGGCCTCGCCGTGGTCTTCGTCGTCCGTCCGATCGCGGGCCTGCTGGCCATGATCGGCTCGGGCCAGCCCTGGCGCGAGCGGCTGCTGCTGGCCTTCCTCGGCATCCGCGGCGTCGGCTCGGTCTACTACCTGGCCTACGGCATCAACCATGGCGATTTCGGGAACAGCGAGCGGCTGTGGGCCGTGGTCGGCTTCATCATCCTGCTGTCGATCATCGTGCATGGCGTCACCGCCACGCCCCTGCTGGCGCGGCTGGCGAGACGGCGGGGCGCCGCGGACGCCTGACGCTTCCCCCGCGTTACGCCCCCTGCTAACCCTCCGCCAAACGGCCTCAGGCAGCGAGCGACCGCGTCGCGAGCGTCAGGCCACCCAACACGGAGACGGACCATGGCGAGCGAGAGCGGCTGGAACATGCCCACGGGCGAACTCATGAAGGGCAAGAAGGGCCTGATCATGGGGGTCGCCAACAGCAACTCCATCGCCTGGGGCATCGCCTCGCAACTGGCGGCCCAGGGCGCCGAACTGGCCTTCACCTACCTCGGCGAGGGGCTGGAGCGCCGCGTGCGGCCGCTGGCCGAGAGCGTCGGGGCGAAGCTGCTGATCCAGGCCGACGTCACCGACGACGCCTCGATGGACGCCGCCTTCGCCGAGCTGGAGAAGGAATTCGGCACGATCGACTTCGTCGTCCACTCGGTCGCCTTCGCCAACAAGGACGAGCTCAAGGGCAGTTTCGTCGACAACACCAGCCGCGACAGCTTCCTGCTGGCCATGAACATCTCGGCCTTCAGCTTCGTCGACGTGGCCAAGCGCGCCTCGAAGCTGATGCCCAACGGCGGCTCGCTGGTGACCATGACCTACCTCGGCTCGGAGCGGGCCATCCCCAACTACAACACCATGGGCGTGGCCAAGGCGGCGCTGGAGGCGGCGACCCGCTACATCGCCCGGGACCTGGGGCCGAAGGGCATCCGCTGCAACGCCATCTCGGCCGGGGCCATGCGCACCCTGTCGCTGGCCGGCATCTCGGGCGGTCGCGGCATGATCGCCCAGGGCCGGGCCATGTCGGCGATGAAGGAGGACACCTCGATGGAGGGCGTCGCCGGCGCCGCCCTGTGGTTGTGCTCCGACCTCGGCCTGTCGACCACCGGCGAGATCATCCACGTCGACGCCGGCTTCCACATGATGGGCCTGCCGGACGGCGAGGAAGGCTGAGGCCCTCCCCTACCGCCCCAACGCCGCGCGCTGCATCGCGAACAGTTCGGCGCAGCCGCCCTCGGCCAGCTGGAACAGGCGGTCGAACTCGGCGCGGGTGAAGCCGCGCTTCTCGCCGGTGGCCTGGATCTCCACGATGGTGCCCGAGCCGGTCAGGACGAAGTTGCTGTCGGCTTCGGCGGTGGAATCCTCCTCGTAGTCGAGGTCCAGCACCGGCTGGTCGCTGCACACGCCGCACGACACCGCCGCGACCTGGTCGAGGATCGGGTCGGCCTTCAGCACCCCCTCGGCGCGCAGATAGTCGAAGGCCGAGGCCATGGCCACCCAGGCGCCGGTGATCGCCGCCGTGCGGGTGCCGCCGTCGGCCTGGACCACGTCGCAGTCCAGCACCACCTGCCGCTCGCCCAGCGCCTTGAGGTCGACCACGGCCCGCAGCGAGCGGCCGATCAGCCGCTGAATCTCCTGGGTGCGCCCCGTCTGTTTGCCCGAGGCGGCCTCGCGGCGGCCGCGGGTATGGGTGGCGCGCGGCAGCATGCCGTACTCCGCCGTCACCCAGCCCTGCCCCTTGCCGCGCATCCAGCCGGGCACATTCTCCTCGACCGAGGCGGTGACCAGCACCTTCGTATGGCCGAAGGTCACCAGGCACGACCCCTCCGCATAGCGGTTGACCCCGGTCTCCAGCGTGACGGCGCGGAGCTGTTCGGGGGCGCGTTCGGAGGGGCGGGCGGTGGTCATGGCGGAAATCCTTGGAAGCGGTCGCGGCGCTGCTTATCCTGAAACCGTGAGCCTGTATGCCCCCGCACCGCGCATCGACCGCCGCCTGCTTCTGGCCGGGGGCGCAGCGGCCCTGACGCCGCTCGGCGCCTGCAGCGGCGCGATCGAGATCGATGCGGCCGCGGGCGGGACGGCGAAGCTGGCCAAGGCCGCCCAGCGCCAGCTGCGCGAGACCACGGAGTATGAGTCGGCCTATGTGGCCCTGCCCTATCCGGGCGGCGACGTGCCGCGCAAAACCGGCGTCTGCGCCGACGTGATCATCCGCGCCGCCCGCGACGGCCTCGATCTCGATCTGCAGAAGCTGATCCACGAGGACATGACCGCCGCCTTCGACGCCTATCCGGCCCTGTGGGGGTTGAAACGACCGGACCCGAACATCGACCATCGCCGGGTGCCGAACCTCGAAACCTATTTCACCCGGCACGGACAGGCCGTCTGGACCGCGACAAAGAAGACCGGCGGGGCGTCGTTCCCGGAACCGCTTCAGGCCGGCGACATCCTGACCTGGCGGAACGACAAGGGCGCGTCCCACATCGCCGTGGTGACGCGCGGCGGCAAACGGCCGATGATCCTGCACAACGCCGGCTACGGCGCGATGCAGCACGGCCTGTGGCCCATGGGCTTCTGGCGCGCCGCCGTCGGTCACTACCGCTGGCCGGAGAGCCGCCCATGAAGCCGCCCCTGCTGTCCTCGACCGCGCTGGAGACCGGCAGCCTGACCGGGCTGGACCAGCGCGCCCGCGACATCTTCCGCCGCATCGTCGAGACCTATCTGGAGACCGGCGAACCGGTCGGCTCGCGCACCCTGTCGCTGACCGGGGTGGCCCTGTCGCCGGCCTCGATCCGCAACACCATGCAGGACCTGACCCTGGCGGGCCTGCTCGGCTCGCCGCATACCTCGGCCGGGCGCATCCCGACCCATGCCGGCCTGCGCCTGTTCGTCGACGGCCTGCTCGAGATCGGCGACGTCGGGGCCGAGGAGCGGCGCGAGATCGACGCCCGCCTGGCGGGCAGCGGACGCAATTTCGAGGAGGCGCTGAACGAAGCCTCGTCCCTGCTGTCCGGTCTGGCCGGCGGGGCCAGCATCGTGGCCAGCCCGGTGCGCGAGGCCGGGGTCAAGCACGTCGAGTTCGTGGCGCTGGGCCACGATCAGGCCCTGGCCGTGCTGGTCGGCGATGACGGCTCGGTCGAGAACCGGCTGATGCCGCTGAAGGCCGGGGTGACGCCATCGACGCTGCAGGAGGCGTCGAACTTCCTCAACGCCCGGCTCAAGGGCCGCCCGCTGCACGAGGCGCGCACCGAGATGCGCACCGAACTGGACGCCGCCCGCCGCGAACTGAACGAGACCGCCGCCCGTCTGGTCGAGGACGGCATGGCCGCCTGGTCGGGCGGGGCCGAGCGCGAACGCTCGCTGATCGTGCGCGGCCGGGCCAATCTGCTGCACGACCGCGAGACGGTGGAAGACCTCGAACGGGTCCGCGTCCTGTTCGACGATCTGGAGCAGAAGGAGCAGCTGATCGGCCTGCTCGACGGGGTGTCCACGGCCCAGGGGGTGCGCATCTTCATCGGCGCGGAAACGCGGTTGTTTTCGCTTTCGGGTTCCGCCGTCATCGCGGCGCCCTATATGACGGGCCGGCAGCGGGTGCTGGGCGCCATCGGCGTGATCGGCCCCGCGCGACTGAACTACGCCCGTGTCATACCGTTGGTGGACTATACCGCCCGGGTGCTGGGCCGGATGCTGGACGGACAAGAAACTTGAGCGACATTCACGACGACACCCCGACCTCCGAGGAACTGGCCGCCGACATCGGCGAGACGGAAGGCTTCGACGGCGAGCCCGACGACGGTCTCGGACCGGTCGACGCCCTGATCGCCGAACGCGACCAGTGGAAGGACCGCGCCCTGCGCGCCGTGGCCGAGGCCGAGAACACGAAGAAGCGCGCCGAGGCCCAGAACAACGACGCCCGCGCCTACGCCATCCAGAAATTCGCCCGCGACCTGCTCGGCGTGGCCGACAATCTGGAGCGGGCGCTGCAGGCGGCGCCCAAGAACGCCGAGGGCGGGGAGGCGGGCCTGATCACCGGACTGGAGCTGACCCAGAAGTCGCTGATGCAGGCCTTCGAGGCCAACAATCTGAAGCGCGTCGCCCCCGAGCCGGGCGAGGCCTTCGACCCGCATCTGCATCAGGCGATGATGGAGCAGCCCTCCGACACGGTTCAGGGCGGTCAGGTGATCCAGACCCTGCAGGCCGGCTACGCCCTGTTCGGCCGCACCGTGCGCCCGGCCATGGTCGTCGTCGCCGCCAAGGGCTCCGGCGCGGCAGCCGGCAATGCGGCCTATGCGAAGGCGGCGGACCTCGACGGCGGCAATTTCGACGGCACGGCCTGACCATTGTCCTTCTCCCCTCGGGGGAGAAGGTGGGCGGCAAAGCCGCTCGGATGAGGGGGCTCTATCCGTCGCAGAGCCCTCGGAGGCCAGGATGAGGCGGGCAGCCCCCTCATCCGGCCCTCCGGGCCACCTTCTCCCCCGAGGGGAGAAGGCAGACCTGCACTACTTCAGCCGCGCCTCGAACAGCGCCAGCAGCTTGGCCCAGCCGTCGGCCGCGTCGGCGGGTCGGTAGCTGTCGCGATAGTCCGCGTGGAAGCCATGCGGGGCCGCCGGATAGACGTCGATGCGGCTCTCGGTCTGGCCGGCCCGCTGCAGGGCGCTGCGCATGGCCTCGACCGTATCCAGCGGAATGCCCCGGTCGGCCTCGCCGTAGAGGCCCAGCACGGGGGCCTTCAGGTCGCCCGCCAGATCGACCGGCCAGGGCGCGCCGGCCGCCCTCTGTTCCGGCGTGGCGGTCGCGGGCGGGGCGAGACGGCCATACCAGGCCACCCCGGCGTCAATGGCCGCGAACCGCGCCGCCGCCTGCCACACCACCTTGCCGCCCCAGCACCAGCCAGTGATCCCGACCTTGTCAGCATTGGCCCACAGCTGCTGGCTGGCCCAGTCGAGGGTGGCGGCGACGTCGCCCATGACCTGCTCGTAGCCGGCGGCGGCGACGATCTGCTGCACCCGCGCCATCTCGGCCCCGGCCGGGTCGGCGACGCGGACGAAGAAGGCCGGCGCGATCGCGGCGTAGCCCGCCTGCGCCAGTCGTCGGCAGACGTCGCGGATGTATTCGTGGACGCCGAAGATCTCCGACACCACCACCACCACCGGGAAGGGGCCGTCGCCGGCCGGCCGCGCCACATAGGCGGGCAGATCGAAGCCGTCCGGAGCCCGATAGCTGACGTTGGCGATCTCCAGCCCGTCGGCGGGCGTGCTGACCGGACTGGCCTGGGCCGCCAGGGCGGCGGGGGCGTAGCCGGCGAACAACAGGCCTCCGAGCCCGGCCGTGGCGAGGCCGCGGCGGCTCAGACGGATGTCATCGGCTTCTGGGCCTTCGGGACGGATCAGATCGGACATGGGGACCTCCGCTCGGGAAAGCGGGACAGTGGCGCGGCGTCTCCGGGGCGTCGAGTCACGATTGGCGTGAAGCCGCGGCCCGCCTCAGCGTCAGATTGACCCGCCCCCCGCCGGGAATCAGCCCCGACGATCCGGTCAGAATCCGGTCGATACCGTGCCGCGCCAGCCGCGCCGGTCCGGTCAGGGCGCAGACGTCTCCCGAGGCCAGCCGCACCGACCGCGTCGGCCCGCCCCCGGCGGCCCCGATGCGGAACACCGCCGTATCGCCCAGCGACACCGACAGCACCGGCGCGGCCCTGTCTTCCTCGTCGAGGTCCTGATGCAGCCCCATCCGTGCGCCCTCGCGGTAGAGGTTGACCAGACAGGCGTCCGGCGGCTCCGGCCAGCCGGTCAGCTCGCGCCACAACGCCGTCAGCCGTTCCGGCATCGGCGGCCACGGCGCGCCGGTGACGGGGTGGGTCGGCTGATAGCGGTAGCCCGCCCGGTCCGAGACCCAGCCCAGCGGGCCGAGATTGCTCATCCGCACCGAAAACGGTCGGCCGGACCGCGTCGTCGGGCTGTAGAAGGGCGCCGCCTCGACCGCCGCCAGCACCTCGTCCCTCAGCGCCCCCTGTTCGTCCGGCGACAGCGCCCCCGGCCACAGGCGAAAGCCTTCCAGCCCCGTCTCGATCTCAGGTCGCGCCAAGGCTCAGCGGGTCAGGTAGTAGTCGGCGATGCGGCAGACGTTGATGTTCTCGCGCAGCAGCGTCTGCCCCCCGGCGAGTTCCGCCCGCAGGTCGTAGAGGCAGGCGCCGGATCCGTCGTCGATGGTCACGGGCGTGCTGGCGCCGCTGGCCACGGGCGTTCCGGCCAGCAGGTCCGCGCCGAAGATTCCGGTGCGGACGTCGGCGGCGCGCAGGGTCTGGAGCACGACCCCGGTCTGGTTGTGAATGCGGACACGGCGGTTCTGGCCGTCGCGCGACTGGCCTTCCGGCGACGGCGCCGCGTCGGCCAGGCCCGCGAGGCCGAGCGCGGCGGCCATCAGGGCGACTGTGAGACTTCTCCGGGCGATCATGGGCCCTCCTTTCGGCCGGCCCGTCGGAAAGGGCCGCCGCGGCCACTATATGCCGATGCGCGCTTCGTGACACACCTGACGGAGACTGACGCTGAATCGCGATCAGGCCTTGCGGGCCCGGGGCTGTTTCCCATATCGGCGACAACCCGCCGGAAAACCCCGCAAGCCGTGGGGCTATCCGACCGGAACCGTACAAACGACTGAGACCCTGCTACCGGGGGCGGTCACGCGCGGCGCTTGGATCAAAGGCCGCCGCACCGCCCGCTGAAATGGAGTGAAAGACAAAAAACATGGCCAAGATCATCGGCATCGACCTGGGCACGACCAACTCGTGCGTGGCCGTCATGGACGGCAAGAACCCCAAGGTCATCGAGAACGCGGAAGGCAACCGCACGACCCCGTCGGTCGTCGCCATCCAGGACAACGGCGAGGTGCTGGTTGGCCAGCCCGCCAAGCGTCAGGCCGTGACCAACCCGACCAACACCTTCTTCGCCATCAAGCGCCTGATCGGCCGCTCGTTCGACGACCCCGTGGTCGCCAAGGACAAGAAGATGGTGCCCTACGAGATCGTCAAGGGCCCGACCGGCGACGCCTGGGTCAAGGCCCACGGCAAGGACTATTCGCCCCAGCAGGTCTCGGCCTACACCCTCGGCAAGATGAAGGAGGCCGCGGAGGCCTACCTCGGCGAGACCGTCACCCAGGCCGTCATCACCGTCCCCGCCTATTTCAACGACGCCCAGCGTCAGGCCACCAAGGACGCCGGCAAGATCGCCGGCCTCGAGGTTCTGCGCATCATCAACGAGCCCACCGCGGCGGCCCTCGCCTACGGTCTCGACAAGAACGACGGCCAGAAGATCGCCGTCTACGACCTCGGCGGCGGCACCTTCGACGTCTCGATCCTCGAGATCGGCGACGGCGTGTTCGAGGTGAAGGCCACCAACGGCGACACCTTCCTCGGCGGCGAGGACTTCGACCTGCGTCTGGTCGACTACCTGGCC
>Ga0208179_1000998_pt1 | contig 15538 bp, 30 predicted proteins | sample Malvired_Geostar_FD_184238 | JGI IMG/M metagenome (GOLD analysis project Ga0208179, IMG submission 184238) | Marine viral communities from the Global Malaspina Expedition - Malaspina viral metaG DeepMed_Geostar (SPAdes) (version 2) | ecosystem: Environmental > Aquatic > Marine > Oceanic | place...
CCCCGTTGATCTTACGGGCATTGGGCGCTGGCTGGCCGGTGCTGACCTGATGCTGGGCTGATCTGCCCAATACCTTCCCGCGTGGCCCTTCCCGCATGGGTCGCATGGGGTTCTGGGCCTCTGGCTGGCTGTTGTCCCGCAGTAGGCCAGCCACACAGGGCTGGCATAAACCTATAACCTGCACAGCATCTCCCGGGAACGTGCCGATCTTGCCCTCGGGCTGCTGGCTCGCTGCGAGCGGTCTGGTTCTCCCCTTCCCTGCAACGGGCTGTGGGTAAGCTGTCTCCCCCTCTAGTGGGTAAGCAGTAGTCGAGGTGCAACCCCTTTCAATTTATTCCGGCCCGGTGTGATTAGCGTCCGGGCTGTCCGGGCTGTCCGGGCTATTCGAGACCTGAAGCAATCCAAGATATTCTCCCCTTGCCTACAAGCCGTTGTGAGCAGTCTGTGCTACTGGCTGGCCCTGTGGCCTACCGTTGCGTGACGGCCATTACAGGACGTTGTGGGCTGTCTTATTGGTTACCCACTAATATCTAATTAAATGCAATTAATGCTTGACTTTTGCGATTACCCGCTCAGACGCTCTGTATTGCCCTGTATGACACGGTAAGGCAAACCCATCCAACTGCACTACCCCCCCACTCAAAAGCGCACCACGGGGATTTACTTATAAATCAATGACTTACGTTATATGCTAATTATTATGCATATTAGTGCTGGATTCTGTTGTATTACGGTGTCATATCGCGTAAAATCCCCCCTGTTGTACCCCACACGGGGACAAACCGGAGAACGCTAACACGCTAAAACAAACGCCTAACATCGGGGCTGATACCGATCACCTACCACGATTATGACCCGTGGCTGGATTCGCAAACTAACGTGTGACGGCGAGAAAACAAAATTGTTGTGAACAAGATGGTGTGTCTCGTGCTGGTGATCGAGCGGAGCCGAGCGAATGACGTGGGCGTCCCCAGTGGTCACTACCTTATCAACCAGCGTGCGAACGTAGGCAGACGAACCCATCTTGTGTTACGCCGGGTCACTCTCTCCGGCAGATCGACCAGAAAAGTACGGGCAGTCCCTCCCATGTCGAAGGGGCAAAGAGAGTCATTAATGTGATGCATCGATAAGCGCTCGGCGAACTAAGAATGCCCGGTTATTGACGACCCCGGAAACGGACTGTCCCTGAGTGGCTAATGACCCCGCCAGCGTAGAGGTGAGCCGGTCGAGTGCTTATCGATGTACCACTTCAATCTGCGAGGACTACTTATATGCATCAAGCTAATCAAGCTAATCCTGACGTTGTGCGTATCTCTGAACGTCTGGCCAATGGTGAACTGTCGCACCGTATTTTGTTCGACGTTATCTCCAAGGCTAATCAGTACCGGCTGACTGATAAACAGGTCTGGCTCATCTGTAAGATTGAGGCTGAACAGGACAACCCAGTGCGTAAAGCTGGGCCGGTATCTGTTGGTTCGCTGTCTGGTTTGCTCGACCTGTTGCGGTCAGCCAAACAGCATCTGAAGTTTCCCAAGTTTCGCGTTCGGTCTGATGACGGCGATGTCATCGTGTCTATGGCCGGTGACCGTAGTGCTAACCCCGGCTGGCTGTATGTTAAGTCGCCCGGCGGTTGGGGGGAGTCCACCTACTACGGTAAGGCCGAGCCGAAGTCCGGCGAGTTTAAGCCGAGCCGAGACGCAACCCCGGCCATCGTTGAGGCGCTGAAAAAGTTCAGCGCTGACCCGGCTGGTGTTGCCAGTGAGTATGGCAAGCTGACCGGGAACTGCTGTTTCTGTACCAAGCCCCTGAGTGACGAGCGCTCCACCTCTGTTGGTTATGGTGGAACCTGTGCCAAGCATTACGGGCTACCGTGGGGCAAGTAAGGGCATATCACCTCTGGCCGTGCGTGTCACGGCCAGCCAGATGTACCTTTTAATTCATCCTTCTGCGAGGACAATCACTATGGCAATGTTAGCCGTTCAAGTCGATCACCGACTCTGTCGAGATCGCATCAAGCTGGCCATTAAGAGTGGCCAATCATTAATGGTGTGGGGCCATCCCGGCATAGGTAAAACTGAACTGGAAGTAGCTGTCGCTGAGTCTGTTAGCTACCGTCCTATTGTTGTGCGACCTGCTGATTTTGATGCCATCGATGCCAAGGGTATGCCGTACAAAACCGAGGTGGATGGCAACACAATCACGGCGTATGCATCCCCGTCATGGTTTCCCCGGCCCGGTTGCGGGAAGGTTGTCATCGTTCTGGATGACTTCCCACAAGCGCCGTCTGCTGTTCAGCCTGTCTGGTCACGCCTGATGCATGAGGGCGTACTCGGTGAGCATAAGTTGCCCGGGTTCAAAACGCCTGATGCCAATGGCGATCACTGCGTTGTGCTGTTAACTGGCAATCCACATACTGACCGGGCATCCAGCTATCGGATGCCATCGCACGTTGCGAACAGGCCAGCCCATGTGACGCTGGGCTACGACAGCAACGATGACCACGTTGAGCAGTGGTCAGCATGGGCCAATGCTAATCAGGTCGATGAGCGTATCGTATCGTTCTGTAATTTCCGCTCTGAAATGTTCTACGACTTTGACCCTAAGCGCTTGGAGTATGCTTACCCGACGGCGCGGTCATGGGTCGCAGTATCCAACGATGTCAAGGACATTGAGTCTGACAACGAGGCCTTAATGCAACTGGTCACCGCATCATGGGTCGGTGAGGCCTGTGGCATTGAGTTTGCCGGGTACTGTAAGTCGCTGGACAATCTGCCTGACATTAATGGCATCCTTGAGGGCAAGGTATCCGACGTACCCGAGGGCGCTGGCCTTCAGTATGCGCTGGTCACCTTTCTCTCACGCCGTGCCACTGCCGATAACCTTGAGAATGTCTGGGCATATATGTCCGGCATGGACGAGGATTATCAGGTGATGTGGTACAAATCAGTCGCCTCTAAAAAGGAGTTCGACATCACTCAGACCGGCGTCGGCACTGAGTGTACCGTCAAGCTGGGCGACCTCATCCTATAGAGTGCATCGCACCAATGCCCCCGTGCGGGGCATTGCTCGATGTATTTTGTACACTTCCCACAACCTTCTGCGAGGACAATTATGGAAATTCAAAACACCGCACGGGGAGCAGTTCTGTCTGAACTGTGTACCGTGGCGACGGTCAGCATCAGCCGTCCATCGAATGAGTTTGATGACGAGAAGTTAACGGACATCGTGCTCAAAAATACCAAGGCCGAGCGCGGTTCGGTCAGCGCTGACAAAAAATTGTTTGATGCTGACTGCTTGCGTCCAATCACTCGCGCTGTCTCAAACATCCGCAAGGTGAACTATCGCTGGACGTTTGCGCTACCCGAGACGAAGGGCATTAGGCTGTTGCCTAACAAAGTAGCCGAGCAGTTCTTGCTGGAAATGAACGAGGCCCAAGCCGACTTCAGCAAGGCGGTAAAAGCATTTGTTTCTCAGTATCACCGCCATGTGCTGGCCCAGCAACCCCGCTTAAATGGGGCATTCGATGCCGAGCAGTACATCAACGCTGAGGAGTTTGAAGAGCGCCATGCTGTTAGCGTTACCCTTCAAGGCTTGCCTAGTGTTGACGGCATACAGGCCGGGCAGTTCACCGAGGAGTATCAGCAAGCTGAGACTGATCGACAGGCTCAGGCTGTCACTGATATCACCGACGAACTGGGCAACAGGTTGTCCACAATGTTGCGTAGTCTGGCCGAGAAACTCGGGGACATTAACAAAAAGGGTTCGCGCTTTTCCGAATCCCACTTTGCTAATCTCGTCGAACTGGTTGAGCAGATCATCCCGGTATGTAACATCGCCGACGATGAGCGCATCAATGATCTGGCCGAACAGGTTAGCGTGATGTTGCGCCGGTCTGGCACAACCCCCGAGGGCATGGCTGACGTTGTTAAGTCCGGCTCTGTCATCCGTAACAAAATCAAGGCCGAGGCCAGCGACATTGCCAGCAAGGCATCGTCGCTGTTCGGCTAGGGAGATACCATGACTGAAGAAATCTTACAGCGAATGCTGAAAAAGATACTTGTTCTTATGCTGATGACTGGTCGGCAGTTCTTTGCTGGTGTTGCCATGGGTCTTGAGTTCATCATCGATGAGCGTATCGAGACCGCTGGCACTGATGGAAAATGCATCAGATTCAACCCGCACTTTATTGCGACGTTAACAAAGGCCCAGCTAATATTTCTTATCTGCCACGAGGTTATGCACGTTGCGCTGTTGCACTCATTCCGGCGAGGTGGCCGTGACCATGAGGAATTCAACATTGCCTGTGATCATCAGATAAACCTACCCCTGATTGAAGAGGATGGCTTTGATATGCCCGAGGGGGGGCTGGCTGACCCACGGTTTAAGGGTATGTCTGCCGAGCGCATCTATTCTATTCGGCAGAGCGAACAGCCCGAGCAACCTGATGACGGCGACCCATGTGATGACGGCAACCCAGATGGCCCATCAGGTGGGCCGAGTGCTGGCGATACCGGCGATGATCAGGGCGATGATCAGGGCGATGATCAGGGCGATGACTCCGGCGATGACTCCGGTGATGATGACGGCGAAGGCGATAGCCAAGGCAACGGCCAGCCCCGGACGTATGGGCCTGATGATGTACCTACCTTTGCCGAGGCAGTAGCCAGCGGTAAACTTGGTCAGGTACTGGATGCCCCCGGCGACGCTGAAGAACAGCGCCAGCACAAGGCTGAGGTAAATCGCAATATCGCTATCGCTGTTACAACTGCCAAGGAATGTGGCCAGCTATCCGGCAACCTGTTGCGCCAGATCAATGAGCGCAATGAATCAGTAGTCGATTGGTCAGCCCAGCTTGATGACCAGCTTGCTCAGGTCGGCAACGATGTCGAGCAGACATGGGCGGTCAAACATCGTATGTTCGATGACTACCTGCCCGGTTATATCCGCAAGGGTTTCGATCATATGGTGATCGGTGTTGATACGTCCGGGTCAATGGGTAACAGCGAACTGAAGACTGCTGTATCAGAGTCGATGGCCATAGCTGAAAAGTACTGCTCCCGGGTTACCTTTATCCCATGCGATAGCGTGATCGACCCGGCCTCTGTTGCAGAGTACGAGGCTGGCAACTTTCCCGAGAGCGCTGAAGATATAGCGCTGACGGGCGGTGGCGGGACTAACCCAGCCCCCGTGTTCGATTGGATAGAGGAACAGGGCGAGACGCCTGACGCCTTGGTATTCTTTACTGATGGCTACGTTAACAACGAGTGGCCCGAGGAAGTTGACTACCCTGTTATATGGGCGCTGACTTCCCCGCTCAGTTCCCGCAACAATCCACCGACTGGACGTATTGTCGAGATCGTTTAACGCAGACGCCGTGGCCCCGGGCGAATACGGGGCAATCACTTCTTTGTCATACCCTTTCACTGCGAGAGGGTATGACAATGCCGTGATGGCATTGATGTACTTCAACCTTCTGCGAGGTATTACATGAAACCTAAAGTTTCAACCAAGGCTGACAGGTACGGCCTGATGTATGTCGTAACTGTCGAGGCTGGTGGAACACGGGCTGTCACTACCATGGCGACCCGGCCCACCATTAAACATCCAACAGTTAAGCGCTTGATTCGTGCGCTTACGCATGGGAGATCGAATGGCTAAAAAGAAAATGGCCCAGCGCGATAAGGATATCGTGCAAGCCAGCATGACCATGTACCACGTCCCCTCTGCATGGGATGAGTTACTGTCTGGTCAGACAAGCTGGCATATATGTGGCTGGCCGATCAAGTGGCGATGCCCTCATAACGGCAACGGTCGCTTTGAAGTTGACAGCTTATCGTATGCCTATACCTGTAAATGGGTAGCTGACCCTGATCACTTAAGCATCCCGCCTAAGATGATCTGGCAAGCGCACTTCGCCCGGTTGCTGTTGCAACTGAGGGCTAAGGAAAGGGGGACGGCATGAAACTCTGGCGGTGTCCTGATTGTGGTAATCAGAAACGTGCGCCCGGTAAGCCAAGGCGGAATGATGTAAGGCGATTTTGTTTGCCTTGCTCACAACGTACTGGCTACATGGTGGAGCGTGTCTGTCCTACGCTGGAAAAGAAACGCGCCAAGGTTAAGGCCAAGGTATCGGCCAAGGGTAAGGCTGTTCGCGCTAAGGCTACTGCTGTTCGTAAGATTAAGAAGGCGTCCGTTAATGACCAGTATTTCTATGGTGGCGTTGACGTGCGTCCGATTTATAAACGAATGCAGACCATACTCAAACGCAATACCCAAGAGATAGGGGAACCGGGCTGGGTAGTTAATGACCCTTCTGAGATTGCAATCAAGTCGTACAGAGATCAGTCGTCATCATGGGCCTTAGAAAATTGCGTGTGGCGCATGAGCGGTGACCTACTCTACTCATGGGTTAACACTGGCGCTCAGTCATGGCGACACTCTGATGAGTTCGCTCGTATCTGTCGTGGCTTTCGATCTATTTGGAGACACGATGTTGTGAAGATACGCAACGGTTGGCCCGAGGCATATGGCGGGTCATAACTAATCGCCGTGGCCCCGGGCATACGGGGCATCCTCCCACTAATTAACCGGGCCACCTTGGCCCGGTATTTTTTTCTTTTATTTTTTTGCCCACAAAAAACGTGATAGTAGAAAAAGGATACGACCATCCGACAGCGTCCGCATCGGGCGTTGTCTGATGTTCCAACCCACAACCTACGAGGTAACCATTATGGAAGACGCATTTGTATTGCTGGTCATCGTGACCGGCTGGGCGCTCGTTCTAGCTGTTGGTTGCGTTGTCTGCGACTGGCTGGAGAAGAACGATGGCCAAGGGTAAAAAAACTGGCTCCAATAGTATGGCCCCAAAAGTTAAGCTACGAAAAGGCCGTGTTATTGTGAGACGTTCCCCTGTAGCAAAACACGCCGGGATTAACAAAGCTGTAACGCATCCCGATCAATCCAAAACGATTCCGAGATTTCGGAAACACAAACTCCATGAGGCAATGTTCGATGATCAATGAAGAACTACGCAGTGCCGTTGACGAGTTGCACAACGTGCGGAGAGACAAAGCTGTATTGTCTGAACGCGAAGATGCACTCAAGAAACTCATCATAGAGAGTGGTTACAACTCTGTTGATGGGTATGTATCCACCGCCTCTGTACAGCAAGCTGTGCAGAAACAGATCGACTATAAAACGTTGGTCAGCAAACTGAAGGTGTCCGTTCAGCGTATGACGGCACACACCAAGCACGTTCCCTATGTACGCATCAAGACGCGACAACTCCCCAAAGAGTTGTTCACTGGAACGCCGGGCTACCTGCCCAGCTACATCGAGCGAAACTCTAGGAGAGCAAACGTATGACTGTTAGCACAGGCTCCAGAAAGCAGAAGTCGGCTGACCTACCATGGGCCAGCAACATCCTTTCAACGGCTGAGAAGAGGGGGACGAGTCGTATCCCCTTTGATGACAACTACATGGCCAAGCGCACGAAAGCATACTTTCAGCAGACGTGTCGTAAGTCAGCCGAGAGGAATAATCATCGTGAGTACCTGCGGTTGATGAAGAAGGTCAACATCAAACAGGATAAAAATGTACTTATCTTTACCGTTGAAAATGATCCGCAACTGGTTGGTCGCGGTATCATTGATGATTATTTTTTCTCGCCTGATGATCTGGACAAAGGCCTAGCAATCACCGATACATTCTCCTCTACGTCATCCCCGGAAGACCTTATACTCAGTGCCTTGAGTGCAGTACCGGGGCAACAAAAGAGCGCTAGTGATATCCTTCAAGCTACCGGTTTGAAGGGTCGCATAAACGCTGGTGATATGAGGGATGCGCTAGATACCTGCCTAAAGCTGGGCTACATTCGACAGTCAGGTAACGGTAAAATGGGTACTACTTATTACGTCCCGAGGGTAGAACATGACCCATTCTAATGTGCCAGAAGTTCAAGAGGTTCTCGATAATCTTATGTCCCATTTCCATAACTCAGACACAGCTAAGGTTATGAAAACGATCAGGCTATCCGAGACAATGTGCAACCTTGTAGAAGAGCAAGCGCATGACAACGGTCTAACTTTCAGTCATTGGGTACGCCGTGCCATTGCATCAGAGTTAAGGAGAGGTAATGGCTAAGAAAAAAACGCTGAAGGATTTTATGACGCCCACTCACCGAGCCTCAATGGGCAACTCTCCAACGTGGCATTCCATCTGTACGGAAAAGACGGGGGTTGCTCGACCGGGCAAGACAGCTAGAGATCGGGCCAAACGTGAAAGGAGATAACCTATGTATGGTATCTACACAGTGTCTGCTGATGCCCTTGGCACCTTCTATGAATTGGAAGGTGTTGAGGGCAAGCTGAGATTCAGCACTATAGAAGAGGCTGAGGCCTTTGCGAAAGAGCAAGGCATAACACATGAGATTTCTATTTTGCCATGTGGTTATGTCTCGGAACCCACTCAAACCGCTCAGTGACATATGAAAAGACGAGGTCAGGTTGTGCGTCTCAAGAACCTTAAAACACAAAAGGTTATTGAGGTGAGAATCATTCAGTTCGATAGCATCCAAGGCTACTGGGCTGAACCAGCCAACAAGAGTAACCGCGATTGGAAGTGGTACCCACCAACACAGTGGGAAGAAGTAAAATGATTGTCCAAGCCCCACTTCGGTGGGGCTTTTTTTTGCCTGTTTTATGCCACCTTCCTGATTCCTTCGGGAAAGGCTACCCCCTTCGCTGTATGTGTTCCTACCTTCTGGCAGACTTGCCCTGCCGATTCATTCGCATATTCCATACACTGTTCAGTTGTCCACCCTCTAACCTTACCTACCACAAATGAGGCTACTGCTGTATCGCCAGCCCCACATGGGTCGATCACTTCCTGTGATATTGCATCACGGTGTATCGACTTTTTCCTTTTCTGAGAATAATGGGTCATCCCATTCCCTCCCTCAGTCACTAATAATTCCCTTATACCGAACTGCTTGAGTGCAAGCTGTACTGGTGTTGCCCCCACATTATCAAAGGCTGTATCAAACTCCTCTAAGTTCGGCGTGATCAGATCAGCACCGCGATAGATACTCCAATCGCTGGACTTGGGGTCAACCGCTATTGGCACCTTGGCCTTGTTTGCGATCCCGATAATCTCAGGAGCCAGCCGCTGAAAGTGCTTCCCATAGTCAGAAAAGATCATCCAGTCAACGTCTTGTATGTAAGACTCAATGTATTTTAGAACATCGGTCACCTGATCAATCGGGCATTCAGATTCGGAATCAATCCTGAGCAGATGGTGCGCCCCAACTATGTGGCGAGTTTTGACCGTTGTTTTCGCCCGGCACTGTTGAAGGTGAAAGTGTGATAGTTGAGACTGTAACGTCGAAACTAAATCCTTACCAGCCTCGTCTTGGCCAACCACGGACACCAACGCACAGTCAACCCCAAGGGATTGAACGTTCAACGCGGTATTACACGCACCACCGGGGGCCATTGACTGGCCTGTGACACGCATGATGGGTACGGGGGCTTCGGGAGAGAGTCTGAAACAGTTACCGTAGAGGTAGCGATCCAGCATTGCATCCCCAACTACTAGGATTTTCGACATAAAAGTGTCTCCCTCACTATATATTATACCATTTAGGGTGTGTTTTTACTCATTCCCAACGTGGCCAGACTCAAGCAAAGCATCCTCACAACGGCTCAATCCTATCGAAAACAGGGTGTCTAACAACTGTCTAATCTTTAACCCCCAACGAGATATAGCCTGTTGGCTCACACCATATTTTCTGGCCCACCATTCCTGTGTGTGGCCTTTCATACCCTTGGCCCACTGTAATACGATATCTTTAACGAACCATCTATCCCTGCCTAGAGTTTTAGATATGTAAAGGATAAGCATTGCTGTTTCCCTCACCGTGCCACCTGTAAAGTACGTCATCACAGCACATCGTTCACCGCCCCTGCAAGCGCGATCAACGTTCTGCAAAATCAACGAGGCTTCTGCAACCTTTTCCCAAGGGTTCAGCCCCGACATAAATTCCCGGTAACCTTCCTTTCTGCCCATGTCCCACACACTTGGCCCATCTATTATCGGTGTATTAACTCGTCTTAATGCCCAACCTATTGCCTCGTATCCAGAGGCGAAACTGCCTTCCATGTATCCATAATCCCCTTGACCCACTCAATTGCACGACCATCTTTGACGTGCGTTGTTGTAGCCCTTAGCACCATTATGTTGTGCATAAGAGCCTCGTTATATTTTTCTACGTCTTTTTCAAATCCGGTTTTTGAGGTGTGCCTAGACCTAGCCATGAATGTCCCCCCCTCGACCTCTAAAGCAAGATCGTGATAGTTGAAAGGACAACGCCAAAAAAAGTCCAGACGCCAACGTCGTGTTGGATGGAACTTGTACTCCCGAACCGGTTCGGGCAAACCAGAGTTCCTGATCTGCACCAGCATGGCCTCTTCTAGTTCGCTCACAGATGCCATATATATCGACTCCCATCAAAGTACTTATCTGGCTTGCGTGGCCAACGATATACGCCACCCTTAGTTGCCCACGATCTAAAGTTCTTGCAGTCAACAGCGTTGGTGCGACACCTGTCCCAATGCCAACACTTATCCGGATAAGTGCATGGGCATTTTTCAATGCCGACGGTCTCGCCTATGGCTGTATCTAATTTATGAAATGCTAGGTTCACAAAAATGGCCCGGCAAGCCGGGCTAAAATTAGGACTGTTCTAGACAGTCTTCTTATGACTGATAACTGGCTCGTCTATACCTTCACCGAAGACCTCTTTAACCTGTAAGTACACTACGTCTAATCCGCTCTTCTTCATATATTCCCACTTATCTCTTTTTGTTTTTAGTGGAACTAATCGATAGCCGTCATCAGGTTCCCGATACGGTTGCTGATACCCAAGGCTTTCCCTTACGCGCCTAGAGCGTTGCCCCATCTCGACCCCTTGAGGTGTTGTCTGCAACGGTCACCCCAATCATCTCTGGATTCATCTGGCTGTCGATCTAGGCCAATACTTTTTAGAATGTCGGCCAGTACCATTAAATGATCCTTGTGGAATTTCCTAGTGTAGTGCCAGCAACAATAGCTAACCTCATTAACTTCAATAAAGCCCTCCTGTTCACACTGGCCACACTGAGCCTTAGCTGATTGGTAGCGTGGTTCATCTGCGGCCATTTGTGGAACATGATCTTGCCAACGGCCACCGTTAAGCCAAGTCGATGGCATTGGTAACCGTGGAACAAACACATCAGCCCTTTTCCGTTCTTCTGGTGTGGGATACTTATCGAATACCCGCTGGCGATAATGTAGCTGGGATTTGATGGCAGTAATCAAGACAGTCTCAGAAAAGTCTTCCCAGTCCTCTCTTGGAATACCCGGGTCTTTCTTGAATATCTTTTCCCATGCTCTGAGAGCGTCCTTCTTTGCTGTCTTAGCGTTAGCTGGCCAGAGAATCCACCACTTATCAAACAGCCCTACTAGGACATCTTCATCTGATAACTGTTCTGTTAGTTCCATGTCTGTTTCTCCATATAACCATCCATATGCCGAAAATGAATCCGGGGCTTGGTTCTATCGGATCGTGACCCTTATGTCGGGAGACCAAGCCAACTCTGATCGACGGTGGTATGCGCTAGGTTCGAGCGATGCTGGGTTTCCCGTTCCCAGCATATACTGACCACCGAATACCCATCATACGGGGTTAGTGAGGTTAATGCAACATATAATAATTTGCTTATACACCACCGCCACCACCTCCACCACCACCAGCACCGCCGCCACCACCGCCGCTTCAGGATCAGGTTCTCCCCTTAGCCCCAAGCTGTTGAGTGTAGACAATTACCACATTGTTCGATATTGCATATTGAGGTAGAATGGCGCTATGGTTAAGGCAGATTCATCATCGCAGAGGGATGTGGCTACCGAGTCCCAAACATCGGGAGCGTCATGGTTGTACTCCAATGGAACCCGGGGCTGAGGTTTACTTCCTCCTTCCTCAGCCCCGGTGTTTCCTAAGCCCACCACTTGGCGTTCAAAGAAATACAAGAGATGGGTAGAGACACAGGATTGTATGCTGTGCGGTCACCCCGGTTGGGATGACAACCAAATCATCACTCATCATGCCATTGGCATTCCGGGTCTCGACCTTGGGAAGATGGGTGGAAAAGCAAACGACTCATTTGGTATTCCGTTACACGTCACTTGTCACAGGCAGTTCCACGATCAATTTGGCAAATACAAAGAGGATCAAATCATATGGCTGATCAAAACAATGGAGAAGGCGATAAGAAACTTCGCGCCGACCCCATGAACCTAACAGATGTAGATAACATAAAGATGCTAATTAGAGAGAACCCAGAAGACATTGCCGGAATAATCAAGCCGATTATGCAACGCTACATTGGTGAGAACCCAATGAGTGAAGCCGAGATGGAACTGGCGAGTTATTTGAACGACTGCATCCTAATACAAGAGGCAGAGAGCGGTGCGCTTGACCCAATAGAGGCAATGCATATAGAGGACAATCTTCCTCTGTATCGTGAACGAACCACACCGAGGAGCGGTAGAAATGATCAGTGATGAGCGAGTAGAGAAAGCATTATTTTATCTGGCTGAAACCGATCTCCCTGCCGCCGAGGCAAAGGCTAAGGCTAAAGCACTTGAGACTTACGGGAAGACAGCAAAGGCACTTGGGTTTCTTGAGGCATCTGGAACGGTCGCAGAACGAGAGGCCCAGTCCCTAGTCACAACAGAGTACAGGGAATACCTCGCAATCTATGAGAAAGCTGTTATGGTGTCTGAATCATTCGCCAATAAGAGAGCAACAGAAGCTGGTATTAGAGAGGTGTGGCGCTCACTGCAAGCCAACAGAAGGCAAGGCGCTTGAACGAACGACAGCAAATAAGAGAGGCTATTGGGTTACTAGCCTGTGAACTTCAACATTGGGTGCTGGACTGTGAAGAACTCGACTATAAGTTCACTCTAACCAAGGCCGACGACTTTTCTAATGCCCTTGATGACTTGTCCGAATTCGCCAAGGATACCAAAGAAAAGATTCGCAAACCCCTGTCCAAGCTGAATGAACAGGATTTTATTACACCACCCAGATAGGAGAAAGATATGGCAAGCGGTATGGGATGGACAAAGAAGTGTAGAGAGTGCGGTAAGGAGAGACAGGTGCATTGGTTTGAGGCCAAGCAAAAAACTCAACCCGGACAGTTACCTATATGTAAGGTGTGCCAACAGGAGAAAGACGATGCGATTACCAACGGAAAATGATGTGCGTTTCCCAGACCCAGTAGAGTCTGGGATGTCCATGTCAGAGGACATCGACCAGATAGCGACAGCCCTTCACGGAGCCATTAGCCTTCTGCACAACGCGCCCAAGACAACTAAAGGGTATGGCTATAGCTACGCCCCCCTTGAAGAAGTTCTGGACATCATCCGAAAGGCTTACGAGGCCAACGGTCTTTTCCTACTGCAAACACCTTGGACACCAAGTGAGGGTGAGATGGGGGTTACCACTCTGGTAACCCATACATCTGGACAGTGGATATCCTCTCAGTTCGCCATCAAGATTGAGAACCAGAAGGGTATGAGTTACAACCAATCATGTGGGACTCTTCTGACCTACATGAGAAGGTATTCAGCCATGAGTTTTGCTTTCTTGACCGCTGTTGGTGAAGACTCTGATGGAATCAGTAGGGAAGAGAAAGCGGGAAAAGGAAAGAAACAGGAAGAACCCGCAAAGCCCAACCCGGTTACTAAGGACACCATAGCCGACCTAAAGAAGATCGCAAAAGCAAACGGAAGGGATGCTCTAGAAGAGGCTTTCCATGCGGTTCCAGAGGACATCAGAAGGGCTATTACATCGGCTGATAAAGCGGCTCTGAAACAGGTAGCCTCTAATGCTAATCCAAGTTGAGCAAGGTACAGACGAGTGGTTTGAGGTTCGCAAGGGACGGCTTACTGCATCTGTTGCCGCCTCAGCCGCTGGTCTGGAAGGTTCCTACCTGTCCCGCGCCGCTTGCTGGAGGGCGTATATGGGCGAAGAAAAACCAGTCAACGAGGCAATGCTATATGGAACTGAATATGAGGAAGTGGCCAGAGATTCGGGGGAACGCGCAGTGGGCGCTCTCTCTTATCCTGTTGGTGTTCATGTTAGTGACGATTACGATTGGCTATGTTCTAGCACTGACGGCGTCCTACATAAAATGGGGTTGCATGAGATTAAGTGTCGCCCAACACAACCCTATGAAGGAATCTCACCTCAACATATGGCACAGATACAAGTCCAACTTGAGTGTGCTGGATGCGGACGATGCTACTTCCAATCATGGACACCAGACCAACAGAGAATCTGGCTAGTGCCGAGATCGAGAGATTATTTTGAGTGGCTGTTGCCACACCTAGAAGAGTTCTGGGGGTACGTCTGTCGCCAAGAGGAGCCACCGAGGCTGTCCAAGCGAAGGCGTTACCCACTAGACATCCCATACAACGTCATCTACGAAGGAGATTCACATGGCATATGATAAGAAGTATGAACATAAACCCAACAGAGGTAGCTTGTTCTACAACGATAAAAAAGACCAAGCGTCTGACCCATCGAAAGCGCCCTCATGGAGAGGAGATGGTCTGCTCGATCTGGGCGAACTGGGGCTTGGCACTGGACGTGCTGAGGTGTGGTTAAGTATATGGGTCAATGAAGGCCCGAAAGGCAAGCGCCTGAGTCTTTCGATTTCGCCGAAAGAGCCACGCGAGGTAGCAGAAGTGAGCCAGCCAGAAGCCAGCTTTGAAGATGATATCCCTTTCTAGGTAGAACTTATGCTATGAAGATTCAAGAAACTACGAGAAAGGCCTACGAGAGCGTCAATCGTGGGAATGACTCCCTCTATAGTAGAGTGCTGACACAATTATCAGCGTGGCCAGCTACCTGTGATGAGATAGAGGTGGAACTAGAAGCCCGTCATCAGAGCGTCTCCAGCCGTATTAGGAAGGGGGTTCAAGACGGGTTTATCAAAAACAGTGGGGAGAAGAGGCGGACAAGAACAGGTAGACAAGCCATCGTATGGCAACTCACCAACGTTATGCATCTTGCTTGTCCTCATTATCCTAACTGCGATACAGAGGGGCGCGGCGAATTATGAAAAAGAATTTTATGGACAAGCTGTTGAGTATGAAGGAGGCATACGAATACACTGGTCTCCGTCGTTCAGCATTCAATCAGCATATCAGGCCATCAGTGCCACACTTCAGATTTGGTCGAACCGTCCTCTTCAAGAAGGAAGACCTCGACGCTTTCTTTGTCAAGCTAGAAGCTAGACACTCCCCGCCATCCCCAGTCTATGAGAACGACTCTCTTGGTGGTTAAGAGGCTACTTCTTTAGACCGTACTTCTTCCCACCAGCGGCCTTGCGTGGCCCAGATGCCATAGCCCTACGGCCAGACGCTGAGACACTTCGCTTCAGTTTGCTTCTTGCGCCTTTACGAGCGCCCAATGATTCATCTTGTCTAGCTT
>Ga0208179_1000999_pt1 | contig 15524 bp, 15 predicted proteins | sample Malvired_Geostar_FD_184238 | JGI IMG/M metagenome (GOLD analysis project Ga0208179, IMG submission 184238) | Marine viral communities from the Global Malaspina Expedition - Malaspina viral metaG DeepMed_Geostar (SPAdes) (version 2) | ecosystem: Environmental > Aquatic > Marine > Oceanic | place...
CTTCGCTGAGAACGTCGAGGCCAACAGCCGCCTGTCCTGCCAGATCAAGGTCACCGACGAGCTCGAAGGCCTGATCGTGCGGATGCCCGAGAGCCAGCACTAGGCTCGGCGGCGCCGCCCTCGGGCGGCCGTCGCCGCCGACACCATAGACGCCGGGCCCTGCGCCCGGCGTTCTTGCGTCCGCGGCCCTTCCCCTAGCGTCACCCTCGCGCCTGACGAGAGGACCCATGAACTCCGGCCGGCCGAGGTGTTCATGGATGGTCGGATCAAGTCCGGCCATGACGGGGAGACGAGGGAGCCCGCGAGAAGGCTCTAGAATTCCAGCTCGCGGTGCGAGGCTGACTCCGCCTGGGCCAGTTCGGGCAGGTGGCAGGTGAAGGTCGCGCCATTGCCCGGCTCGCTCTCCAGGGCCACCCAGCCCCCGTGCAGCTCGGTGAGCGCCTTGACCAGGGCCAGGCCCAGGCCCGGCCCTCCGCGCTCGCGGCCCACGAACCGGTCGAAGATGTGGGCCTGGACGTGGAAGGGGATGCCGCGTCCGGTGTCGCTGACCTGAAGCTTGACCTCGCCCAGGGCGCGGCGGGCGGAGATGGTGATCTTCCCCTCCGGCGGCGTCTGGCGGATGGCGTTCTCGATCAGGTGGTCGAGAATCTGGTCCAGCCGGTGGGAGTCGGCCCGGATCACCCCGATTCCGTCGGCATGCTCCACCTGCAGGACGAGGCGCCCCTCCTCCAGGCTGCGGGACCAGCGGGCGGCGGCCTGGGCCAGCATCTCGTCCACATGGACGTCCTCCAGGTCGAGCGCCATTTCGTCGGCGTCGATCTGGGCCATGTCCAGCACGTCGTCGATGGAGCGGGCCAGCTGGGTGGCGGCCATGCGCACGGCCGCGGCGTGGCCGCGGCCCCGTTCCGACAGGTTCTCGCCCGAGCGCTCCAGCAGCTCCGAATAGCCGATGATGGTGGTCAGCGGGGTGCGCAGCTCGTAGGAGACATTGCCGACGAAGTCCCGCTTCAGCCGCTCGGCGTCGGCCAGCGCCGCGGAGCGGTCGGCCAGCGCGCTCTCCAGCTTGCGGGCGTCGGTGACGTCGGTGAAGGCGATCAGGGTGGCGCCATCGGGCAGGGGCCGGGACTGATAGGCCACGATGCGGGAGTCCGAGGTCTTCACCTCGCCGGAGATCGGCGCCCGGGCGCTGGGGTCGGGATCGGCCACGCGACCTTTCAGTTCCCGCCAGAAGTTCAGGTCATGCAGGCGGGGCACGCAGAGCTCGACCACGCCCTCGAAGTCGCCGGCCAGGTCCAGCTGGGTGGGCGTGACGTTCCAGAAGCGCTCGAAGGCCTCGTTGTGCAGCCGCAGGCGGCCGTCGGAGCCGAACACGGCCACGGCGTCGTTCAGCTTGTCCAGGGTGGCCTGCTGCACCTGGATCAGGGCGTTGTACTGGGCCTTGAGCTTCAGCTCGTCGGTGATGTCGGAGAACAATAGCAGCACCCCGCCCATGGGGTGGGGCTGGCGCACGACCCGCAGGGTCCGGCCGTCCGGCAGGCTCCACAGGTCGTCGGGGCTGGAGCCCAGGGCCTCGTAGCGATCCAGCTCGGCGGCGCGCCACCTGGCGTAGTCGGCGGTCTCCGGCAGCCGGCGGCGCTGGCGCAGGCGGTCGAGCAGCTCGCCGTGACCCGGCCGCTCGCTCAGCCAGGCCGGTTCAAGCCCCCACAGCTCGGCGAAGGCCGTGTTGTGGAAGATCATCTTCTTGTTGGCGCCGAAGATGGCGACGGCGTCGGCGATGTGGTTCAGCGTCTCGTCGTGGGCGGCCACGTGGCGCTTCAGCGCCTCGCGCATCTCCTCGGCCTCGGTGGCGTCCTCGGCCCAGACGCCGACCCCGCCGCCTTCCAGCGGCCGGGCGGTAATGTGAAAGGCCCGGCGGCGTCCGCCCAGGGTCAGCCAGCGGGTGGTCTCCCGCACCTGGGCCAGGTTGGCGGCCTCGCTGGCGATCTCGTCGGCGGCCTTGTCCAGGGTCAGGCCCTTGGCCGCGGCCTCGTCCAGGCTTGCGGCGTCCACGGCGGCCAGCCAGGCGGCGTTGACCCAGACCGGCGCCCCATCGGCGGACGCAATCCAGGCCGGCCCGGGGCGGGCGTCCAAGAGGGCGGCGAACCGCGGGGCGGTGGGCAGGCCGGCGTCCTCGCCGATCACCGCCGACAGCCGCAGCCAGGCCAGGGCCCCGGCCGCCCGGCCCTCCACCGAGACCACGCCGGCCGGGCCGCGGACCTCGAAGGCGCAGGCCTCGCCCCGCTCGAACAGGGCGCGCAGGCGGCGGGCATGATCAGGGTCGGCGCGCATCAGGGCGTTGACCAGGCCCTGGGCGTCGGCGTCCTTGAGGGACAGGGCCGCAGCGCAGACGCAGAGGCTCTCCTCGCCCGAGGCCAGCAGGGCGCGGCCGTCCTCCACCGCCAGCAGGGCGGAGTCGAAGGCCTCGGCCGAGGACTGGGCGACCTCGGCGCGCATTTCCAGCTCGGCGACCCGGGTCCGGAGGGCGAGCAGGCGCGCCTGCCCCTGACGCTGTTGGGCCAGGGCCCAGAGCGTGGCGCAGATCGCCAGGCAGACCGCACCGGCGGCCGCCGCCAGGATCAGTTCATGCGCGTTCATCACCACTCCATCAGCGCCGTCCGCGCCGATGCGAATCACCCTTTTTCCAACATAGGACCCAAAACGGTTCACCGCACCCGCGGCACGTTTCCTCAGGGGCCCGTTTGAGCGACAATGGTCCGATGAGCGCCATTCTCTATCCCGTCGCCCGCGACGCCGAGGCCGCGCTCGCCGCCCCGGTGGGGCGCGCGGCCCGCGCCCGGGAGGCCCAGGCCCTGGCCGGCGGCGAGGCGGTCGAGTTTCTCACCCGCCCGGTGGGCCCCGAATTCGCCACCCGGGAGGCCGCCCTGGACGCCTATGCCGGCCGCGTCGAGGACGATCGTCCTGGCCGTCTGCGCAGCCTGCCGCCCGAGGATCGCTATTGCCGGCTGGCCGAACTGGCGGCTCAGGTGGGCGGGCGACGGCGCGTGCTCGCCCAGGCGCAGCCGATCTTGCGCGACGGCCGCCGCTGGCCGGTCCCGCCGGACCAGCCGGTGGCCACGGTCTGGCGGCTGCAGATCTCGTTCTGGCGGGTCGGCGCGGCGGCGGAAATCCCGCTGGACGGCCCCCAGGCCCGGCGGGTGCGCCGGGGCGGCGCCGAGGCCGATCGCGAGACCCTCGACGCCCTCACCCGCCAACCCCTGCGGCCCTTCCGTCCGCAGCAGCCCCTGGACATCGGCCTGTTCGAGGTTCGAACGCCGGAAGCGCCCCACACCGTGATCGCCGACGAATGACACCATCAGCATCTGGGCTGGCCCCCAGCCTGGACGACATGGCCGCCCTGGCGGAGGCGGCGTTTTCGCGCCTGCCTGAAGCCTTCCGCCAGATGACCGGCCACGTCATGTTCCGGGTCGATGACTTCCCCGATGAGGAGACCCTTGCGGCCCTGGAGATCGAGGATCCCTTCGATCTGACCGGCCTCTATCACGGGGTCGATCTGGCCCACCGCTCGGTGCTCGATCCCGAGACCCATCCCTCGATGGTCTTCCTCTATCGCCGGCCGATCCTGGACGAGTGGGCGGCCCGGGGCGACGTGACGCTGGAGGAGCTGGTCAGCCATGTGCTGATCCACGAGATCGGCCATCATTTCGGTCTGTCCGACGACCAGATCGACGCCATTGAGGCCGCCGCCGACTGAGCGCCGCCGGGCGCCGGCCAGAAAAGTGACGCCCCCGTCATCTTCTTGACTGAACGACGTTCATGTGGCTGACTGCGCCACAGACAGATGGGCTGCCCGCAGGGTGCGGAGCCGGGGCCGCAGAGCCTGCCCGATCTTCCTGGAGGACGATTTCATGGCCGCTGACGGCAACATCACCAAGGACATCATCTACGACGCCGTGTCGCCGGACGACTTCGAGTCGATGCTGGAGCTGGACCGCTACAACGCCCGCTCCACGGCCTTCGACAAGATCATCTCGGCCACTCACGACCATTTCTGGGATCCGCTCGACAAGAAGTACATCGACTTCGACGAGCCCTTCGACATGGAAAACCAGATGATCCTGCCGGAGGACATGATCATCTCCATGTCCACCGACTATGTCTCCAATCATCTCAGCGACTGGAAGACCCGGGTCCGCTTCGTGAACCAGTCGGCCCTGCGGTCCTTCTCCTCGATCCTGCACGGCGAGCAGGGCGCGCTGAACCTGTCGGCCAGCCTCTGCCATGTGCTGAAGGACCAGGGGGCGCAGGAATACGCCGCCAACCAGACCCGCGAGGAAGCCCGCCACGTCACCGGTTTCGCCAAGTACATCAAGGCCCGCTGGGGCCGGCCGGTGGAATGCGGCCCGACCCTGAAGACCCTGCTGGTGGACATCATCGGCAGCCCCGAAGTCTATAAGAAGATCATCGGCATGCAGATGCTGGTGGAAGGCCTGGCCATGGGCGCCTTCGCCACCTTCTTCAACAATATCAACGACCCGACCGGCAAGAAGCTGCTCCAGCTGGTGATGACCGACGAGGCCTTCCACCACAAGTTCGGGAAGATCTGGGCCGACCGGACCATCCCGCACCTGAACGCCGAAGAGCACGCCATCATCGAGGACTGGGCAGCCCACTGCTTCCAGACCCTGCTGTTCAACCTGGTCTCCCCCAGCCAGCAGCGCGACCTCTATGAGGAGTTCGGCCTGGACCCGGACAAGGTGATCGCCGAGATGGCCGAAATGGTCACCGACGAGACCCGCCGGGAGAATATGAAGGAGCAGACCAACATCTTCCGGGTGCTGGTCAAGACCCTGCTCAACGCCGGCATCATCACCGACCGGACGCGCGCCTTCTACGCCATCTATGTGGATATGGATGAGCTGAAGGCCGAGGGCGACCGCATGGTCGGCGACGACATCGCCGAGGAGGGGATCAAGTACCTCCAGGAGATCAACTTCAAGGACCGCCACGCCGCCCCGGTGACCATCGCCGCCGAATAGCCTGGACGTCCTCTGCGACCTCGAAACGCCCGTCGGACTCCCCGGCGGGCGTTTTTCGTGGCTGGGCGCCGCAAAACTGACGCCGGCGTCACGTATTCCTTTGACGAACACCGGTCTGAGGAGTCAGGCTGTTTCCAAAGCCAGAGAGACGTCCGCCGAGCGTAGATCGGCGCAAGGACGCCCAAGCTTTCCCAAACCCCAGGAGGAACGAATGGCCGCCGACGGCAACATCACCAAGGATCTCATCTACGAAGCCGTCTCGCCCGACGACTTCGAGTCCATGCTGCACCTGGACCGCTACAATTCGCGCTCCACGGCCTTCGACAAGATCATTTCGGCCACCCACGACCATTTCTGGGATCCGCTCGACAAGAAGTACATCGACTTCGACGAGCCCTGGGACATGGACAATGACCCCCTGGTGCCCGAGGACCTGGTGGTGGCCCTGCAGACCGAATATGTCAGCAACCACCTGAGCGATCCGAGCCTGCGGGCCCAGTTCATCAACAAGTCGCTGCTGCGGTCCTTCTCCTCGATCCTGCACGGCGAGCAGGGCGCGCTGAACCTGTCGGCCAGCCTCTGCCACGTCCTCTACGACCAGGGCGCTCAGGAATACGCCGCCAACCAGACCCGCGAAGAGGCCCGCCACGTCACGGCCTTCGCCAAGTACATCAAGGCCCGCTGGGGCCGGCCGGTGGAATGCACCAAGGTGCTGCAGGACCTGCTGGTGGACATTATCGGCAGCCCTGAGGTCTATAAGAAGATCATCGGCATGCAGATGCTGGTGGAGGGGCTGGCCATGGGCGCCTTCGCCACCTTCTATCAGAAGCTGAACGATCCGCTGGGCCGCAAGCTGATGCAGCTGGTGATGACCGACGAGGCCTTCCACCACAAGTTCGGCAAGATCTGGGCCGACCGCACCATCCCCAAGCTGACGGCGCAGGAACACGAGATCATCGAGGACTGGGCGGCCCACTGCTTCCAGGTGCTGCTGTTCAACCTCGTGTCCCCCAGCGAGCAGCGCGACCTCTATGAGGAGTTCGGCCTCGACCCCGACAAGGTGCTGGAGGAGATCCAGAAGCTGGCCACCGACGAGGCCCGCCGCGAGGACATGAAGGAATCGACCAACATCTTCCGGGTGTTGATCAAGACCCTGCTGAACGCCGGCATCATCACCGACCGCACCCGGGCCTTCTACGGCATGTATGTGGACATGGATGAGCTGAAGGCCGAGGGCGACCGCATGGTCGGCGACGACATCGCCGAGGAGGGCATCGTCTATCTGCAGGCGATCAACTTCAAGGAACGCGCCCTGAAGCCGGTGACCATCGCCGCCGAATAGGCTGCCTCTTCAAGGCCAACTTGCGACGCCCGCCGGTTGTCCCGGCGGGCGTCCTTGTTCCGGGCGCATTGTTTTTTTAGGGTCGGCGCCATGCAGACCCGTCTTCGCACCCAGGCCGCCGGCCTCATCGCGCCCGCCGCCCTCGCCGCCCTCCTGACGTTTGCCGCGCCGGCGGCCGCCAAGGCGCCAGAGCCTGCCAGTCGCGTCGAACTGACCAGCATGACCGGCCGCTGGTACGAGGTGGCCCGCACCCCCAACGCCATGCAGAAGGCCTGCGAGGCCGCCACCGCCGACTGGACCCGCTCGGGCGCCGGCTATTCGGTGGTCCAGACCTGCCGCCGCGGCGCGCCGGACGGTCCGAAGAAGGAATGGAAGGCCAGCGCCACCCCGGTCGATCCGGTGAAGAACGCCAAGTTCAAGCTCAGCTTCTTCGGCGGGGTGATGAAGCAGGAATACTGGATCCTCGACCACCGCGCCGACCAGGGCTGGCTGATCATGGGCACGCCCGGCGGCAACTATGTCTGGCTGCTCTCCAAGGCGCCCCAGCTGAGCGCCGCGGTCCGCAAGCAGGCCATCGCCCGCATCAAGCAGCTGGGCTACGACCCCGCCACCCTGGAATTCCCGCAACAGGCGCGGTGAGCCACAGGCCCCTTGCGCTGGGAACGAAGCCCGAACATTGTGGCGGGATGGATCTGGTTCTGACCACCTGTGCGCCGGTCTCGCGGCCAGAGATCACCCAGGCGGTGACGCGGGGGGCGGCGCGGCTGCTGGCGGCGCTGGGCTATGCGCCCCTGACCGAGGTGTGCCTGCCCAATGGACGGCGGGCGGACCTGATGGCCCTGGGGCGGCGTGGCGACCTCTTTATCGTCGAGGTGAAGTCGAGCCTGGAGGACTTCCGCACCGATCTGAAGTGGCGGGACTATGAGCCCTATTGCGACGCCTTCGCCTTCGCCGTGGCTCCGGAATTTCCCAGGGAGGTCCTGCCGGACGATCCGGGCCTGATCGTCGCCGACGCCTTCGGCGGGGCCGTGCTGCGCGAGGCGCCGGTGGCCAGCCTGGCCGGGGCGCGGCGCAAGGCGCTGACCGTGGCCTTCGGCCGACTGGCGGCCCTGCGCGCCGGCGCGGCCCTTAGCCTCTAGAGCCTCAGCGGGGCGCGCGCTTGGCCAGGATGCGCTGCAGGGTGCGGCGGTGCATGTTCAGCCGCCGGGCGGTTTCCGAGACATTGTGGCCGCACAGCTCATAGACCCGCTGGATATGCTCCCAGCGCACCCGGTCGGCGCTCATCGGGTTTTCCGGCGGCTCGGCCACGTCGCCGGGCAGGGCCAGCAGGGCGCGGGCCACGTCGTCGGCGTCGGCGGGCTTGGACAGATAGTCCACCGCGCCGGCCTTCACCGCGGCCACGGCGGTGGCGATGTTGCCATATCCGGTCAGCATGATGATCTTGGCGTCGGGGCGGGCCTCGCGCACGGCCTCCACCACCTTCAGGCCGGTGCCGTCCTCCAGCCGCATGTCCAGGACGGCGAAGGCGGGGGGATAGACCTTCACCGCGGCCAGGGCCTCGGCGACGCTGGCGGCCAGCACCGGCTCGAAGCCCCGGCCTTCCAGGGCGCGGCCGAGCCGGGTCCGAAGGGCCGTGTCGTCATCCAGAAGCAGCAGGCTCTTGTCGGGCAAGGCCTCGATCTGGGTGCTCAAGTCGCTCATGAACCGCCACCCGCGCGTGCGGGCCTCCCTCCGTGCGTGTATCGATACTGGGCTGCACTGGCGCCGAACTGCAAGTCCCCAAAGGTTTTGGCTCAGGCGTGGTCAAGCTCGATCCGGCTCCGCGGCCAGCGGACCGTGACCACGGCCCCCCGCGGGCGGCCGTTCTGGAAGGTCACCACCGCGCCGGTGCGCTCCAGAAGCGTCTTGGAGATGAAGAAGCCCAGGCCCATGCCGATGTGGCCGGTGCGCGAGCCTTCCGCCCCGGGACGGCTGGTGACATAGGGCTCGCCCAGGCGGGCCAGGATCTCCGGGGCGAAGCCCGCGCCGTCATCCCGGACCTCCAGGGCGACCGTGTCGGCGTCGAAGCGGGCGGTCACCAGCACCTCGGAGGCGGCGAAGTCCACGGCGTTCTCCACAAAGGAGCTGATGGCGTGGATCACCTCCGGCATGCGGGCGAGGCCGGGCTTACGCACGCCGGGCGCGCCGGTGACGATGGCCTCCAGCCGCACCCCCTTCACATCGCGATGGGGCTCGATCACCTCCTGCAGCAGCTGCAGCAGGCTCATACGCTCATGAACCTCGTCCGAAGCGTCCGGCGCCTCGGTCAGCCGGGCGAGGATTTCGCGGCACCGCTGGGCCTGGGCCATCAGCAGGTCGGCGTCCTCGCGGATCTGCGGGGTGGTCGCCTCCCGGGCCATTTCCTTGGCGACGATGGCGATGGTGGCGAGCGGGGTGCCGAGCTCATGGGCTGCGGCCGCCGCCAGGCCCCCCAGGGCGGTCATCCGCCGCTCGCGGGCCAGCACCGCCTGGGTGACGTCCAGCGCCAGGGCGCGCCGGGCGGTCTCCTGGGCGGCCTCGCGCACATAGGCCGCCGTCACCGCCAGGCCGATCAGCAGGGCGGTCATGGCTCCCAGCCGCCAGCCCAGGGGCCAGGCGGCCACCGGCGTGTCGGCGCCGGGCAGGGGCAGGGCGAAGAAACTCAACACCACGCCCAGCCCCATGGCCAGGACGCCCAGGGCCAGGGTCGGCGTCAGAGGCTGGGTGGCCGCCGCCAGGGTCAGGGGCGGGATCATCAGCACGACGAAGGGGTTGAGGATGCCGCCGGTCAGGAAGACCAGGGCGGCGATGCGGAGGATGTCGAAGCCCAGCTGCAGCGTGGCCTCGCCCGGATTCAGCAGCCGCTGGCCCGGCGTGGCGATCCCCACCAGAAGATTGACCCAGGCGGCCAGGCCCACCAGGCCAAAGCAGATGGCATAGGGGGCGGGCAGGTTCAGCAGGGCGGCGCCCACCGTGAGCACGGCGGCCTCGCTGGCCACCAACACCCAGCGCAGGGTGACGACGGTGCGAATCCGCAGCCGGCCCTGCTTGAGAACCGCCTCGTCCCAGGCGAGCTCGCCTTGCAGCAGGGCGGTGCTTTGCCTATCGAGACCCAGGGGGTCCTTCAGGCCTGCCGATCCGTCATTCTTGAGGGCCATTGCGCTGAAGATCACCGAGATCGATGGTCCTGGCGAGCCCCAAACGAATTTGCACGCCCTGCGCGAGGTCTGGCCATGTCGAAACGTTCTCTGATCCTCATCGCCCTGGTGGCGGTCCTGGGCCTGGCGCTGGGCGCAGGGCTGTTCTGGAGGATGGGCGGTGGCGCAGGGGCGGGCGATGGCGCCCAGACGGCGCAGGGCGATGTGGGCGGTCCCTTCCAGCTGGTCGACCAGGACGGCCGGCCGGTGGATGAGAGCGTGCTGGAGGGCCAGTGGAACATCGTCTTCTTCGGCTTCACCTATTGTCCCGACATCTGTCCCTCGACCCTGCAGGCGATCAATGTGGCCAAGCAGCAGCTCGGCCCCCGGGGGGATGAGCTGCAGACCGTCTTCATCTCGGTGGACCCCGAGCGCGACACCCCGGAACAGCTCAAGACCTATCTGTCCCTGGACGCCTTTCCGGACAATGTCATCGGCCTGACCGGCACCCCCGAGCAGGTCGCCCAGGTCGCCAAGGCCTACTATGTCTACTACCGCAAGTCCGGCGAGGGGCCGGACTATACGGTGGATCATTCCACGGCCGCCTATCTGATGGACCCGCAAGGGCGCTTCAACCGCGTCCTGGCCTTCGGCCTGGCCCCCGATGAGATGGCCCGCCTGATCCGCACGGCGATGCAGGAAGGCTAGCCGCCGCCGCGACGGCGCGGCGCAGCCGCCCGCCAGGAACGGCCAAGGCTGGACTCCGTTAAGGGGCGGCGTGGTATGTTGCGGCGCACAAGGACGTTTGGCACATGCTCTACACCCTGCACGAGACTGGATATTACGGCGCAACGCCGCTGCGCCTGACCGCCCTGGCCACCCGGGACTTCTGGAGCTCCCCGCTCAATCCGGCCCGGGACACGGACCTGGGCCGCCGCCTCTATGCGACGGCGGACCTGTTCTCGAACCTCACCCGTCGCTACCGGCGCCCCGAATGGGGCATCGATTCGGTGACCATCGACGGCGAGCGCGTCGCGGTGCGGACCCAGACGGTCTGGAGCTCGCCCTGGGCCAAGCTCACCCATTTCAGCCGCGACATGACCGACATGCGCCGGGCCGGCCGCAATCGGCTGGAGCCGCCGGTGCTGATCGTCGCGCCGCTGTCGGGGCACTACGCCACCCTGCTGCGCGGCACGGTGCAGGCCTTCCTGCAGGACCACGAGGTCTATATCACTGAGTGGGAGAACGCCCGGTCGGTGCCGGTGATGGAAGGCCGGTTCGACTTCCACGACTATATCGACCACATCCGCGACATGCTGCGGTTCCTGGGGCCCCGGCCTCACGTGGTGGCCGTCTGCCAGCCGGGGCCGCCGGTCCTGGCCGCCGCCAGCCTGATGGCGCAGGATGACGAGGCCTCCCGCCCGGCCTCCATGACCTTCATGGGCTCGCCCATCGACGCCCGCTTCTCGCCGACCGTGACCAACAAGCTGGCCGAGGAACGCCCCTTCGCCTGGTTCGCCTCGAACATGGTCTATACGGTCCCGCCGCCCTATCCGGGCATGGGCCGCCGGGTCTATCCGGGCTTCGTCCAGCTCTACTCCTTCATGTCGATGAACATTGAGCGGCACCAGGAAGCGCACCTGCGCTACCTGGAGGACCTGATGCGCGACGATGGCGACTCCGCCGACAAACACCTGGAATTCTATGACGAGTATCTGTCGGTCCTCGACCTGACCGAGGAATTCTATCTCCAGACGGTGGATTACGTCTTCCAGCGCTACCTGCTGCCCAAGGGCGAACTGGTCCACCAGGGCCGGCTTGTGGACCCGGGCCAGGTCAAGGACATCGGCCTGCTGACCGTCGAGGGCGAGAACGACGACATCTCCGGCATCGGCCAGACCCAGGCCGCCCACGACCTCTGCGCCAACCTGCCGGCCGAGCTGAAGGTCGACTATGTGCAGCCCCATGTGGGCCATTACGGCGTGTTCAACGGCCGTCGCTTCCGGGAGGAAATCTATCCCCGGGTGCGGGACTTCATCGCCGATCATCAAAGCCGCTTCGACAAGTCGGCCAAGCCTGCCTAAATCAGCGGGACATGAGTCCCTTTGGCCGCAGCTTCGCCGACGGCGACCGGATCGAGATCGCCGGCGCCGTCATTCGCCTGAAAGTCCATGCGCGGGCGCGCCGGGTGTCTCTGCGCCTGGACCGCAGCCGGCGTGAGGTGGTGGCCACCGCGCCCAGCCCGCGACGCCTGGGGGAGGCCGCGGCCTTCGCCCGCGACCGCATCGACTGGATCCTGGCGCGCCTCGCCGAACTGCCCAGCGCCCAGCCGCTTGCGCCGGGCGCCCGGCTGAGCCTGTTCGGCGCAGAGGTCGTGCTGGGGGTGGGGCCTGGTCGGGCCCGGCTGATCGAGGCCGACTCGGAGGAGCCCGGCCAGATTCTCGCGCCAGGGGCCGGCGAGCCCTATGCCCGGGCGGTGCAGCGGGTGATGAAGCGCCATGCCCTGGAGGAGCTCACCTCCCTGACCGCCATCCACGCCAAGGCCCTGGGCGCGACGCAGCCCAAGGTCGCCCTGACCGACGCCCGGTCGCGCTGGGGCTCCTGCAAGCCGGCGGTGGGCGCCCAACCGGCGGTGGTGCGCTATTCCTGGCGTCTGGCGCTCGCCCCGCCGGAAGTGTCCGACTATGTGGTCGCCCATGAATGCGCCCACCTGCGCGAGCTGAACCACGGCCCGCGCTTCTGGGCCCTGGTGGAGGCGCTGGTGGGCGATCCCGCCCCCCACCGGCAGTGGCTCAGGCTCCATGGCGCGCGCCTGCACGCCGTCGGCGCAGTGGCGGTTCAGTAGGGGATCGACTCCGGATTGGCGGGCGCGCTGGGCTGGGGCGCCGGATCGCCGCCGATCATGCCGCCGACGCCGTCCAGCAGATCGCCGATGGGATCGGCGGCCGGGGTCAGGGGCGGGGGTTCGATCGTGCCGCCTGGAATCTGCTGGGCGTTCAGCCGGGGCAGGGCCGAGGTCATGAAGTCCTTCCAGATCCGGGCCGGCGCGCCCCCGCCGGAAACCCGGCGCATGGCCGAATTGTCGTCCTTGCCGACCCAGACGGCGGCGACGAAGCCGCCGGTGTAGCCGACGAACCAGGCGTCCCGGTAGTCGTTGGTGGTGCCGGTCTTGCCGGCCAGATCGTAGCCAGGGACCTGGGCGGCCGTCCCGGTGCCGTTGGCGACGACGCCGCGCATCATCTGGTTCATGTACTGCAGGGCCGGCGACCCGATCACCGACTGGCGCTGGGGCCTGTCCACATTGTGGTCATAGAGGACCCGGCCGTCCGAGGTCCGGATGCGCTCGATCCCATAGCCCCTGGCCTTGAAGCCCCCATTGGCGAACGGGGCGTAGGCCTGGGCCATCTGCAGCGGGCTCACCTCGACGGCGCCCAGCGCCATGGAGGGGTCAAGCTGGATGTCGCCGGTGATCCCCAGGCGCCGCGCCGTGGCGGCCACATTGCCGGTGCCGACCTCGCTGGCCAGCCGGGCGGCGACGGTGTTGGTGGACTGGGCCAGGGCCTGTTCCAGGGTCATTTCCCCGCGGAAGTCGCCGCTGTAGTTGCGCGGCTCCCAGTCGCCGATGCGCAGGGGCTCGTCCACCACCCGGACATTGGGGGTGCGGCCCTGCTCCATGGCCGTCAGATAGACGAAGGGCTTGAAGGCCGAACCGGCCTGGCGCCTGGCCATGGTCGCCCGGTCGAACTGGCTCTCCTGATAGTCGGCGCCGCCCACATAGGCGCGCACCCGACCCTCGCCGTCCAGGGCCACCAGGGCGCCCTGGCCGACGCCCTGGTCGGCGCCGGCGGCGACGCCGCGGCGCAGGGCCTGCTCGGCGGCGGTCTGGATCGGCAGGTCCAGGGTGGTTTCCACCACAAGGTCGTCGGTGGGCTCGCCCACCAGGGCGCGGACCTCGTCATCGATCCAGTCGACGAAATACTGCGCCCGCTGGTTGGCCAGGGTGGGATTGACCCGCACCGGATTGTTGAAGGCCTCGGCGCGGTCTTCCGGGGTGATGGCGCCCAGGCGGACCATTTCGTCCAGCACCACGGTGGCGCGGCGGGCGGCCCGTTCGGTGGCCGAGACGGGGCTGTAGCGGGACGGCCCCTTCATCATGCCGGCCAGCAGGGCCGACTCGCCGATGGTCAGCTCCGGGGCGGGCTTGTTGAAATAGCGCTGCGAGGCGGCCTCGATCCCATAGGCGCCGCCGCCGAAATAGACCCGGTTCAGATAGAGCTCGAGGATTTCCTTCTTGGAGAACTTCAGCTCCAGCCAGACGGCCAGGATCAGCTCCTGGGCCTTGCGGCGATAGGTTTGGGCCGGGGTCAGGAAGAGGTTGCGGGCCAGCTGCTGGGTGATGGTCGAGCCGCCGCGCAGGGGCCCGCCGTCATTGGTCATGTTGTAGTATTGCGAGCGGATAATGCCCCAGGGGTTGAAGCCGGGGTGCCAGTAGAACCAGCGGTCCTCGATGGCGATGAAGGCCTTCGGCACATGCTCGGGCAGGGTGTCGAGGTCCACGGGCGGGGCGTATTGCGAGCCGCGCACCGCGATCAGGGCGCCGGAGCGGTCCAGATAGGAGATCGAGGGCTGGCGCTCGACATCATAGAGCTTTGAGGTGTCGGGCAGGTCGACGGCGAACACGGCGAAGAAGGCGGCCACGAAGATGAGCCCCCAAACCCCGATCACCGCGGTCCAATAGAGGAAGGCCTGCAGCGGCGTGCGTCGGGCGCGGCCGCGCCGGTCCGAGCGGGGCGATCCTGGCGGTTGCGAATTGGCCATCCGTCGTCCTAGCCGTCCTATAGAGAGTGCGCCTCTGGGCGCCTGAGCCTGGCGCGATCCTTTATCTGAAGCCCACGAAACGCGCGACAGGGTTGATGGGGGATGAACAGGGCGATTCCACGGCGTCGGCGCCCTTCGGGAATGACGCAGCGTCAGGCCCCCGCATCTTCAAACCTGCATAGGCGTCCAACGGAAATGGCGGTTGCGCCCAATCTTAACGCCGTTATCTTAGCGTTGCTTAGTTCGAAAGCGCCCGGCGATGGGGATAGTCGCAAGGGGTTTTCGGGCCGGCCGGCGCCGCCGCTTCGCGCCGCTTCCTCCCCAACGCCGGAGTGCGACCCATGATGATCCGTAACACCGCGGCCGCCGCCGCGGCCTTCCTGACGCTGGCCATCGCCGGCCAGGCCGCCGCCGCCGAGCAGGTGGTCACCGCCAAGCTGGAACAGCCTGTGGCCGAGCGCACCAAGCTGGTGGCCGGCGGCGCCGTGTTCTGGTGCGAAGGCGCCGAATGCATCGCCAACACCACCAATTCGCGCACCTTCATCACCGCCACCTGCAAGGATCTGGCGGGCAAGTTCGGGGCTATCGCGGCGTTCGAAGATGGCCGCAAGTCCTTCGACGCCGAGCGTCTCAGCGCCTGCAACGCAGCCGCCCTGCCCAAGACGCAGGTCGCCAACCGCTGATATCGGCCTCCCAGCCGTCCATTGTCGAGCCTGTCAAACTGGGCGCCGGATCTCCGGCGCCCTTTTTCTTTTGTGCGTTGCGCCTTAAAGGGGCGCGGCCATGAACGCATCCTCCCCGACCTCCGGCGCCGTCGCGTCCGCCGCCGCCGCGCCCCTGATCCATGCGGGCCAGGCGCCCGCAGGCCCGGCGCCCGCCGCCGCCCTCCTCGAACCGGCCATGGCCGGCGCCATCGGCGAGGCCGCAGCCCCGGTCTCCCTCACCCTCGACTACGGCGCGCCCCTCATCGCGGGCGAACCCGTCACGGTCGAGAGCTGGGTCGAGCGCGCGACGCGGACCCTGGTCTTCGTCCACGGGCGGGTGCTGAAGGGCGACGGCGCCCTGGCCGCCACCGGCTCTGCGGTGTTCCGCAAGCTCGACGCGACCGCCCCGGCTTAGGCGAAATGGCCGATTTCCCGGACGCCGGTTTGGTTGCGGCGCCTAAAATCGCGT
>Ga0208179_1001000_pt1 | contig 15512 bp, 16 predicted proteins | sample Malvired_Geostar_FD_184238 | JGI IMG/M metagenome (GOLD analysis project Ga0208179, IMG submission 184238) | Marine viral communities from the Global Malaspina Expedition - Malaspina viral metaG DeepMed_Geostar (SPAdes) (version 2) | ecosystem: Environmental > Aquatic > Marine > Oceanic | place...
TGCAAAGCAGTGGCTGTGGCGTGCTTCGCTTTTTCTTGCCGGCCGGTCGGGGTAAGGTTGTTGACTCATTGATTCGACAATAAGAACTGATCATGCAGCCTCGCCCCGCCTCAACGTTGGCGCTGCTCCGGGATACCGAGCAGGGCCTTGAAGTCTTGATGCTCCAGCGCACCCTTAAGGCCGTGTTCATGCCCGGCTTTTATGTGTTCCCCGGCGGCGCCGTCGACGACGGCGACCGCGACCTGGCCCGCAGCGGCCACCTTTTTGGCCACGACGACGATTCCGCCAGCGCCTTGCTGAGCCTGCCGGAGGGCGGCGGGCTGGGCTATCTGGTCGCCGCCGTGCGTGAGTGCTTCGAGGAGTCCGGCATGCTGCTGGCCCGCGACAGCGCCGGCCAGTGGCTGGACGGCGGCCATCCGGTGATGGACGGCCGCTGGGCGGTGGGCAGTGGTGAGGCGGATCTGGGGGAGCTGTGCCGCTCCCACGGGTTGGCGTTGTCGCTGGACGGTATCGCCTATCTGGATCACTGGGTGACGCCGCCGGGGCCGCCGCGCCGGTTCGATACCCGCTTCTTCGCCGCCGTGGCGCCGCCGGACCAGGTGCCCGCCCACGACGGTGATGAGACCATCGACCATATCTGGATCCGTCCGCAGGACGCGTTGGAGGACCGCCGCCAGGGCCGTCGCGAGTTCGCCACGCCGACGGTGAGCGTGCTGCGCAAGCTGTCGGAGTTCGCCTCCGCGGACGAGGTGCTGGCCTACGCCCGCGACCGCCGGCCGCAGGCCTTCCCGACGCAGCCGTGGCCGGCGCGCAAGGGCGACGAGGTGGTGTATATCGAGCCGGGCCGCCCGGCCTACGATGAGGTGTGCAAGCTCGACCCGGATGCCAAAGGCAACGCCCAGGCGCGCCTGGAGGCGGGCCTGTGGGTGGCGCTCAGCAATCACGTATCGCGCCTGACCTTGAACGCCGGGTCGGACGACGGCGGCCCGGGCTTTAACAGCTACCTGGTGCGCGCCGGTGAGCAGGCCCTGGTGGTGGACCCGGTGATCGAGGGCCGGGACGACCTGCACGCGCTGCTGGAAGCCTGCGACGGCGTGCTGTCCACCATCGTGCTCACCCGGCCCCGGGAACAGGAAGCGGCGGCCCGCGCCCTGCAGGGCGCCACCGGCGCCCGCATCCTGGGCGTGGCCGGCCCGGCGGACCTGCGCCTGGCGCACGGTGAGCCGCACCGCCTGGGCGGGCTCACCCTCAAGCTGCTGCACACCCCCGGCCAGGCGGACGACCGCCAATGCCTGCTGATCCAGGAGGAGGGCATGCTGTTCTCCGGCACCGCGGTGCTGGAGCGCTCCATCGCCAAGGGTTATCTGCCCGCCGCCGACGTCGACGCCTACGTGGCCGGCCTGGCCCGGCTGCTGGAGGAAGACCTGCACTGGATCGCCCCTGGCCGCGGCTTCCTGATGGGCCAGCCCCAGAAGGTCCTGGACCACCTGATGACCCAGTGCCTCAGTAGAGTCCAGCGCTGAACCTCTCCTGATAGGGTGCCTTTCGGGGCACCGCTACTTAGATCCCTGTCTAGTCACTGGAAAACTGGATTTTGATATGCCATCCCTGGGTCTCCATATGCCAATTTTTTCTTTTATTTTCTTAGGCCTCTATGTTTAGCCTGATGTCACTGGGCCACGAGGGGGAAGTACGTGGTCTGGCGGAAGCGGTTCGGGACGGACCGCTGCATAACAAAAGAAAGGAGACTCTCATGAATCATCAAACCAAACCCTTCACCCTGAACTACTTGTTTGCGGCAGCACTGCTGTGTGCCTCGGCGACCGGTTGGGCGGCTAATCCCGCGCCCGCACCGGGGATTTATCAGTTCGGCGCCAGCCCCGGCACCCTCAATCTGACCATTACCCAGGGCGGCAGCACCGAGACCTGTGAACTTATCATGGACATGGATTTCCAGCCCGCCGCCGGTGGCGTCAATTTGTTGATGGCCAATGCCATCATCATGCCGGGTACGCCGGGTTGTCCGACGGTGCAGTTCCTGCCGCCGTGGAACGGCTTCGCGCCGTTGCCCGCACCGCTGGCGGGCAGCACCGTGCCGGCCTCGTTCAATAACGTGATGATCATCGGCCCGACCGGCGCGCCCTGTACCGCCGCGCCCAGCCCGATGGCCATGCAGTTCACCAACGGGCCCACGGTGATTAACACTTCCGCTTCGAACTTTGCCTTCGCCACGACGTTCGGCGGTTGCCAGATACAGGGCTTCGCCGAAACCCTACCGATGTTCCCGGATGTGGACATCATTCCTTAAAGAGTGAAACGGGGCCCGGTGCAAGCCGGGTCCTTCTCGACTAGAGTAATCGAGAGACTAAACAGACACGTTTTGGGGGTAGGCAATGGACGCCGATTTTTCGACGTTTGAGTTGCAGTATCAAACCGCCGTGATCCGTAATGCCCGGTTCTGCCAGGACGCATCCCTGGAACCGTGGGATAACGAGCCGGAGGAACTGTTACCGACAACCGTGGCGGAGCTGCAGCGTATAGCTGCTTTTTCACCACACGGTGGGTTGAGCTATGAAAGCGCGTGGGAATACCTTTTTCTCTACAATACATACTATGTACTCGATGCACCGTACGAGAACGCTCCCGAACTATGCCAGCTGGTATTGACGTATGACGCCGCCTTCGTGGTGCGTTATCTGTCCACGATAAGGTTACCGCTGCATAGGTTGCGAGCGGCCGCGCTGGATGAGGGCGCCCGTGCGTTGCGAGAATCTTGGCGAGTTGCGTTGGATGCCCAACTGAATCAGGCGGGCTACAGCGCAGCGTTTCGTGCCCGCTATACGGTTGGCGATGTGCCGACCACACCGTCAGAGAGCAAGAGCTCTTTGTATCAGGAAGATGAGCCTTTGAGAGCAAATTTACCGGCCAGGCATGACTGGCTGCTTTATCAGCAGTCCATGGCGGGTGCGACCGACGGTTCGCATTGAATCTGATGCTTGGTAGCCTCTTTGGGTAGTTAGGGATACCCTGACTCAGACCATCTGGATCGCATAGACTGACATTATCTTGGGGGCAGGCAATGGATGCCGATTTTTCCACGCAGGCTTTGCAGTACCAAACCACCATATTGCGCAATACCCGGCTGGGGCAGGACGCGTCACTGCTGCCCTGGGCGGCGAATCCGGAAGAGCTTAAGACCACCGCGGTGGCACAACTGCATCGTATCGCCGGATTTACCCCGGACGGTGGGTTCAGCGAGCACGGCGGCTGGGAGTATCAGTTTCTCTATAACACCCTGTACGTGCTGGAAGCCCCCTACGAGGATTCCCGGAATCTCCATCAGATGGTTCTGACCTGGGACGCCACCTTCGCGGTGCGCTACCGGGCCGTTGCGGAGCAATCCCTGGATAACCTGCTGGAGGTCGCCTTCGGCCCCGGCGCCCGGGCCTTCCGGCGCCGTTGGCGGACCGCCGCGGACGCGCTGTTCGACCAGGCCGGTTACGGCCCCGCTTTCGGCGGCGACGCCCTGGACGACGCCCTCATTATGCAGCCGCCCGCGACGAAGCCTGTGTACCAGCAGGACGAGCCCCTGCGCCCCGGCGTCACGCCCGCTCAGGAGGTGCTCCGCCCCGAGGGGCCGGAGGCCGGCAACCTCGGTCGCGCCCACTAGGCCAGTACAACATCGTCTGATTGATTGGAGTTTCTTGGAAAGGACTCGGGAAAATGACAATAACAAATAAGCTCCGCCACCTGGCTCTCGTCGCCTCATCCTGGCTTCTGGTTTCGGCGGCGCACGGTGCGTCGGTGACGTTTTCGTCGAAAGAACTCTGCGTGGAGGGTGTGGCGGCGCCGCTTGAAGTGGAAGTGGCGCAAACCCAAGCCCAGCGCAATCGTGGTCTGATGCAGCGTGAGAGTCTGGCGAAGGACGCCGGCATGCTGTTTCTGTTCGACGGCCCGATGGCGAAGGGCGTCGGCTTTTACATGTACCGCACGCTGATTCCCCTGGACGTGGCGTTCGCCGATACCGACGGCCGTATCGTGTCGATCATGACGATGACGCCGTGCCCCTATGAGGACCCGCGCCGCTGCAAGATCTACCGGCCGGGGAGGGCGTTCGTGTCCGCGCTGGAGGTGAACGCCGGCTTCTTCGAGCGCCACGGCGTGAAAAAAGGGGACAGACTTTTCGATCCGCAGGAAGGAGGCTGCGATCTCGCACCCGACGACGAGCCGATCACCGACAAGGATTAGCGTTTCCGGCTTATTCCCTCCGCGTTTTACCCCGGCACACTGAAGCCGTACCGACCCAAGGAAGCGGAACGGAGAGCGAGATCGATATGTCGGAGGAGCGCACCCCCTACGCGCCGGGCACCGGCTCGGCGGCGGATGCCTGGGTGGACCGCCTGCTGGAACGGGGGCGCGGCCCGGAGCTGGCGCCGATGCCCTTGAACACCCCGCTGGACGGCACCCACGTGACCGCGGCGGTGCGGCTCACCGGCCGCGACCGCTTTCACCTCGCCCGCGTGCTGGGCGTGGACCTGCCCACCCTGGAACATTGGGAGCGCGGCCTGGGCGCGCCGGACGGCGCCGCCCACGCGCTGCTTCTCATCGCCCTGCGTTTCCCCGAGGTGATCCGCGCGTTCTCCACGGATTGACCGGCCGGGGGTTACTGCCGGGCGTTGAGCATGGCGATGGCGGCCAGCGCCTCCGGGTCGTGTTCCTTGAGCCGGTTGGCGATGCCGTGCTGGAAGAAGTAGCGGAAGTCCGACTCCTTCTGCGCGGGCACCAGACAGCGGTCGCCGGGCAGCACCGGTGTCTGGGTGACCGCCGCCTCGTCGGCGACCATGGCCCGGGCGGTGCCGTCGCCGTACAGGCGCCAGCTCACCACTTCCATCAGGCTCAGGGTTTCGAACTCGTCCTCGGAAAACACGGCGTGGGTGCCGATGGTGTCGGGGATCTCCTGCACCAAGCCCCGGGCCGGGTTATCGAAGGTCGGTTTGCCGAAGAAGGACACCGCGGCGTCCAGCTCCTGGACCTTGTGCGGCGGCGCTTCGCAGAACAGGTAGTCGCTCTCCGGTAGCCGGTAGCCTTCCCAACGCCCATTGAGCGGGTCCGCCAGCTCATGGGCACTGGCCAGTTTTCTAAGCCACGGCACCATCGCCAGGGTGTCGCCGTTTTCCAGGCGTGCCCAGGCCAGGATTTTGACCGAGAAAAGAGTGTCGGGATGCTGGTCGTTGGCATAGAGCAGTTCCATGCCGTCGTATTCAGGGGAGAGCCTGAGAATCGGCGGCGAAGCGGCTCGCCGTCGTGGGGTGAATGGCAACACGTTGTTGGGACGCTTCGTGTCGCCGATGGGGTCACGCCGGTTTGCCATAAACACCTCCGCGCAGCCTATGTTTTCACACTAGACGGTGGCGGCGGGGCGCGCAAGCGCTGTTTTGCGGGAATTAAAGCGGCGATCGGATCAGCCGATGAACCGGCCAGGCGCCACGCGCATACGAAACTTACAAGCCGGAAAACCGTCATGTCCCGTTCCTCCCGTTTTAGTATTCGCTCCAACCTGCAGAACAAGATGCTGCTTCTGGCCCTGGGCCCGGTGCTCCTGATTACCTTGATTCTGGAGGTGTTGGCCACCCTGGAAAGCCGCCGGGAAACCCGCGAAAGCCTGGCCGAGCAACGGTCCGCGCTGATCGAATCGCGCCAGCAGGGCATCAAGAATCTGGTCGACGCCGCCAAGGCGTCGGTGAGCCACCTGGCCGACGCGCCGCCGGAACAGCAGGCCGAAGCCCAGGCCCGTGCCCGGGAGATCCTCGGCAACGTCACCTTCGGCGGCGGCAACTATCTGTTCGTGTATGACTTCCAGGGCAACGTGGCGGCCTCGCGCACCGACAGCGTCGGCGGCAACAGTTGGGACCTGCAGGACGAAGACGGCCAGTATGTGATTCGCGATCTGATCGCCGCGGCCCGCGACGGCGGCGGTTATTACCAGTACCGCTGGACCAACCCGGCCACCGAGACGGTGGAAGCAAAGTACTCCTACGCCACCGCCATCCCGCAGTGGGGCTGGATGATCGGCGCCGGGGTGTACGCCACCGAGGTGGACAAGAGCATGGCGGTGGCGGAAGCGGAGGCGATGGCGTCGCTGAAGCGATCCATGATCACCACCGTGGCCACCGGCCTGGGGTTGATGGCGCTGGTGGGTGCCGGCGCCGCCTGGATGGTGCGCCGCACCGTGCGGCCGATCCGCGATACCGCCACGGCCATGGAAGACATCGCCCGCGGCAAGGGCGATCTGACGCGCCGGTTGGCGGTGACCACCGACGACGAAGTCGGCGAACTGGCCAATCAGTTCAACGGCTTCGTGGCGCGCATGCAGGAGACCCTGCTGGAAGTGCGCGGCAGCACCCGCCATGTGAACCGCGCCGCCGATGAAATCGCGCTCAGCAGCGAGGAGCTCGCCACCCGCACCGAGCAGGCCGCCGCCAACCTGCAGGAGACGTCCGCCTCCATGGAGGAGATCACCGCCACCGTCAATCACAGCGCCGAATCCGCCGGTCAGGCCAACAAGCTGGTGGCGGGCACCGGGAAGGTGGCCGGCGACGGCCTGGCGGTGATGGGCCAGGTGGAAACCACCATGGGCGAGATCAGTGACTCCGCCACCCGTGTGAACGAGATCGTGACCCTGATCGACGGCATCGCCTTCCAGACCAATATTCTCGCCCTCAACGCCTCGGTGGAGGCGGCCCGCGCCGGCGAGCACGGGCGCGGTTTCGCGGTGGTGGCCGAAGAAGTGCGCAACCTGGCCGGCCGCGCCGGTGAAGCCGCCCGCGAGATCCGCGCCTTGATCGACACCTCGGTGTCGCGCACCCGGGAAGGTTCGGAACTGGTCCGCCAGGCCGGCGAGACCATGCGCGGTATCGTCGACAGCGTTGCCCGGGTCACCGAGGTGATCGAGGAAATCAGCAGCGGCGCCGCCGAGCAAAGCAGCGCATCGGCCAGGTGAACACCGCCGTGGCGGAGATGGATTCCGTGACCCAGCAAAACGCCGCCATGGTCCATCAGACTTCCGGCAACGCCGCCGAGATGCGCGGCCACGCCGGCCGCCTCAGCACGCTGATCGATTCCTTCGTGCTCGGCGAAGCCACCTGAAAAGCGCTACACCGCCGTGGCGATCAGAGCCAGCACCGGCAGAACCGGCGCCAACCGCACCATCAAACGCGGCCGGTACGGCAGCAAAAACACCAGCGGCAGGCCGGCCAGGGTGACCAGGCCCAGCGCCATGGAGAGCGCTAGGCCGGTGGGCCACAGCCGCAGGCAGCTGGCCACCATCAGCGCCATCAACACCCAGCCGGCGACGCGGAAGGCGCGCAGCCGTGTCGCCGGCGGTTTGGCGCCGATGGCCGCTTCATGGTGGCGTTTCATCGCCAGCGCCAGGGCGGTCAGGCCGGCGTAGGCCAGGCTCAGCGGCAACGTCACGGCAATGACCGTCATGCGCCATCCTCCGCGGTACGTCGTTGTGGGAGCGGGCCCCGCCCGCGAACGGGTTGCTTCCGCACCACCCGCCACAACGCATAGCCGCCGGTCGCCGCCATCAGCAAACACACCACATCAAACCCGGCCAGCGCGCCGGTTCGCCAGGCGGTGGCGCTGAACAGGTGGCTGTCGGTGGTGGCCACATTCAATAGCGGCAGCGCCGCCCACAGCACGGTGATTGCCGCCAGCTGCTCGATCCAGCCGCGCCGGTCCGGGCGCAGCAGGGCGTGGCCCAGGGCCAGCAGCCAGGTGAGGAAGAACACGCGGATCTCCCAGCTCTCCCGGGCGGCCAGCTCCACCGGCAGCAGCCGGTTGGCGGCGAAGTAGGCGGCCAGCGCCCCCAGCAGGCCGGTGAGCGAGGCGATGTTGAGCCCGTTCACCAGCCGCAGCGCGGCGCCCGGCGCCTTGCCGCGCAGCTTTTGGGTGCGCTTGGACACCCACAGCAGCATGCCGGTGGCGACCATGGCGGTGCCGCCGACGCCGAACAGGAAGAACAGCCAGCGCACCGTGGGGTCGGCGAAGCGCGCCAGGTGCAGGTTCACCAGCAGGTTGTAGACCCGGAAGGCGCCGGGCACCGCCTCATCGCCCGGTCGCGTTTCCAGCAAGTCGCCGTTGCCACCGTTGAACACCAGGGTGGGGTTACCGCCCCGGCGCTGGTCGGTGATGTTGGGCGCTTTGTCCGTGGACACCCGGATCACGGCGTTGTCCCGGTTGGGCCAGTCGACGCTGATGCGGCGCACCGGCTGGTCGAAGGTGTCCCGGGTGCGCGCCACCAGCGGAGCGATGTCCACCATCGGCGCCGCCCTCGGCGGCGGGCTCCTCGCGCGGAAACACGTCCTGGAAGAAGCCGCGCCAGCCGTCTTCATAGGCCGCGTTCATGCCCCAGGGCATCAGCATCACCATGAAGATCAGCAGGCCCGAATAGGTGATCATGAAATGAAACGGCAGCGCCAGCACCGCCGTGGCGTTGTGGCTGTCCAGCCAGGAGCGCTGGCCCTTGCCGGGCCGGAAGGTGAAGAAATCCTTGAAGATCTTCTTGTGGGTGATCACCCCGCTGACGATTGCCACCAGCATGAACATGGTGGCCACGCAGATCAGCCAGCGTGCCCAGATACGCGGCACCCCGTACAGCTCAAAATGAAAGCGGTAAAGAAAGTCGCCGCCCCGGCTGGCGCGCGGCGTCAGCAGCTCGCCGGTGCCGGCGTCCATCACCGCCTGCTCGCCGCGCCGGCGCCCGCCGTCCTCGGCCTGGGGCGTGTCCGGCTGCCAGCGCAACTGCACCACCGGGGAGCGGGCCTCGGGCAGCTGAATGTCCCAGCTTTTCGCGTCCGGGGCCTTGACGTTGAGCGCCGCCCAGGCCAGCGCCGGGGTGTCCGGCGACGGTTGCGAATGGTGCAGCTCCGGCGCCATCCACAGGGAGATTTCCTCGCGGAAATAGGCGCTGGTGCCGGTCACGAACATGGCCAGCAGCAGCCAGCCCAGCAGCAGGCCGCTCCAGGTGTGCAGCCAGGCCATGGATTGCCGCAGACCCGCCTTCACAGCAGCGCCTCCGGGCCGCCCAGCCAGGTCAGCGCGGCCAGCGCCAGCGTCGGCATCAGGATGCCCACCCAGGCGCGGGCGGCGCTGCGAGTGGCGAACGCCCACAGCACCGCTACGGTGTAGATCAGAAAGGAGAGCAGGTTGGCGGTGATCACCGCCGTGGCGGTCGCCGCCGGCAGCCACAGGGCGAGGGCGGTGGTGGCGCAGGCGGCCAGGGCGTAGCCGCCGAACACGGCCGCCAGCGTGCGCGAGGCCACGCCGACCGCGGGCGAGGCGGCGAGCCGCTGCAAAGAATGTTTGGACATGCAATCCCCAGCACCGAAGCGTCGGCACCCGTCATGGACGGATAAAGCAAATAAGAATCGTTATTATCCGCATCCAGGGGAGTGAATGCAACGCGCCAGACGTAAGCTTTGTAGCCTGATCGCCGGTGTCAGGCGGATTGCCGTAACCCGACGTCCGCGCCCGCCTGTGCCGCCAGTGGTTGCCGCAGCCGCCAGCGCAGGCGGATGCCGAGCAGCACGGCGGCGGCGGTGAGGCCCGACACCAGACCGATCCAAAAGCCCGCCGGGCCCATGGCCGGCACCCACAGATCGGTAAGCCCGAGTACATAGCCCACCGGCAGACCCACGCCCCAGTAGGCCACCAGCGTCATCAGCATCGGCCAGGCGGTGTCCTCGAAGCCGCGCAGACAGCCGTTGGCGCACACCTGCAGGGCGTCGGACACCTGATAAATCCCGGCGAACAGCAGCAGGTGGGCGGCCAGGGCGATCACCTCCGGGTTGTCAGTGTAGATGTGCGGAATCCACGGCCGGCTGACGATCAGCGCCAGGCCGGCGAACAGGCCGATGCCGCCGGTCATCGCCAGCGAGCAGCGCACCGCCCGGCTCAGCCCGGCGCTGTCGTGGCGGCCGCGCGCATGCCCCACGCGCACCGTGGCGGCGAGGGCGAAACTGAGCGGGATCATAAAGATCAGCGAGGTGAAGTTGAGCGCGATCTGATGGCCGGCGACGATCTCCGGCCCCAGCCGGCTGATCAACAGCGCGATCACCGCGAAGATGCTCACTTCGAAGAAGATCGACAGCCCCACCGGCAGCCCCAGCCGCAGCATGTAGCCCAGGCTGGCCAGCTCCAGATGGCGCTCGCGCAGCGTCAGCCGGGCCGGGCGGTAGACCGGATGGCGGCGGATATAAGCGCCCATCATCAGCGCCATGCTCCACATCACCAGGCTGGTGGCCCAGCCGCAGCCGACCCCGCCCATGGCGGGAAAACCCAGCTTGCCGTAGATCAGCACATAGTTGGCGGGGATGTTGATGGCCAGGCCGATAACGCTGATCCACAGCACCGGCCGGGTGTGGTTCATCGCCTCGGTGTAGCTGCGCAATGCCAGCAGCACGGCGGCGCCGGGCATGCCCCAACTGAGCGCGTCCAGATAACCGGACACCAGCGGGCGAATCGCCGGGTCCACGTCCATCAGGCCCAGCAGCGGCCCCATCGAGCGCAGTATCACCGCGCTGAACAGGCCCAGCCCCAGCGCCAGCCACAGCCCCTGCTGGGCCACCGGGTTGACGCGATGGTAAGCTTCGCCGCCGAGGTGGCGGGAGAGAATCGGCGTGGCGCTCATCAGCACGCCGGTCATGAACAGGAACAGCGGCACCCAGATGCTGGCGCCCACCGCCACCGCGGCGAGATCCTCGGCGCCCACCCGGCCCGCCATCATGGTGTCCACGAAGCCGTTGGCGGTCTGCGCCAGCTGGCCGCCGAGGATCGGCAGGGCAAGACGCAACTGAGCAAGGTATTCGAGACGATGAGCGGACATGGCGCACTACAGCCTGATCACGGGGCGGCTACCATACCGCAATCCCGTGGCGTGGTGCACCGCGCCACCGACCTGGAAACGCTGTTTCGGGACACTTTTTTCGAGCGCCACCACACCGTGTTGGAAGGCGGCTTCGAAGAGCCGGTGTATTTGGCAGGCACACCGGTGGCGGGTGAGCCCGCCCGTATCCGCTACACCCGCGATTATTTCCGCAGCGCCCTCCATGAAGTGGCGCACTGGTGCGTGGCCGGCCCCCGCCGCCGGCGCCTGGACGACTACGGCTACTGGTACGCCCCGGACGGCCGCGACGCCGCCGCCCAGGCGGAATTCCTGCGCGTGGAAGTGCGGCCCCAGGCGCTGGAAGCGCTGTTCTGCGCCGCCTGCAATCATCCGTTCCGCGTCTCCCTGGACAACCTGGACGGCGACCCAGGCGACGAAGCCCGCTTCGCCGCCGACGTCCAGGCCCTCGCCGAGCGCCTGCACCGCGACGGCCCACCGCCCCGCGCCCGCCTCTGGCTCGACGCCCTGACGCGCTTCTACCGCACCTAACTCTATCAGCGAAGCATGTGCAGGAAATGCATGTGCTTCTCGTACTGGTCGAGTACGTCGCTGATCACCTGCTCGCGGGTGAAGCCCATCAGGTCGTAATCCTGGCCGCCTTCGCTGAGGAACACGTCGGCGCGGAAGTACTGGTCGCTGTCGGCGTGACGTTTCGAGTGCTCCAGCTGGCGCATGGTGATCGACGGGCGCGCGTAGCCGCGTATGCGTACACCGTAGAGAAAGTCGGTTTCCTCCGCGTGACCGACGATCAGGGTGGCGCGGTCGTCGGCTTCTTTCACTTCCACTTCCAGGCCGTGGCCACGCAGTTCGTCGGCCACGGCGTTAAGGGCCGGCGTGGCGACGTCGCGCAGGAACGCCTCGACCCGGGCGCGGCCCGGGAAGCTGACCATGCCCCGCAGGCGCGACTTCCAGCCGCCGGTGGGCGCGGTGTGGCCCACGTGGATGGCCGCCGGCGCGGTGCCCAGATTGGACTGGAAGCTGGTGCGCCGGATGCCTTCCACCCTCAAGGATCGGACCAGCCCGAAGCAGGCGATCAGCAGCACCGCCGAGAACGGCAGCGCCGAGGCGATGGTGGCGGACTGCAGCGCCTGCAGGCCGCCGGCCAGCATCAGCGCGATCGCCACCAGACCCTCGGAGCCGGCCCAGAAAATCCGCTGCCACACCGGGGTGTCGTCGTGGCCGCCGGAGGCCAGCATGTCCACCACCATGGAACCGGAGTCCGAGGAGGTGACGAAGAACACCACCACCATCAGGGTGGCAATGCCGGAAATAAAGCCCGACCAGGGGAACTGCTCCAGGAAGCGGAACAACGCCACCGCGTTGTCGTCCTTCACGTATTCCGCCAGCTGCGCGTAGGAGCCGTCCAGAATCATGCGGATCGCGGAATCGCCGAACACGGTCATCCAGAACAGGGTGAAGCCGGCGGGCACCAGCATTACGCCCAGGGCGAATTCACGGATGGTGCGCCCGCGTGACACCCGCGCGATGAACATGCCCACGAACGGCGACCAGGAAATCCACCAGCCCCAATAGAACAGGGTCCAGCCGCCCATCCAGTCCTGCGGGCCGTCCTCCACCTTGGGCTGATAGGTGTAGAGGTTGAAGGTCATGCTGACCAGCTCGGAAAGGTAATCGCCCAGGTTCTGCACATAGGCTTTCAGCAGGAACACCGTGGGCCCGAGAAACAGCACGAACGCCAGCAGCAGAAAAGCGAGCCCCAGGTTCAGTTCGGACAGGCGGCGGATGCCGGCGTCCAGGCCGGTGACCACGGAGATGGTGGCCAGGCCGGTGATGGCGACGATCAGCCCCACCTGCACCCATTCGTTCTTGGGCAGCCCGAACAGATAATTGAGCCCGGCGTTAACCTGTTCGACGCCAAAGCCCAGCGAGGTGGCCACGCCGAACACCGTGCCCACCACCGCGAAGATGTCCACCGCGTGGCCCAGCGGGCCGTAGATTTTCTTGCCGATCAGCGGGTAGAGCGCCGAGCGCAGCGTCAGCGGCAGGCCGTGCCGGAAACTGAAGTAGGCGAGAATCAGGCCGACAATGGCGTAGATGCTCCAGGCGTGCAGCCCCCAGTGGAAGAAGGTGGCGCGCATCGCTTCCTTAGCGGCGGCGATGGTGCCCGGGTCCGCCATCGGCGGCGCGGTGAAGTGGGTCACCGGCTCGGCGACGCCGAAGAACATCAGGCCGATGCCCATGCCGGCGGAAAACAGCATCGCGAACCAGGACCCGTAGCTGTAGTCCGGTTCCGAGTGATCCTTGCCCAGCTTGATGTCGCCGAAGCGGCTCACCGCCAGAAAGGTCACCAGGGTGATGATGATCGCCACGGTGAGCACGTAGAACCAGCCGGCGTCGCTGATCACCCGCGCTTTGACGTTGTCGAACACGGTTTCCGCGGTTTCCGGCACGATCACCGAAAACAGCACCATGGCGGCGATGATCGCCACCGAAGTGAAGAACACCGGCGGGTTGATCAGCACCTTGGGTTTTTGTTCCGGGGCGGGGCTTTGCTGGGGATCATCACTCATCGGGTTCTCCTGATCCTTGGAAGAAACTCAATATCAAGACGCTAACACAGCGGCGGTGAAAACGACGCGAGCTTGTGGAAGCGAGCCTTGTGGGAGCTTGCTTGCAAGCGAAAGGCAAGCTTTGCTTGCCGGCAGGATGCCAGAGACGCGGAAGACGGAATACCAACAGGTCTCTGGGATCCTGCCGGGAGCTTCGCTCCCTTTCGCGGGCGAGGCCCGCTCCCACAAAGACCCGCTCCCACAAGGTCCGCTCCCGCAGCGTTATCGTTACAGCCGGCCGGTCTGCTTGAGCTGCTGGTAGGCCTGGCCGAGGCGCTCGGCGAGGGTGTCCGGGGTGGCCGCCACCAGCTGCGCGCCGGCGTGGCGAAGGCGCGCGTGCAGGGCGCGGCGCAGGTGTTGTTCGTGGGCGTCGGCGGTGACGCGCAGGGCGTCGTCCACGCCGGTCACGCGGGCGTGGCGCAGGGCGGCCTGCTCGGGCAGCTCCATGTCGGCGACCATCACCAGGTGGCGGCGGCTGAGCATACGCACGGCGGCGAGCAGGTCGTCGCTGTCCTCCGCCTGCACCCGGCTGATGATCACCACCAGGGCGCGCCGCCGCCAGCGGCTGTGGAAGTGCCGCGCCGCCTGGCTGAAGTCGCTGGCGCGGTCGGCGGGGTGCACGTCGTAGAAGCCTTTCAGCAGACTCTGGATGCCGTTGGGCCCGTGCACCGGATCCAGCCAGCGCGGCGTTTCCGCCGAGAACAGCATGGCGCCGGCCCGGTCGCCCTGGCGCAGCGCCGACCAGGCCAGCAGCAGGGCGGCGTTGAGGCCGTGATCGAAGGCGGTCAGGTCGCCGATCGGCAGCGCCATGCGACGGCCGCCGTCGAGCAGCACCCAGACGCTCTGGTTCTGCTCGTCCTGATAGTGCCGGGTGATCAGCTGCTGGCGGCGGGCGCTGGCCTTCCAGTCGATGCGGCGCGGGCTGTCGCCGGCCTGGTAGTCGCGCAGCTCATGGAATTCCAGACCCTCGCCCCGGCGCGGCTGCACCCGGGCGCCGAACCGGCCGCGGCTTTTGTCCACCGCCAGGGCGGCGCGGGCGATCGGCGAAAAATCCGGATAGACCGGCACCCGCCGCTCGGCGGCGATGCGCCGACGCTGCTGCCAGAGGCCGCGCGGCGACGGCAGCCACAGCTCGATATCGCCGAACCGCACGGTGCCGCGCCGGGTGGGCCGGTAGCGGTAGGTCACTTCGGTGCGGTCGTGATCGACGGCGGGCACCAGGGTGCGCGGCAGGCCGGTGAGCGGATCGTCCGGCGGGTGGTGATCGGCCACCAGCCACGGCTCACCGGCGACGGCGACACGACTGTCGAGCAGCAGGGTGACGGTGTGCGCGATGCCCACCGCCAGCGCCGCCGGCAGCCGCCGCTCCGCCGCCGGCGTCGGCCGCGCGCGCAACCGGCGCAGATCGTCCAGCGCCCAGGCGGCGCCGACCAGGCCTAACGCGGCCCAAGCCAGTAGAGCCGGCGCTGCCAGTTCCGGCAGCCCGACGCGAGCCACCAGTGGCAAGACGGCCAGCGCCGCCCACACCAGCAAGACCTGGATCAGGCGCTGTCCGGGCCTTATCCGCATGCGGCCTCCACGGCGGTCTGGCGACCGCGATGCAGGATGCAGGATTCAGGATACAGGGGCGAGGCCTGGTTTTTTGTGGGAGCGGGCCATGCCCGCGAAAGGGAGCGAAGCTCCCGGCAGGATCCCAGAGACCCTGTCGGCAATCCGCTGTCCTGGCTCTCTGGAATCCTGCCGGCCGGCTTTGCCGGCCTTTCGCTTGCAGGCAAGCTCCCACAGGGCAAGCGCCTACAAGAGGTCCAGCCGCTCACGCCTCCTGGCTGCATCCTGAATCCTGCATCCTGTATCGACCGGAAGGCGATCATTGCCGGGGCGCCTCCACCTGCTCCAGCAGTTGCGCGAGCACCGATTCCACGGTCTGGCCTTCCAGTTCCGCGTCCACGCCCAGGCGCAGGCGGTGGCGCAGCACCGGCGCCGCCACCGCCTTG
>Ga0208179_1001002_pt1 | contig 15495 bp, 20 predicted proteins | sample Malvired_Geostar_FD_184238 | JGI IMG/M metagenome (GOLD analysis project Ga0208179, IMG submission 184238) | Marine viral communities from the Global Malaspina Expedition - Malaspina viral metaG DeepMed_Geostar (SPAdes) (version 2) | ecosystem: Environmental > Aquatic > Marine > Oceanic | place...
GTGCCTGCACTGCCGGAGCAAAGGCAGGAACGGGAAACGCCCCGGCCCGATCCTCCCCCGTTGCAACAGGCATGGAGGCAAGCGGCCACCGGTGACGAGAGACCGGAATCGGCAAGTCAACGCCCCTCAACGCGGGACAGGCTGGACCGACTGAGAACTGCCCCGCGCTCACCCCGAACGCGGGATCGAGGGCCGGAACACGAACGCTAAGGAATAGGCTTGCGACGCAGGGTCTCCAATCTAAACGTATTGGCACTGGATATATCACATCCAATCAACCATATGAATATGAAAGGATTTTTCCAAAAAATACAAAATTGCTTGTTAGAAATATCTATGATAATATCTAACAAGAAAGTGAGGTTTAATGCCTGCGATTGCCGACAAGATCATGAAGCGTGTACGTGGCAAAGGCCGCGGCTGGGTCTTTACGCCCAAAGACTTCATCGATTTCGGCACGCGCGGCTCTATCGATATGGCGCTTTCGCGGCTTGTGCAGTCGGGAACGATCAGGCGTGTCGGTCGCGGCCTTTACGACTATCCGGAGCGGCACGCGACGCTCGGGAGGCTCAGCCCCAATGTGGACGGGCTAGCCCGTGCCGTTTCGCGGCAGGGTGGCGATCGGGTGACCACTTCGGGCGCAGCGGCCGCAAACCGTCTCGGGTTTTCGACCCAAGTCCCGGCTAAAGCCACCTATGCGACGAGCGGCCCGACGCGCACCAAGAGCGTCGCGGGGCGCACGCTGACCCTCAAGCACGCCCGCGCGCCGGTGATCGACAAGGCGTCGGATCGCGCCAATTCCGTGTTGCAGGCTCTTGCCCATATCGGGAAGGACCGCATCGATGCCGATACGATCCGGCAGTTGGCGCGTCGTCTCGATGACCATGATATGAAAGCACTCATCAAGGCCCGCCCTAAGATGCCGGGCTGGATGGGTGATATCGTCCTGAAGATCGGAACGCTCAAACATGGATGAGTTCGCCCGCAGACCGGCAGACGACCGCCGCGCCTTCATCGAAGAAGCGGCGAACAGGCGCGATCTGACAGCCGCCATCATCGAAAAGGATTTCTGGGTCTGCTGGACGTTGAGAAGGCTGGTGCACTGCGCGGACCTCGCTGGTCACTTCACGTTCAAAGGCGGCACGTCGCTGTCCAAAGCCTACGGGATCATCCAGCGATTTTCGGAAGATATCGATCTGACCATCGACAAGAACGCGCCGCTGGTCCGCGATGTTCCTTCTCCCATGGAGGGTGGTATCAGCGGCAACGAACGCAAGCGCCGCACCGAAAAGCTCAAGGCCGCCGCGCAGGAGTATGTGGCCACCGTGGTCATGCCCGCACTAACGAAGGAAATCGAGGCCGTGCTTGGTACGGCGGAAGGATGGGAAGTCGTTCCCGATCCGGATGATCCAGATGGCCAGACGCTTCTGTTCAATTACCCGCGCCTTGCGAACTATGGCCAAGGGTTTGGCCAGGGCGGATGGGGAGTTGGGCGGTTCGGCGAAGGCGAGATCGGCTACATCAAGCCCCGCATCAAGCTGGAATTCGGGGCGCGCGGAGATACCGACCCGTCCGATTTGAAAGACATTACGCCCTATCTGGCCGAGACATTTCCGGAAGAACTGCCAGATTCCATATCCTCGATCCCGACTTTGGCGGTTGCGCGGACCTTCTGGGAAAAGGCGACCATCCTCCATGCCCTGCATCACAACGGCAAATTGCGCGAAGGCATGTCGCGCCACTACTACGACACGCTGATGCTCGCGCAAAGCGGTGTCGCGGACGAGGCGCTAGAGCAACCGGACCTTCTTGCCCGCGTCGTGCACAACAAGAGCCTGATGTTTGCCGACAACTCCGCCTCTTACGACACGGCCGTCATAGGCTCATTGCGCCTCGTCCCCTCGGAGGAAATCAAAGCGCAACTCGAAGAAGATTATGAGGCCATGTTGGAAATGTTCATGGAAACCCCGCCTACCTTCGAAGACCTGCTGACAGGGATTGTCGAACTGGAAGTGCGGATAAACGGCCAAGCCGCACGTCGTTAGAACCGAAACAGCTCGCCCTGCCGATCAGCTTCGACACGCTTCCGCCATTCGAGCGAACGGGCTTCCTCGTCAAGCCATGCTTTGACCTGTGCGATCACATCGCCGCCCAACTCCTCGATCATGCCGCATGGAATGAAATGGGAGCGATAGCCGGTCTCCGTTATCGGCAAAGCCGCGCGCGGTGGGGCGAGGCTTTCGACTTGAAGATGGGCAACTATTCCCCAGCCGGTCGGATCATAAGTTATCTCGACGACGATCCCCTGCCAGGTCAGCCGATATGTTTGTATGTCGTTGCTCATACTCAACGACTCCAAAACACATGGACCTGCTCGAAACCTGTTTCGACGGTCATGACATCGTTGACCTCGAGATCGCGGGCCATGCGCTCGTAGTCGATATAAAATTGCAGGCTCTCGGGAATTTCGATGCTTTGCTCGGTCAGTTCCTGCGCAAAATCGGCAAGCGAGCGGTATTCACCAGCATAGTTTTCTTCCAAGGCACGCCGCGCCTCTTCAAGATCGCCAAGTTCGGCCACCAGCCTGCCGCCAAGCTCCCCATGCTCAGTAAGAAAACCCGCGATCTCGCAAACGCTCTCTATCCCCTCATATTCGGCAACTGGGACGCCTTCGAAACCTTCGTAATCGTGGATGGCGTATTCTTCCGCCCCGCTTACCGGCGAGGCTTTGAGCATCGCGGCAATCTCATCGCGTATTGCCTCTTCTCCCTGCGTCGCATCGATCCACGCGCCATGCAGAATGCCGTTGTTGTAGGCCGCCAGACAGGCGACATAGATACGTATCTCTCCCTTGCTCTGAGTCATTCCAATACCCTCCTCTTGGGTCATGGGTTGCACATGCAACCCCTGCCTTCCGGCGAGGATGGGTGTGCAAACGGAGGGAGAAATCGGCGGCGGGCGCAGGGCTGAAAGCCCGAGCCTCGGGAGACCGGCTATTTGTCCCGAAGTGCGCCGAGGGCGAAGCCCTAAGTTCTTGCGCGAGGGATCGAAGCCGAATGGCCGAGACCGCAGCAAGGCGGGCTCGGTTCACGAGAGCCCGGCCCGAAGGGCGCGCCGGCACAATTGAACATACTCGAATGGTTAGCGCCTGCCTGCCATAACAGCTGACCAAAAATCTCGAATTTCCTCCAGCAACTTTTGAATCAGGGAAGGGCCTGCGGGAGAAGTATCTTGGCGATCGAGCCACTGGCGAATATCAAATGTCGGATCTCCCCTATCTTTTTCGGGATGATGCGGACATTTGCGTTCTTCGAGTGACCGCCATTTAGGGCTCACTCTTACAGTATTGGAATTTGCGTCGTACTCACGGTATGCCCCGATGGCGGGTTTCCGATGCCATGGAGTCAAGAGCTGCATGAAAAAGCCAACAGCTAAAGACGCTAATACGCCATTGGGCCAAATTACCTGAGCGTGCGGACCGGCCGCGCCGTACGTCTCCGCTTCTCTCTCCAATCGTTCTTCGGTAATTACGCCCACACACCGCAAGCAAGGCTGACCAGGCATCGACAGAAGTGTTTGCCCCGCCACCAGATAGTCTGGACCGACCTTCGTGACGTCCATACCAATATCGATATAGGGAATTAGATTCTGCCGACAGAAACGTTCGAGTTCATCACGCTCCCGAAAGCTATCTACGCATCCGAAGATAACGTCACATTTACGCAACTCATTCACGGCGTGCTGCCAGATGCAAGCCATCGGCTTGATATCGGCATGAGGCTGAACGCCTAGAATGACGCGTCGCGCAATCTCCACCTTGGATGCTTTACGCCGCACATCACGAACCGTACCCCCAACAAGCCTGTTGAGGTTGTGTTCTTCAATAGAATCTGGGTCTACCAGCAAAAAGTTTCCGACGCCGACATGAGCCAATTGCTGAGCGATGTGAGAACCGCCGCCGCCAAGCCCTACAATCCCAACTTTTGCCTCTTTTAAAACGACGCTGCTGTTCTTACCGAGAAAGCTTTGCCTGCTAAGCCAGTTCATCGCATTTCTCCAAATTTCTTAAGTGGCGCTCCAATCTCTCTAAACGCCGAAACGTTGACCGCCGGGCGATCTGCCGAAAACCACAGAAGGCCTCGGGCCGAGTCGTTACTCAGCACGATAACGCCGTGCGGCATTTGCGGGATAACGTTGAAAAAGCTCGGAACAAATTTTTGACTCTCTTTCAAATCTATTGAGCTGAAATTGGGGATACCGCTCCCCCCATGCGCATGAACGTGAAACAGAGCAGATTTCGTCGCATAAGCCATCTGCAGTGCTTTTCGCATCGCTTTAGCGCCTATCATCGCCCCGACGCGTGAATCAGACAGATAATCGTCGTCATCTATTTTCTGGTACTCGCGCGCAAGAAGAATCAGGTTGGAGTCCCCCGTTTCAACTACGCCGGCCGTCAGGAAGCCTACGCGCTCATGTGCGAACGGATGCCGCCTTTGCAGATCGATTTGTACTTCATTCAAGGCCGGGCCGGGCAATTTGAACGTCGCCTTCATTGCAGCGGCCTCAAATGATTTGCGAGGATCTCAAGCCAGGGAAGGGATGCGGGAACATCCTTCCAAGAAAAAGTCCACCACGCGCGTCCGCGAATTGTATGTGCCTGCCATTTTCTTTTGCCGTCTGGAATTTGTTCCTGGAGAAAGAGGCGCGTCGCATACCCGTCACGTTTGGCCGGACAGAGTAACGCCTGCATAACCTTTAGCTTTCCACCCGACTCAAACTTCAAAGCAGGGAAAAATACGTAAGGCACGTTGCTTTCCTCCCAGTATTCAGCCTCCGGATATGCAGCTGAGAGTGGAGAAAACTGGGCGGGCGCGGTCATGACGCGCCCCCGCAAGGTGCATGCGATACAAACTCCATGCACTCGACGAGGCGGATAGTCTCGCCGGGTTTAAGCTCCACGAACTCGCCGTCTTTCGCGATGCGGGCGAGGACGTAGCCATCGGGTACGGAGAAGATCACGAGAAGCTCCTCCGTCTTGTAAACCCGCGCATCGAGCGTGAACGGGGTATGGTTGTATTTGACCGTCACCTGACGCTTGACCTTCCGGAAGTAGAATTCCTCGGTGTCGCGCCCCTCCAGGTTAACTCGTTCGTCGTCTTGAAATTCGCGGTCGGCATCGTTTTCCAGCTTTTGGACCACGACATGCTCTTCGCCTTTCCCGAGCAGGGTCTTGATCGTCAAAGCCGTGGGATCAGAGAAAAACCAAACGAGACCAAGCCCCTCGACAACGAAGCGATAGGTACGATCAGCCTCCGCGACAATAAAACGTTCGATTCCGCGCTTGCGAATATCGGTCGTTTCAGAGAGGCGTAGTTCTTCGAGTTCGCCGTTAGGGAGCTGTTGAAGAACAACAAGCCCGTTCGGATTACCTCCCCCGAATGCCTGAGCGATTTGCAATCCGTTCGGCACAGGATCGGAGATCCGCACCTTTCGAAATTTCAGGTCTGCGCCCGCGATCTCCACAATGTGGCGGTCGGCGCGGACGCGTTCGTCTTGGTCGTCGTCAATTTCCACTTCACTCATCTCATTTCTCCGACTGGCTAGCGGACGCGGCCGAAGGTCAGCCGATCCAGGTTGATTTTCAGAGGATACCGCACATCGCTCCGAATTGTCAACTGTGCAATCTTCAATATAATTTTATGAGTTTACATCGCAAACAATTGTTTATGTGATTGACGTTATTCGCGTCGCATGCCATAAACAAACCATGAACGAAAATGAACTTTACAAGAAAGTTGGTGAGGCGATTTCGGTTCGCCGAAACGAGCTAGGACACACTCAGGAATATGTTGCGAGAGCAGTCGGTCTTTCGCGCGCGTCTTTGGCCAACATCGAGCGTGGGCGTCAAAAAATTCTTTTGCACTATTTATTCCGCATAGCGGAAATTCTTGAGTTGCGTGGCGTTGAGTCGTTGCTGCCTACGCTCGCCCGCCTCCAGTCCAGCCCCCATGAAGAGCTGACGATTGGCGGCGATGAACTTAACGAAAAACAACGCGCCGAAGTGCTTGCATTTGTCGGACAATCTCCACCTAACCGACGCACTTCCCGAGGCAAAAAATGAGTCGCAGAAAAAAAAATCAGAGTGATCCGGAACAAGCGGCGGAGTCGCTGTTGGAGAAGTACCGCATAAGCGCGCCGGCTGTCCCCGTTGATAGAATCGCAAAGCAAGAAGGCGCTAGAATTCAGTACGGGCCGCTAGATCGAGAGCTATCGGGCATGTTCTTCTTTAAAGACGATGCTCCGGTAATCGGTGTAAACTCTCTTCATCACCCTAATCGGCAACGTTTCACGATTGCACATGAATTGGCCCATATGCTGCTGCACAGCGAGCAGCTTGCACAAGGCGTTCACGTCGATAAGGAACACGCGATTTTGTGGCGTGATGCGATGGCTGCGAGCGGAACTGATTCTATTGAAATAGAAGCAAATCGGTTCGCGAGCTATCTGCTAGTTCCAAGTTTTATACTCGATAAAATTATAGGCGACGACTTTAAAGCGACCGATGACGAAGTGGAATCACTAGCCAAGAGATTCAAAGTGAGCACCACTATGATGCAATTGCGATTACAAAAATGGCTATCGGAAAGAAATGGCCCATGAGCTTCATATTTTATGACACCGAAACAACCGGCACAGATACGAGTTTCGATCAAATACTTCAGTTCGCAGCTATTCGCACCGATGGCGAGTTGAATGAGCTGGAACGCTTTGAAATTCGCTGCCGACTTCACGGCTATCTTGCCCCGTCGCCAGGCGCAATGCGGGTTACTGGCATCGGCGTCCAACAACTGACGGATACTTCGCTCCCCTCTCACTATGAGATGGTCCGGGCTATACGAGCCAAGCTTCAGGCTTGGTCTCCCGGAGTATTCGTCGGCTACAACAGTATGAGCTTTGACGAGCCGCTTCTGCGTCAGGCCCTGTACCAGACCCTCCATACTCCTTACCTCACTATCACGGACGGCAATTGCCGGGCCGACGCAATGGATCTCGTGCAAAGCGTTGCATTTCTAGCGCCAGAAGCGCTGAAAATTCCACTAGGCGACAACGGGAAAGTCAGCTTTAAGCTCGATAGACTGGCACCGGCCAACGACTTCAATCACGAAAATGCACATGACGCTTTGGGTGACGTTGAAGCGACAATTCATATGTGTCGCCTTATTCGTGATAGATGCCCGGACGCTTGGTCAAACTTCAGTCGTTTCTCACAACGAGCAGCGGTCGTTGACTATGTTTCAGCCGAGCCGGAGTTCGTTTACCTGGCGCACTATTTCAATCGCCCCTATCCGTATGCGGTACATGTCCTCGGTTTTGATGAGGAGCAGACTTCCGTAGCATATGTAATTGATCTGGCAACAGATATGCCGGAATTGGCTGCAATGACCGACGAAAAGCTTGCTGCTAGGCTGAGACGATCCCCTAAGCCGGTTCGGAAGCTGAAGGCAAACACAGCGCCTTTTTTGATGGATCGGTTCGATGCTCCTGACCACGTCCAACAACGCCTGCCTTCGGAGAACATCGCACAAGCCAATCTTGCTTGGCTTGAGGCTAACCCCGATTTCGTTGCTCGTGTGCTGGACATCTATCAATCCGGCCAAGATGAATTCGAACCGGCAATCCACCTAGAGCAGAAGATTCACGAAAGTTTTCTGGAGAAGATCGATCTGCAAACACTGGAAGAGTTTCACGAGGCGGCTTGGGAAGATCGTCACGCGATAGTCGAACGTATTGTGGATGAGCGCTACCAGCAACTTGGCCGACGCTTGATTTACTGCGAGAGGCCAGACCTCCTGCCTGAGCAAGTGCGAACAGCAATAGAACTGGAAATGAACGGCAGATTGCTCGGCACAGAGTTGGGGGGCGAACCTTGGCTCACTCTGCCGAAAGCACTGGAGCAGACAGATGACTTTTTTGGTAGCGCCGAGGGCGACGAACTGAAGCTTCTAACTGAATTGCGAGAGTATTTGGCTGCTCGACTTCACGAGCTGACCGGTCATTGACGTTATTGTTTCCTGTCGATTGAAGGTGATGCACCGGCCGGACGGTGCTGCATGGTTCGGTGCAGGTGGAGAAGACACACTCTCCAAGCCCTGCGAGTGGTTTCAAGGGCGCGATAGCCTTTGACCTCCATGAAGTGGTCAGGGATGGTGTCGGAAGGGGCAGGAACGCCCTTTCCGGCGAGGGATCAATCGGCGATACGATTGGCTGGCGCTGCGAGGGCTCGATGCCCGAGAGCGCCAATGGCGAGAGGGTTGCAACGGGAGAGCGCCAGCGTCTCCTTTGCCAAGATGCGGGTACTACACCCGCACATCTTGCATCATTTAATAGTGTTCAGTTCTTTGCAAAAATTGGACTGCTGGAGATGGTCTTCAGCGCATGATTTGGATCGGGCACATCTTCGGTTTTTTGGAACCGTCCGCAAGCAGGATCGGGTCATGCATGTTTAATTGATCTGAACAGATGGAGGGGAATTCAACCAATGTCCCGTATGCAAGAACAGATAGTAAAACCACCAGGAGCCTGTGCCGGCATTGATGTCGGCAAAGACCACCTCGACATTTTTATCCACCCGCATGCGACCGCGATGAAAGTGACCAATGATAGGAAAGCCATAGCAGCGCTGATCCGCAAACTGGGTCAGCATGATGTTCGGATCGTCGCGCTGGAAGCGACAAGCAAATATCACCGCCTTGCGCATTCCATGATTCACGACGCGGGAATCTGCGTCGCGGTCATCAATCCGTTTCGCTCACGTCAGTTTGCAGACAGTATTGGGCTGCTGGCCAAAACCGATACGATTGACGCGCAATCTCTGGCACTGTTTGCACAGCGCATGAACCCGCAAGCAACCACGCCACCTGAGATTCAGCTCAAGCAACTGCGTGATCTTCAGACGGCGCGCAGGCAGGTTCTGGATGAAGTATGCGACCTGAAACGCCAACTACACACAACGGATCATCCGTTGGCCGCGCGTCAGATCAAAGCCAGAATCTTGATGGGTGATCGGCATAAAACCGCTTTGGAGAAAGAAATTCATAGCTTGATTGCCACCCATACGGACCTGAAAAACAAGTTCGATATTCTCATCTCCATTCCCGGCATTGGGCGCACCAGCGCGGCGATCCTGCTGGCCGATCTGGCGGAGCTTGGCCAGGTCAACGCCAAGGAAGTCGCTGCTCTTGCCGGTGTTGCACCAATGAACTGGGATAGCGGCGCAAAGAATGGAAACCGCATGATCCGTGGTGGGCGCAAATACGTCCGCAACACGCTTTATATGTGCGCGGTGTCCTGTATCGGACGCTCGAACCCGTTGGGACTGACCTATCGCAATCTGGTTGGACGTGGAAAGAACCCAAAGGTTGCGCTCACGGCTGTCATGCGAAAGATGATTATCATCGCCAACACATTGATTGCTGAAAATCGCAAATGGCGCGCGGAAGGCCCGGACATCGGCGCAGGCCGGGGCGAGCAGAGATATCATCAACCCCAAGCGCGAGATGAACTCCAGCCATCACTGGCCGCGTGAAAAATCGTGCCGAAACGCCATTTTTTATCTTGACCGTGAACACAGATGCTTGCGGAACGCACCATCAGGTGCACAGCTCGCGGAACCCACCAACTATTCGCCAATCTTTCTAGCTAGCGTCACTGTTAGCGGGCCGCTATCCAGCGGGCGTAAGGCAAGGACTTACAGGACTCCGGTTCGCCCATCGCGCAAGCGCGCTCCCATCCCTCAATAGCAGCGTCGTAATCTCGCGTCACTCCCTCCCCTTCCCACTGTCGGCCATGATAGTAGTGACAGCTCCTGAGATTTCCGAGTTCACATCCCCGGCGATACAAGGAGGCTCCGAGACTATAATTCCTGGCAACGCCAATTCCTTGTCTGTAATGCACTGCCGCTACCGCACAGGCCCTTCCTTGTCCGCCGTCGCACGCCACTTGCGCAAGCTTCAGACAGTCATACTGTCTTTCTTGAGGCAAGCGCCCTCCGTAGCAAAACATCGCCGCCAAGGTTCGGGCATCTTGATCTCCCTGTTCTACGGCTTTCTCCAACGCATCGAAGTTTGTATGTCGGGCAAGACCCAAGAAATAGGTGAGTGATCTAATAGACCAATTGCGATCGGAGATATGTTCCCATGGATTAATCGCGCTAGGAACAGACTGGGATGCTACACGGTTCGAACTCTGCGAAACTTCGTCTTCCTTCTCTGTAGGCTTTGCTTCCTCTGTAGGCTCAGCTTCTGATTCCTGAATCGCTGTTTCTTGTGTCTCCGAAGCTTTAGTCGTTTGGCTTACAACTGCTGAATTCTTGGTCTTCGCGTCCTCAGACGCTTGCGATGGCAAACTTGTGGGCCCGACATTGGTTCTCTGACTCTCCTCGGCCGCTTGCGGAGAAGATGTCGTTCCCTGAAAAAATCGCGTCACCTCATCAAGGTCAGCGCCGGGATTGAGATAGAAACCCCAGATACCAAAGACACTGGCGGCAAGTGTAATGCCGATATAGCTCAGGTTTAGGAATGGACGGACGCTCTTGCGCCAAATCCCTCCTACAGCACGGATGGGGTTGGGAAAAGAAGCAGGGACCGGGTCCACTGTATATGGACGAAACTCGAAGCCCCTAAGTTCCCCTTGCATTCCCTGCTCGACGTAGAAGTCTTTTACGACTTCGCAGAACACAACCGCACGCTGAGGATGATATCTCGACATCCACTCCAAGAACGCGCTGATGTATTTTATGCCTTTGGGAGACTGGCTAGCATTAAGGTTGGGCTTTATCTGGTTGATCTTGCCGTTGATAAACGTCCCATAGTTCTGAGCCGCGAGCAGATCGTGGTCGTTGCTTATCGGGTCGCAGCCATACCTTTCGAGGCTTGGCAGAAGCTCTGTATAAAAAGCTTCGAACGTGCGTTCCGGTATTCCATATTCTGCTTCACGTATCGCGCGGACCTCAGTCACAAAGTTTGCCACCAACTCTTTGTGCTTAAAGATCGTTTTCGCGTCTGCTTTGTATCCTGACACCGCCATTATCAGTCTGCCCCAAGAACACAGTCCTCATACATATATAATCATAAATGAGCCAAACGATAATTTATGGCGCTATCTATATGCTTGGGTTGTGGGGCAGATTTGCGGGAGATGGCTTCTTTTTCCCATTTTCGAAGTACTCCAGATGGGTAACCTCCGCGGTATTATAGTTCCTCAAAATTAATGCAGGGCCGTCAAGGCGGTGACGCTTACCATACAAGCACCATTCCTCATGAATATTGAGGTCTGGCATCTCGCTATGCCGTTGAATTCGAGCAGGACCATCGTCACGGTGTAAGAGCCCGTCGCGATACCACGCCTCCTCCGCGACTACGCCTTCTGAAGGCGAGAAGAATTCTATATAGGCAGGCCCTCCCTCCCGATGGAATTTCCCCTTAACAGCCCAGGTAACGGAGAAAACATCATCCACGGTTTTGTCGGATGCACCGGTCTCTCTCAGTATTTGCGCGGGCGCATGAAACCTATGGAGTTGATCATTTTCAAACCAACTCTCTTCTAGAATGCGCCCCGTGTCCTTCTCTAACTCGAAAATCGCCGGACCACCTACGCGATGGAGCTTGTCATCGCGATACCACTTTTCTTCTTTGTTGTATTTCGTCTCATAGACTACGGCGGGCGCATCAATCCGGTGGCGTTTGCCGCCCTCATACCATTCTTGCTGAATAATTTGACCTTCTCGGTTTCGGTATATGACCGCAGGTCCATCCAGCCGGTGCAACTTGCCATCGACCGACCACCGCTCACAGATGCATCCAGCGAGATTTATAAGCTCCTCTTCGATCGTCTTTTCGGGCACTTCAAAGAAAGAAACTGTTTGGCTTCGTAAAAAACTCAACTCACTCATGAACTATACATAACACATTATTTTTGTGTAATTCAATAATTTTGTTTGTGCGCTGATGAATAAATGGGACGGATGCTGCGTTTTTTAGCGCCGATTTTTATAGAATCTTGCAGGTACATTGCGGAGAAGTACCAGTACCAGCGAGCACTTTCCGGGACTTTACACTCCCCGCCGCAAATACTCTCCGGTCCACGGGAAGTCCGGTTCCACGACCGCTCAGTACCCGCAGACTAGGTTGTATCGACAGATATTGAATTCTAGAGCGGGCCCGCTCCTCAGCGCGAGGAGCAAGACATGAGAGAGAGTTCTGGCCGAGAGGGCCAATTCAGCGTGGTCGTTCACGCGGACGAGACGAATAACCCCGATTTCGTCCGTGATGTTCGGAATCTCGCCTACCTCCTTAACAGGAGCGCCAGCGAGTTCATCGACCTGATCCTGACCGATATGGCCTTTCTGGACGTGACGTTCACGGATGGCTCGGGAAACGAGATTGAGATCAGTACGGACTGCTTTGAGATAAACGTTAGCGGGCTTGACGAGTACACGGCCGAGGCGGCGGAAGCCGCTCATCAAGAACGGCTGCGCCTTTGGTGCCGAGATACGTTCTGTAAGCCCTGCTCGTCCACCATCCGGCCTCATGTGCGGGCGGAAGTGTTGCCGATGTTCCTGGTGATCGCCACGGTCCTCAAGGCACTTCACCCGTCGGAAGCGGCTAGGTGGGGTAAAACCCCCGCCCCCTCCATAGACGGGAGAACGGATCACCACCTCAAGAGCAAAGGCCGTCGGCGCAACTGGCGCTCGCGATCTCAGAAGTCGATCCGTTCGATGAGAACCGTCTACAAGCCGGTGAAAAAGGAATAGCGAGCAAGTCCTACGCGGGCGTCACCATAAAAGGTGATGCCCGCTCTTGCTTACGCCGCCTCTAACTCCATCCGCTTAACCGCCCGCGAGACGGTCGAGGATGAGACGCCGCACCGTTCCGCGATCTCCTCGATGCTGCGGCCGTCCTGCCTGATCTGGCGATGAGCCTCTAGCACGTCCCAGGTATCGAGTTTGTGAGGACGGCCGAGCTTGCTTCCCCGCGCTCGCGCAGCCACCAGCCCTGCCACCGTGTTCTCCCGGATGATATCGCGCTGAAATTCGGCGAAGGCGCTGAACAAATGATAGACGAGCTTACCGCCGGAGGTGGTCGTATCGATCCCCTCGCTTAATGAGCAGAAGTGAATTCCCTCTTTCTCAAATCGCGTCAGCAGATCGGCAAGGTGAAGGACCGAGCGTCCCAGCCGGTCGAGCTTGAACACGACGAGTACGTCGCCGGCTTCCAAGGCTTTGAGCGCCTTATCGAGCCCCTGCCTATCTGCCCGCCCGCCGGAAAACCCGTGATCGGAAAATACCGGATCGCATGCGACCGTGTTCAATGCATCCAGTTGCATGTCGAGCCGCTGGTCCGGCGTTGAAACCCGCGCATATCCGACGCGCTTGCCGCTTTGGCGCAGCGGCGGCCACACATTCCTCATGACTCTTCTCCCGCAAAAACGATGGTTTGTGCAGGCCGGGCATCGGGCGGCTCCGTTATCGGGGTGGTTGTCAGAATACCGCAGAAATCCGCATTTTCAAAATTAAACATCGTATTTACTCCGCTCAAAATATGGTTTTGCAATAACCATCGTTTTTGACCGGACAAAAAGTCAATACAGATTCCACACATATGCATGATTACATGATTCTTATGCATTAAATATAACATAACGCGGCGATAAGTCTTTGATCCGACTCATGTCAAGCCGTGAATATTGACTTTCACACTGTTTTTGTGTAATTTATGCCTTGACTTTTACCAAGGGGAGTCGAAATGGCCCTGACAGGACCGGAATTTTTGAAGAAATGGACAGGCGCGGCTGCGGGAGCAGTCATGGGCGCAACCGCTATTCTCACCCCCTTCAGCGCCGCTCAGGCCGGTGACCCGCTCAGCCGCGAAACCAAGGAAGAATTCCTGGCGGCAGGAGAGCTTCGTCCTGGCTGCGATACGCCTGAGGGGTTTGCTTGCGCTACGCCGGGCTTTGAGGCCCCGATGGAACTCTCTGATATTCTTGCCAGCGAGAGTCTGATTAGAGACCGTGTGATCTTTCATTTTGGGGGTAAGTTTTATGACGCTGACCTAGCCGCTGAAGTGGCTTCAGATGCCGATGTTCCCACTATCGCTATCCCCGGAGGGCCGGAAGGGCTTATGCAGGTCATCATCGACGGTAAAACGAACGACAAGGCGATCTACACCCAGAGCCAATTGAATCGAGGGGCCGTCAATGCGGGATTGGAACGCATCTACTCACGACTAATGGCGCGCAAATACGGGCCACAGGTGCAAGGGCCTGTCTCTGCCTCCTCGATCAGCTACGACCGATAATCTCAAAGATTGGAGCCGGTCGACAAACCGGGATTGCGCGCGATCTCGCGATCCGCCGATTGCGGCGTTTCGGCATCAAGTTCGTCGAAATAGCCCTCTTCACGCATCGCCGCGACCTCATCATCGTGATGGGCCACCTCTCCAGATTCTTCCGGATACCGATTGATTAATTCGCGCTGCACTTGTAGGCGCTGTTGAATATCTTCAATGGTTTTCGTAGTTGCCATTTCACGCTGAAATGTCTCAATTTTCTCGTCCGAAGGCGGCTCCTCTTCAGCAAGAAATTCGCCCCAAGCATCATCGAACGCACCGATTTCGTCATTATCGGATATCGTTTCTGCCTCGCTTTGAGCGCTCTTTACGTCAATCAGATTACTTTTCCGCTCAAGCATGCCGTCTGACGAAACAAACGCCATCTCTTGTTGCGCTGCCTCAAGTTTGGCTTCTTTGTCATCGATCTCGCGATCAATCTTGTCCAGGCGATCATTGTTAGATGCGCGTTCGCCGCCCAGATCGCTCCGTTCATCTTCCATCGCCGCAATGATTTCTGCCGGGTTCATGTTCTCCGGCTTCTTTCCTTTGTCCCGCAAGTACTGCGCGACGTCGGTGCGGAGGTCGCCATTCCGGTCGTACAGGTCGTCATCGGAATCGAATTGGGCGAGGAAACGTAGTTCCACCTCAATTTCGCGATTGCGCTCGCGCAATTGATCGCGCTCTGCGTAGAGGCCTTCGAGGTCGGCTTCGATCTGCGCAATCCGCTCCAACAGCGCCTGACGCATTTGCGCCTGAAACTCTTGTTCTTTTTTCTTCTTCTCTTCCGCCGTTGCGCGATCACCGCCTTGTCCGGTGGTCACCGCCTGACCGGACTGGCCGCTCGCGGCCCCGTTTTTCAAAGCTTCTGCCGCAGCCCCATAGCGAAACGCATCCGCGCCAAAGGCTTCCCAATCGGCGCGTGCGCTTTCTGACGGCACGTATTCGCCGTCATGCTCCATCGCATTTTTGAATGAGGCCGTTATCGCCACTGCTCTTCTCCCACACGCGCGGCCTGTATTCGTTGTGTACTGGCCGCCCACAAATATCTTTTCGCCGTATATTTCGACGATTTGATATTAGTATAGAATAGTAGAGTTAAGATATTATG